>Ga0316189_10001247_pt1 | contig 25291 bp, 19 predicted proteins | sample LowCovwburrow_MG_FD_204930 | JGI IMG/M metagenome (GOLD analysis project Ga0316189, IMG submission 204930) | Coastal sediment microbial communities from Maine, United States - Lowes Cove worm burrow | ecosystem: Environmental > Aquatic > Marine > Coastal > Sediment | place: USA: Maine... | reverse complement strand
CGACGAGAGCGGCAGCACGCACTTTCAGTCGGACGCGTTCGACGTACTCGCCGTCGACGACATCCCCGACACCTCGCTGTACGACGGTCAGGTCTTCACGGGCGTGACGACGGCTGTGCTCGGCGGCCTCGCCCCCAACGAGAACGCCGCCGACGGGCTGCAGTACATCGAGATGCGGGATGGCACGACGCTGTCGGCGATGGTCCGGTTCCCCGACCCCAACGTGTACGGCCCAGGCCCGTACCCGACGGTCGTCGAGTACTCGGGCTACTCGACCTCCAACCCCGACGGCCCCGAGCCCGGCTCGTTCATCGCCAACCTGCTCGGCTACGCCAGTGTCGGGGTCAACATGCGCGGCACGGGCTGCTCGGGCGGCGTCTTTGACGTGTTCAACCCGGCCCAACATGCCGACGGCTACGACGTGGTCGAGGCGATCGCACGCCAGGAGTGGGTGCTGGGCAACCGAGTCGGCATGGTGGGGTTGTCGTACTCCGGCATCGCCCAGCTGTACGTCGCGTCCACGCAGCCTCCGTCGCTTGCCGCGGTCACGCCACAGTCGACGATCGCCGACTCGTGGGAGATGCAGTGGCCGGGCGGGATCTACAACAGTGGATTCACCCGTCAGTGGCTCGCCCAGCGCAACGATGCCGCCGAGGCCGGGGGCATGGACTGGGTTTCGCGGCGCGTGGACGAAGGCGACACCGTCTGCGCCGACAACCTGACCCTGCGCACCCAGAACATCGACTTTGAGAGCTTTCTGCACGGGCTGGAGTTCCGCCCGCTCAGCGCCGACGGCCGCAGCCTCCCCCTGCTGCTGCCCAACATCGACGTCCCCGTCTACCACACGGGTGCGTTCCAGGATGAGCAGACGGGCGCGCTGTTCGCCTCGATGTTCGACCGCTACGAGAACACGCCAACCAAGAAGATCACCATGTACAACGGGCGGCATCCCGATGGGTACAGCCCCTTGGTGCTCACGCGGTGGTTTGAGTTTCTCGAGTTCTATGTCGCTCGCCGGGTCCCGCGGTTGGTCCCGGTGGTCCGCGCTGCGGCGGGGGCGGAGTTCTCGGCGGCGTTTGGGGTGACGGGCCTCGGGTTCGAGGACGACCGATTCTTGGACTTCGACGATGACGACTACGCGGGTGCGCTGGCGGCCTACGAGGCCGAGCCCACCGTCCGCGTCCTGTTCGAGAACGGAGCCGGCGACGAGGAACAGCCCGGCTCCCCCGTGGGCCGCTTCGAGGCCTCCTTCGACACCTGGCCTCCCGCCGCCGCCACAAACACGACCTGGTACCTGGATGGGGACGGTCTGCTCGCCGATGCGGCGGGCAGCGACGGCGCGGGTGAGTTCCGCTTCGATCCCGATGCGGGCGACAAGACCTTCTTTGGTCCAGCCGGCTACGAGCTCTCCGTGCCGCTGTGGGACATCGACTGGACGCGGTTTGTCGCGGGCGCTCAGCTCTCGTACCTGACGCCCGCCTTTGACGACGACACGGTCTTGGCTGGGGCAGGCTACGCCGATCTGTGGATCCGCAGCGACGTCGAAGACGCCGCGGTCCAGGTCACGCTGACCGAGGTCCGCCCCGACGGCCTGGAGACGCTTGTGCAATCGGGCTGGCTACGACTCGGACACCGCAAGCTGGACCCAACGGCCGAAGACCCCGCCGGCCGAACGTACAAGATCGAGGATTTCGAACCCATGCCTGTCGGGGAGTATGTCGAGGTCCGGGTCGCGATTCCCTCGGTCGCACATGCGTTCCGTGCGGGCTCGCAGATGCGCGTCGCGATCAGCACGCCCGGGCGCAACCACGGCACCTGGGAGTTCGAAGCGCCTGAGTACGACGGGGCCCCCACCATCGCGATCGCGCACGGCGGCACGCGGGCGTCCGCCATCACGATGCCAACGATATCGGGCATCGACGTCGCGGAGGGACTGCCCGCCTGCCCGTCGTTGCGCGGGCAGCCGTGCCGAACCTACGAGTCCGTCACCAATACGGCAGCAGACTGAGCTTCAGCCAGCGCCGCTTGGAAGCAGCAGTACGCATGCCGTACTGATGGAGTTTTCGCCCTCGGCGCCGCCGTCGATCGTAAGTGTCCACGTCCCCGCGTAGGGCTTGTCTGCAAGCCCCGACAGCGGTTCGACGGGCGCAACGGGGTTGTCCCCTGGGGGCGCGCAACTCACGGGGGCCGCGTCATCGCGAAGGAAGAACGCGATGTCTTCGCCGCAGCTGGGAGTGTCGAGCATGACCGCCTCGACGCCGTCGTGGAGCGCAGTGATATGGACCTGTTCACCCGGGCTCGACTGCCCGCGAATCGTCAAGGCGATGTCGACCCCATCGGCGGACCTAGGCACTTCAATCTCGACCACGAGCGTGTTGGCTCCACCCGACTCGCTGCAGTACGGGACCCAGTCCTCGAATCCACCCGCGTCGTCGCTACCACCCCCGTCGCTGGCGGAGGTCGACAGATCGCCATCCGTCTGCGGGCCGGTGTCCGGACCCTGCGTGGCGCCGCCGGCCATTGTCGACCCGGCGGTCTCATCACCCGTCGCCTCCGTCGCAGCCGTCCCCGATCCCCCCTCGGGTGGGGCAACCTCCAAGATCTGGCCACACGCCACCGCCGACAGAACCGTCAGCAACGGCAGTATTGAGCGGGGCAGCAACCTACGCATGGAGTACGATCTTGCCGCAGCCGCGGCGGCAACGCCACGTGTTTGGGGCCAACAGCCGTGGATACACCCGGCTACGGCAGCGACTCGCGACGGTGCACAACAGAGCGGTCCAACGGGAGCGGCGCGGTGATGGCGTCGGAAACCTCGACGGAATCCGACGCGCCGAACACCTCCTGTTCGAGTGTCTGCGCCGCGGCAACAAGGTTCGGATGCGGCCCCTTGCTGCAGCTCCAGTCCAAAGCCTTGAACGCGGTGGCAACCGGGCCATAGAGCTGGGCTTCGTCGTCGGTGCACTGGCGGAACAGCGTTGTCGCGGGGCTATCGGTCCAGGCCCACTCCGCGATCAGTGCCGCAACCTCTGCCCGCTCTGGGTTCTTCAGATCCTTGGCACACACGGTGCACTGCACGTCCGTGCCCAAGTTGTACAGATCGATGCCCGCGCCCACATGCCGCACCTCGTGGATCACCCGCGCCCGCACAACCCACGCGACGAGCGCCTGCACCGCCGGCTCCAGCGCCTCCGTCTCCGACAGCGTCGTGCGTGCCTGATCCAGCGCGTTGAACTCACTGCGGTAGACCGATGGGCACTTGCCCGACCCGATGTTGTTGGAGAGTTCCTGCAGGGCGTCGCCATCAAATCCGTCCCACGGCTGGCGCCCCAGCCAAAACCCGGAGCATCCCTGCCGCTCACGGATCTCGGCGTGCGCGCGCACTCCCGCCGCCCGCGCATCGGCCGTTGCCTCGAGCGTCGCGACCACCGACGCGGGCAGGGCCGCCTTGGCTTCGGCGACAACCTCCGGGCCAAACAACTTCCGGCGCGGGTACTTGGGGTCCGGAGCACCGAACAGCGGCCAAATGTGATCCAGGGCGAACTGCACCGTCCAGTCCACACGCACCACCGCCCCTTCGGTCGGCGTGCTGGCGTGGTACCACTCGCCGCGGTTCACCTCATCCAGGCGCGATATGAAGCGCACCCGCTCTTGTGAGCCCGACAGCGTGGCCGTGGTCTCAGCGACCACCTCGTACGCGTACAGGTGAAACTCCGGGTTCGGGTCGTACGCCACAAACGCCTTCAAGAAATACGGGCGGTCATTGGCGTCGAGGTATTGGTTCCACGCGCGCGTAAGCCACAGCGCCCGCTCGCGCTTGGTGTCGTTGCGGAGCTTTCCTTCGGCAACAAGGCCCGCCAGCTCATCAAAGATCGCCGTCAGGTTGGCATCGGGAGCCAGAGCCTTCCGCAGTGCCTTGTCTGCCGCGGCGATCCTCGCCTCAGCGTTCCGCATCTCAAACTTGTGCTCACTCCGCAGCGCCCAACGCCCGAGCAACTCGTGGTGCACATCGACCAGGTCGACCTTGTCGAGATTCACCGCGTGCTCGGGGACAAACACCTCATCGCGCGGTCGCTGGCCAAAGTGCTGCCAGGCTTTGAACCCAAACACCCCCGCGCCGATGACCAGCGCGCCGATGATGATCCACTTGAGTGCACCCGCAAAACCCCCGCCCGAGTTCGCGGAAATCGTCGAGTCTCCGAATGCCGGTCGCCGAGCCACGCAATGATTGTCAAGCAGGCGCGGTCAGGCGACAAGCACGCGGTCGAAAAGCGCCGCCGCTCAATCGGATTCGCTCGGCGTCTCGCCTGCGGCCGCGTGCTGCGCCTCGGTCTTGCCCGATTCGGGTTCCGGCGTCGCTGTGGAGGGCTCCACCGGATCGTCCTCCGCGTCCGGAGCGTCTGCAGTGGATGCCGTCGCTTTGGGGGTCGCTTTGGGGGTCGCTTTGGGGGTCGCCTCGGGCTCAGGCCCGATCTTGGCGACGAGCTTTGCGAGCTGCTTGGCGCCCTTGCTGCTACCCAGCCCCGCCGCCTTTGCGTAAGCAGCCCGCGCCGCCACCAAAGACCCCAGCGCCTGGTGAGCCTCGCCCAGCTTGCGATGACCTTCGGCCCATTTCGGATGGGCGGCCACAAGGCGCTGCGCGACGGCGACGGCCGCACGATGGTCATTCTTGCGCACCTGCAGCGCAAACGACGTCGACAGCGCGGCACGATTGTTCACGTCGAACGTCAGCGCGCGGTCCAAAAAGAGCTGTGCCTTGGTCAGGTCGCCTGCTTTGAGCGCCTTGCGAGCGGTCTCTGCGAGCGCGGTCGCTCCCGCTCCTGCTCCTGCCTCCGCAGCAGGTGCGGCGGGCTTATCCGGCGCGGCCGCGGGCCCTTCCGCCATGGCGAGCAGGCGCTCTGAGGCGGCGTCTTCGGCACGGCCCGCCTTGCCCGTCCGCCGGCCCTTGTGGCGGCGACGCAACGCCGTGATCTTGCTGCGCCGCTTGGCGTCATCCGGCTCGGCGAGCGCGACCAAAGGCTCGGCATCGAGCAGCTCCTGCTCCGTAAAATCGCCCGATGCCGCCTTGGCCTCGTAGTCGGCCATCTCCGCGGGGGTCAGCCCCGCGCGCTCCAGCGCAGTGGGCTGATCGCGCACAAACACCAGCGCCTGCTTGTAGTAGTCCAGCGCAAACGTCTTGCCGCCCTCGCGGCTCCAGTACTGATCGCCCAAGCGAACAAGCGTCGCGGCAAACTCGTCGCGCAACACGAGCGCCTGCTCCTGTGCCGCCCGTTTTTCGTCGGTCGCCAGCGCTTCGAGCTCGCGGACCTTGCGGTATGCGGTCGTCGCCGCCGCATCGTCTGCGGCCGGCACGACGAAGTACGAGCGCGCTGCCGCGGTCCTGGCTTCGGCGACCAGGCCATCGACCACCGAAACCGGAGCCTCGGTCGCAGCCGCGGCCGTCGTTTCGGATGCGTCCTTGGATGCGTCCGGGCGCGTCAGGTAGTACGTCGCACCTGCACCGATCGCGACCGCCAGCGCCCCGAGCATCAACGTTCCGCCCCGACGGACCGGAGGCGCGCTGGGATCGGGCATGTTTCGCAGCAAGCGGTCGCGCAAGTCGGCGTCGATGTCCTGCGGCAGCGGCAAGTCATCCCACGAGGTCGTGAGCTTCGCGTCGATCTGCGCCTCACACAGTGCGGCCTCCAGCGCCCCCGCGTCCGCGTAGCGCTCCGCTGGCTCCTTGGCGAGACATCGAAGGACCACCCGCTGCAGCGCGATGGGCACCACGACGTTGGACTCCTTCTTGGAGAGCCGCGGCGGTGCATCGTGAAGGTGCTTGCTGAGGATCTCGGTCACGCCCTCCCCTTCAGCTGCGGTGAACGGAGGCGCACCCGACAGCAGCTCATGCGCCATGCAGCCCAGCGCGTACAGATCCATCCGCCCGTCGAACGGCTTGCCCGCGATGAACTCCGGGGCCAAGTAGTAGGGCGTGCCCGCGGCGACCGTGCTCTCGCTGCTTTGGTCATCGAGGATCGTCGAGATCCCAAAGTCCAAGATCTTGACGGTATCCGGCCGCCCGCCTCGGCCCTGAAGAAGCACGACGTTTTCCGGCTTGATGTCGCGATGGACGACACCAGCGTCGTGCGCGGCGGTCAGTCCCTTGCATACTTGGCGCAGGATCGCGGTCACCCGCGGCACCGACATCGGCCCGTCATTGAGAAGAGCGGCCAGCGTCGGGCCATCCAAGAGCTCCATCGCGAACATCAGGCGACCGTCCGGGAGCTCGGCGAAGTCGTAGACTTGGACAATCTGGTCGGCGCCCAACCGACTGGCGGCGCGCGCCTCGCGGCGGAACATGGCCAGCGCTTCGGGCGCCCGCGACAGTGCGGGCAAGAGCACCTTCATCGCGACGGGTCGATCGAGATCCAGGTGCTCGGCTTCGTAGACCTGGCCCATGCCACCGTCTCCGATGAAGCGGGTCACGCGGTAGCGGGTTCCCTCGACCACCTCACCGTCCGCGAAGCGGTCGCCGAGCTCGAGCTCCGCGATAACGTCACCCATCGCGTGCGCGCGCTGGCGTGGTGCGGGCGACTCCGGCTCAGGCGCGGAGACGGGAAGCGACGTCCCCGAGGCGGTCGCCTGTTGCTCGGGCTTGGGCGCCGGGGCGGGCCCCACGTGCCACAGCGTCCGATTGTCGACACCCACGGGCCACCACAATGGCACGGAACGCCGGTCGTCGTCTCTAGGCGGCCTCCATCCCCCAATCGGGTGCGACAGGGTGCGCGACGCGTCGACCCTACGTGGGTGGCGCTCTTTTCGGCTCGCGCAGGCCAGGTACGCGCGCTGTCGGGACCGATGCCAGGTTTGTTGTCCTAGGGCGTGGCCGGGATCGCGTCGAGGTGTGCCGCGCGTTTGCCGGGTCGCTGTAGTAAGACCGAAGGTCTATGCGGCCCCCCAATCAACTGCGCGCGGTGTTCGCGGCCCGAACGCTAGGACTTGCGACCGCGCTCCTCAGTGCTTCGGTGGCCGCCGCTCCCCTCGCCCCCGCCTCGCCGGACCCCTCAGCGATCATCGGAGGCGGGCCGTCCAACGCGTGCGCCTGGCCATCCACCGTGTTCCTCGAAAACTGCACGGGCACGCTCATCCACCCCGAGATCGTCGTCTATGCCGCGCACTGCGGCGACGACCGCGAGCGCGTGTGGTTTGGCGAAGACATTTCCAGCGGCACGGTGGAGGACGGCCAAGGCTTCAGCGTCGAGACCGAGTACTGCATGATCAACCCGGACTATCTGCTGCAGCAGCCGATAGGTCCGAGCCGCGCGGCCGACTACGCGTTCTGCAAGCTCGCCGAGCCCGTGCTCGACGTCCCCATCGTCCCGCCCGTGATGGGCTGCGAAACCACGGCGCTGCTGTCGGGAACGCCGGTCACCCTGGTTGGGTTTGGCGCGTCGGACCAAGACACCTTCGGCGTGAAGTTTGAGGTCGAGACGGTCCTCCACTACATCGACGACTGGGGCGTCGCCGTCATCGGCGGCGACGGGTTCAGCCCTTGTGCGGGGGATTCCGGCGGGCCCGCGTTCATGCAAGTTCCCGACGGAAGCTGGCGCAGCTTCGGAATCGTCTCGGGGCCGAACTTCGGCAACTGCAGTGATGCGATGTGGTTCCCCACGATCTACAGCGCCATCCCCTTCATCGAGTCCAACAGCGGGATCGATGTCAGCGCGTGCCACCACTCGCACGGCGAGTGGAACCCGAGCCCGACGTGTGGCGACTTTCCAACCGAGCCGTGGGACGGCGAGGGCAAGAGCTGGGCCGACGGATGTGCGGGCGGCCCCACCGCCACCGCCGACGACACCTGCGGACCGCCGTTTGACCCCGCAGAGGATCTCGCCGGCCCCGTCACCACGATCACGGCGCCTGAGGACCGCGCACGCTTCGACACCGAGGACGGGGAGCGGACCGTCGTCGTCGATGTGACGGCGGAAGCCATGGATGCCATCAGCGGTGTCGCGCACGTCAGTCTGGTCATCAACGGCAACCCCGTGGACGGCTCGACCCTGCTTGGGCCGCCCTACCTGTGGCCGATAACCTTGCCGCCGGGCGTGTGGGAGATCGAGTCTCTCGCGACCGACTGGGCCGACAACGAGGCAACTTCGATGCTCGTCGTCGTCGGGGTTGACGAAGACCCACCCCCTGCACCGCCACCCCCGAGCGACGACACGGGCGGCGACGAGGGGGCAGACACCACGACCGCAGCACCTGAGGGGTCTACGGGGGACGCACCAGACCTGACCACGGGCGCCGCTGAGACCTCGGGCACGGGCGAGGGCGACGCGGGTCAAGCCGACGATGGCGACGGGTGCAGCTGTCGTCAGTCTCAGTCGCCCCCGGCCACGGGCGCTCTGCTGCTGTTGTTTGGCCTCGCCGCGCGGCGACGCCGTAGGGTTGCCGCCGCCATCTCGTCGGTCTTGGCCGGTGGATGCGCGGACGACTCCACGGCATCGGGAACGACCGAGACCTCCGACTCCACCACAACCGGCGCCGCAGCAACGCCGTCGGCCCCACCCGTCGGCAGCTCGGGAGAGCCAACCATCAACGAGACCTCTGGCACCGGGACGACCGGGCCCGCCAGCGACAGCAGCTCGGATGGCCCGCGCTGCGAGCCAGGTACCGAGGCCTGCGTTTGTTTGGCGGACTTCACCTGCGACGCTGGACTTGGGTGCTCACTCAACACGTGCATCCCGTGCAAGGCCGGCACGCTCAACTGTCCTTGCTCGGGCCAAGATCCCAAGGCAGACGAAGCCTGCGAGGCCGATCTGAACTGCTTTGGCGGATTGTGCGTCAACCCGCAGCCATGCCCGTGGCCCCGCGACGGGCAGTGCGACGAGCCCCAAGGTGCGGGCGGCTGCCTGCCCGGTACCGACGCGTTCGACTGCTGCCCCACGCAGCCTGGCGTCTGCGAGGAAGCGGCGGTTGGCGGGCGGTGCCCCGATGGCTCGGACCCGGACGACTGCGACAGCGGCTCCAGCTCCGAAGACACCGCGGGTTCGTCCAGCGGAGGAAGCACGGGCACGTCGGGCTGACCCAGCCCGACGCTCCCATCCCGCAGCGCTACGCCTCGCGCCTGCGGCGGCGGAACAACAACGGCACCAGCAGCAGTGCGGGAGCCGCAGGGCTTCCGGGGGTGCGGCAGTCACAACCCCCCGAGTCGTCGTCCGACCCATCATCGCCACCCGTGCCGCGCGTACCGCCGGTTGTATCGGCTCCGGTGAGCGCGCCATCGGTCGCCGTCGGGGCCGTGCCCGTCGTGTCCGCGGAACCGGTCGCCGAAGACGTCGTCGACGCACCGTCACCCGGGCCAGACGAGGCTGTATCGGCCGAAGACCCCGAGGAGGATCCACCCTCCGCGCCGAACCCAGAAATGGGAATGACAAGCACCTGCTCGGTGACCGTCAGGGCGGGTGCCCCTCCGGCTGCTTCGAACAACGCGGCGACCTCGACGCCCGCTTCGCTGCCTTCTTCGCCGAGAAAATCGATGTAGTCGGCGGTGTTGATGACGTAGCGCAGGCGCACCCGCACGACGAGGAAGTTGTCCTCGAGATCACCCGGGGTGACGTCAAAGACATCCGCCGTATTGTCGAACGCGTAGGTTTGCACGTCAAAGTTGGGCCACGTGCCGTTGCCGAGCAGTGTGTAGCGGTCGCCGACCGGATCCGTCTCGAGGTCCGGCTCCAGGCCCATGGGCGGGATCCGAGTATCGAGGACCCAGTGGTTGTTGCGCAGCAGGTGGAACGTCGTGCCGTCGGCGTAGTCTTCGCCGATCGCCTCGTACGTGTGCAGCTGCGGATCTCGCTGGATCCCAGCGGCTTGGTTCCAACGCCCCGAGCTGGCGATGACTTGGTCGTCGTACTCAGCGAGAACCTCGATCCACATGACGCGCCCCTCGGAGTATCCGGTGGGAAGCTTGTGCCCTGTGTTGTTGGTGACGGTCACCTGCAACCCTTCGACGCCGTCGGTCAGGTCGACCTCGCTCGGGCCTTCGATCTCGACCGTCGCCGCCGTGGGCAGGAACGCGTCCATGCTGTCGAGCGTCGTGTCGTAGTACAGGTCGTTGATCTGGTTGCTGCCCGCGAGGCCGTACTCGCTCTTGATCAGCTCAACCATGAAGCGGTTGGCACCGACCAAGTCGTGCTTGCGCCCCCCCTCCGCATGGCTGAACTGATTGACGTGCTGCACGCAGCCCGACATGTCCTCGACCTCGGGCATATGGCAGTCCTGACAGCTGGCCTCGCTCGGGCCTGGCTCCGCAAAGTCGCTGTTGAGCCACTCGCGATACGTGCGCTGCTCATTGAACGGGACGCCGAGTCCGACGCCGTCATCGTCGACGCGCTCACGCTCCGTCGTGACGTCGTGACACGTACCGCACAGCTCCGACGATCCGGTGTACGGATCGTTGATGTACGAGTGCGGTGGTTCGGGTACCCCGTCGCTGAAGTCCCACGGCCCACGCCGCGGCACGTTCTCGCCGACCAGGACATCATCGATGGTGTAGTTGGCGTTCCCGGGCTCCAGGACGGCGGGGTCGTCCGTCATGCGGTGGCACACCATGCACTCGACGCCTTCTTGCTCGGCGACCGTCAGCTCATCGATGGTCGTGGCGTCACCGTTGCCGTTGAGAAAGGCCCGCGGTGAATGGCAGCGGATGCAGAGCTCCGTCTCGCCAGGCTCATCCTGATCCGCGACGGCCACGCCCGCCCAGAACACGGGGTCTCGAGCCGCGTTGGCCATGAGCGATCCCTGCCAGGTACGAAACGGGGCGTAGGGGGGATCCAGCGCCTGGTTGTCCGGATTCGGAAAGACGTGGCAGAACTCGCACGCCATCGGCGTGAGGAGCTCGTTCACGAGCTCACCGGGCTGCGTCGGATCGGCGTGCGCAGAGGTGGGCGCGACAAGACACGCCACCCCGGCCAACCAGAGCCAGGGCGCTGAACGGCGAAGCATGGAACTCATGCTCCGCGGCGACGCCGGGCGAACAACGGCAAGAGCAACAACATCAGCCATGGCGCCTTGTCATTGGCGTTGGTGTGACAGCCGCAGCCGCCGCCGTCATCGTCGGCACCTGGGTCTGCACTGCCTGTCGTCCCGCCACCCGTGCCCTCGCCCGGGGTCGGGATGCCTCCATCCGCGCCAGTGTCGGGTGTGCTGCCGCCCGACGAGTCGACGCCGTCGCCGTCGCCGCCCGAGGAGGAGCCGGCCTCGCAGTCGATGCCGTTGTCCGGCTCGCCGTCGCAGTCGTTGTCGGCCTCATCGCAGACCTCAGCGTTCCCGGGGTAGTTGTTTCCGTCGTCGGGCGCGCAGTCCGTTGCGTCGGAAACGTAGCCCTCAGGTGCGACGCAGCCTTCGACCGTGGACTCGGCATCGCCGAATCCGTCACCGTCGGCGTCCTCGTAGTACGTCTCCGTGCAGCCCTCGCGCACGTGGTGCTGGGTGTTGGGCGCCGCGTAGTCGAAGCTATCGACTTGGCCGGACGGCCACGTGATCGTGATGTTGTCGATGTCGCCCTTGGCACCCAAGCCAAAGTGCTGCGTCAGCGAGTTGGTGATGCCGTAGCCCTCGCCGCCGCGAACGTCGCGAATCTGCGTGCCCCACGAGCCCGTCAGCGTGATCCGAGCGCCCACGCCGCTGCGGTTGCTCTCGACGCCCTCGAGCTGGAATCGAATCCAATTGTTGTCGTTGCCCGCGTTCAAGAACAGCTGATCGGGGTCATCGCTCGGGCCGTTGTAGCCCTGCGCGTAGCCAGCCATGACATCGAGCTGACCGTCGTTGTTCAGGTCGCCCACAACCGCGCTCTGGATGCCCTGGCCGTTGGAGGGAAACGGAGCGTCCGCGGGCGTGAACGTAGAATCGCCGTTGTTCATGTAGAGGCGATGCGCCCCTTGGTTGCCCGTCACCAAGATGTCGAGATACGCGTCGTTGTCGTAGTCGTTGAAGTGGGTCTGAATGCCGTCGCCCATCGAGGCGATGTCGGCTGCAATCCCAGACTCGACCGAGATGTTGGTGAACGACCAATCCGCGTCTGCGCCGTCATTGCGGTACAGCGCAGTCGGCTGGTCGTGGTTGATCATCATGGCGTCGAGGTCGCCGTCGTTGTCGATATCGCCGAAGTCAGTCGCCCACGACTGCGCCAGCGGCTGGAGGCCGGCTTGCGGCGCCGTCTCGGTCCAGTCGCCGCCGCCATCGTTGCGGAACAACAGGTTGGTGCGGCGACCGTCCGACGGGTTGTTCACAAACAACCGGCACTTGGAGATGTACAGGTCGGTATCGCCGTCGTTGTCGTAGTCGACCCAGATCGACCCGTAGTTGCCGGAGTTATCCGACGGGGTGGTCGAAGCGGCGTTGATCAGCCCCAGGTCGTAGCTGAAGTTGCCACTGCCATCATTGTTGAACGGCGCGCCCAGGGCATCGTCGTCGCAGACAAACAAGTCCAGGTCGCCATCGCCGTCGATGTCCGAGAAGTTGTTGCACTGGACGAAGACGTCGGCGTTGGGGCCCGCGATGTTCTCTTGCGTGTAGCTGCCGTCTTCAGCGCCCGTCAGGATCTTCAGGCCGTTGTACGCGCCGCCTGAGAAGACGTCGGTAATGCCGTCGTTGTTGATGTCGCCCAGCGCCATGCCCCACGAAGAGCCGCCCAGCTCGCCGAACGTGTAATGCGTGAAGGTGCCGTCCTCCTGCTGGTACTCGATCTCGAGATCGCGGGCATTCTGCAGCCGGACGATGTCATCGAGCCCGTCGCCGTTCATGTCCGTGACACCCATCGCAACGCCGCTGGTCAGCTGCGCGTTGTTGAGGCTTGCACTTGCGTCCGTGAAAGGGTCGATGGCGTGCGCCTCACCCGACGTAAGGGCTGAGGCGGCAAGTGCCCCGACCGCGACGAACCGACCGACGCGAACTAAACGGGGACACAGGGTATTGGGCAAACCAGCAACCATTTCAGCAGTACGGTAGCAGTGGGGCCGGCAGGCCGAAACGGACAGGCACTGAAGAAAAGTCACTCGCACAGTCAGGAAAAGAGGCCTGCGATTGTGATGGCGAGCGACGCCGCCGACCATGCCGTTTCACCGTCGCACGTCACTTGGCCAACGCTGCCAAGTTGGTTTGGACTTGTGCGTGGCCGCGACGACCGCGAGCCAACGGTCCCCCTGCGCGGCAGCGACGGCAGCGCGATCGTGTCCTACGGGGCTCCTACTCGTGACTGGCGCCCCGAAGCGGCGACACCTACACGCGTCGTCCACATGAAGGCGACGGCGTGACACCAGCACCGGGGTAGCCGCTGCACACACCGGGTTTCTGTGACTGCGGAGGCGCGTCGGGCGAGCGATCGCCGACGAGTTTGATGTCGCGGCCGCGCGCCGGCTTTGGCGCCTGTGCTCTGCTTGCCGTGGCGGGGTCTGTTCCCGCGCAATCTGAGCACAACGTCTCCTGCTGCGATTCCGATGCTCCCTGGGAAGATCGGACCGCCTCCAGCGCCGCGACGAACGGGCGGATTTGCCCGCTGACGGACCCCGAGGCTATCGTCGCGCCCCGATGCGCGAGGCCAGCCAGGGGATGATCAACGTCCAAGGCATGGAGAAGAGTTTTCAGACCGGAAAACTCGTGAACCGTGTGCTGCGGGGGGTCGATCTCGAAGTCTCCGCAGGTGATTTTCTAACGATCGAAGGCACGTCGGGTTCAGGCAAGAGCACCCTGTTGCATGCACTTGGGGGCCTCGATCGCGACTACTCGGGAACGATCAAAGTCGACGGCCGAGACCTGCACAAGCTCAGCGACGTCGAGCTGTCCGACTACCGCAATCGCGAGGTCGGCTTCGTGTTCCAGGCGTTCAACCTGCTCGGGCACCTCAGCTGTCGCGAAAACGTGGCGTTGCCCGCGCTGTTCGCTCGCGGCAGCGACCTGCTGACCAAGGAGCAGATGGGGCAACGGGCCCAAGAAACGCTGGAGCGCGTCGGACTCGCCGACAAAGTCGACGCGCTGCCCAATACGCTCTCGGGCGGTCAGAAGCAGCGCGTGGCCATTGCGCGTGCGCTGTTCAACCAGCCGCGCATGCTCTTGTGCGACGAGCCCACGGGCAACCTTGACTCCAAGATGAGCGGGCAGATCCTCGATCTGTTCACCGCGCTCAACGAGGACGGGATCACAGTGATCATCGTAACGCACGACCCCAACGTGTCCGCCTGCGCCCCACGAACCGTGCGCGTGCACGACGGCAAGCTGTCCGAAGCCGGCGAGAAACCCGCCGACTCGGGCCGCGCGAGCGACCCCGACGACGCGGACGACCAAGACGACGCGGGCGGCGAAGACGACGCAGACAACCAAGACGACGCAGACGCCGACGCGGCACAGGACTCAACCTCATGAGAGCGAAGCGGCTGGCAGCGATCGTCGCGGGCAACCTGCACCGCAGTCGCAATCACTTTCTACTCGCGTCCGTGGGCGTGGTGGTCGGGATTGCGACCTTTGCGTTCTTCATCTCGCTGGGCCTTGGCGTCCGAAAGGTTGTCCTCGGCAAGATCTTCCCGCTCGACAAGCTCGAGGTCGTTCCCAAGTCGATGAACATGAACCTTGGCCCGTTGCGGGTCGGCATGGGCAAAGACGCGATCACGGACGAGGTCGTCGCAGACTTGCAGGCGCTGCCGGGCGTCGAGATCGTCTACCCAAAGATGAAGCTCACCGTGCCCGCGGTTGCGGTGGGCGGTGAGGCGTTGCTGGGCTCCGACATGCGCACGGAGCTGGTTGCCGACGGCATCGACCCACGCCTGGTCACCGAGGACCTCGACGGCGATTGGACTTTCGAGGACCACGACGACCCCACGCGCCCCGAGAACCAAGAGCCCCCCAAGCCCTGCGACACCGACGAAGAATGCGGTGAGGACATGTGGTGCGGCGAGCCGACGGGCACGATGCTCGACCCCAGCGAGGCCCAGGGCTACAGCAAACGGAAGAAGAAAAAGAAGAAGCCCAAGAAGGGCGAGCCCGAGCCTGAGCCCGAGCCTGAGGTCCAGACAATCTGCCGGCACTACATTCCGATCGTGGTCTCCAACCACATCGTCGAGCTGTACAACGGGACACTGCGGCGTGCGCACAACTTTCCCCAGCTCAACCCCGACGCGGTGCGAGGTCTGACCTTCGACCTCGTCGTCGGCGCCTCGATGATCCGGGCCTCGCGCAAGGATCTCGCGCTCAAAGAGAAGGGCATCCTGGTCGGGTTCAGCGACAAGGCGATCCCGCTGGGTCTCACCATGCCGCTGGGCTACACGCAGCGCTTCAACGTCGCTTTTGGAAACGAAGACGATGCCAAGCGCTTCCACTCGGTGATCTTGAAGATCCCGGTCAAGGATGATGTCGCGAGGGTCGCCAAAGGCGTCGAGGACATGGATCTCAAGGTCACCGACAGCGGGGCCGAGCAGGCCGCCGTGCTGATCGCGGTGTTCATGTTGGTGTTCGGCGTCGTGTCTGCCGTCATTGTCGGCATCGCGGCCGTGAACATCATGCACGTGTTCTTCATGCTCGTGTACGAGCGGCAGCGCGAGATCGGCATCATGCGGGCGGTCGGCGCTAGCAAGGGGGATGTCTCCCGCATCATCCTCGGCGAGGCCGTAGCGCTCGGCATCATCGCGGGCACCGCAGGCATTTGCCTTGCAGTCGGGGCCGCGTTCGGCGTCGACGCGCTGTCGGCAAGCTACGTCCCGGACTTCCCCTACAAGCCCGACACGTACTTCTTGTTCCCCGGCTGGCTCGCAGCCGCAGCCCTTGGATTTTCCATCAGCTTCTGCGTCCTGGGGGCCTACCTGCCCGCACGACGCGCCGCCGCGATGGAGCCAGCACGCGCCTTGTCGCAGTAGGCGGGCGCGCGGGCCCGCCCACCGACCGTCCGGCTACGATTCGCTGGACGTGGGCGGCTCGGTGGACGACGGCGGCTCCGTCTGTCCGTCGCGCTCGACACACGTCTCGCACGAGTCGACCGCATCGCTGCAGTACAGCTTGGCCTCACGGCAGAGGCGCTGGTAGCTCTCGACGCCTTTGTGGTCGTCGGCGATCTCGCACAGCTGGTCCTTGGCGTAGCAGGTGCGCGCCATGAGGTCGCACAGCTGCTCGCAGACCTCGAACCCGACCTCGCCCGTCGAGACCTTCTTTGCGCGCTCGGCATTGAGCGACTCGAGCTGGCGCTCGTACATGCCGACGCCCTCGTGTTCGTCGCGCCCCTGGGGGTCGACCGGTGGCCGCCCCACGCCAGGGTTGACCGTCTCGGTGGGTCCGGCGTTTCGGACGCATCCCGCAGTCGCGAGCGCCAATCCGAAGGCCGCACCGATGTGTAGCGGCGCCCTCATCGCTCCATCTCCTCCACAAGCTCCTCGCGCAGTCGATTCATCACCCTCAGTGCCCGTCCGTAAGAGCCGGCAGCGAGCGCGTCCTGACCCGTCTTCGCCGTGGCATCGCCCAGTGTCACCAACGCCCGCGCAGTAACCCTGTCCAGCGGTAATGACCGCTCGACGGCAAGCATGGGCATCAGCAGGTCGCGTGCGACCGGAGCCCCAGACGGACGCTCGAGCAGCGTCTCCGCCAGCGTGGTGCCCATCTCGAGTCGGAGGATCTCCGCCTCACCCAGATTCGCAGGTACGGGCAGCGCCAGGCCGCGCCGCAAGACCTGGATTCGCTCGTCCCCTGTGGCCGCCTCGGCTTGGGTCAGCACATCCGCTGCGGCGCGGATGTATGCCAACCCGGCTCGCGTGGGCGTGCTGCGTTCGACCGCGTGCATGATGATCTCCGCGTCCGGATCGACGTCGAGGTCGTTGGCGCTGTGCCCCTGACGAGGCGCACTGGCATCCGTGCCGCCCGGGTCACAGCCGAGCAGTGCGGCTGCACCCAGCATCGTCGCGCTCAGCGCAAGGCAGCGATTCACCTCGGACCTCCCCGCGGGGCATCAGTCGGGGACGCAGCCATGCGCGCAGCATAGTCGTCTGCGAGCGCCTGCGCTCGTGCGCTTCCTGATGAGCCCCCCAGCTGCGCCAAGCCAGCGCGGGTGACGGCCCCGAGACCCGAGTTGGCCAGCCCAGGGCTCGGATCTCGCGCGTCCAGCCCCGCGGGCCCCCGCAGCGGGATCACGACAAACGCCGCGGCCGCAGCCACAACCGCGAGGGCTGTGACCAGCGAGCGAGACGAACGGGGAGCCTTCGGGTACGCCGTGCTGTTGGCGACGCTTGGACGCCGCGTGACAACCCGGCGATACACCCGAGCGAGTTCGAGCTCGGACAGCGGCTGCCGCAGCGCCGCTTCGATGGGCGCGGCGAGCGAGACCAGCGTCGCGACGGTCTGGACATGCGGTGTGGCCTGCACGCCCTCGCCCAGCCCCGCTTCGGTCTCCTCGGCATCGAGCGGCAACTCGCCGAGCGCGGCGAGCTCCGCTGCGATCGTGTCCGGGTCTCCCCATTCACCCCGCTCCGTGCTTGGGGAGGCCGGCTCACCGGTCGTGTGGATGTCCTCAATGCTCATGACTGACCGAACTCATGCATTGGTGCCTCGCCGTAGCGCTGCACGTAGATTTTCCTGAATGCTTTGCACGCCCGAAACAGCAGGACGTCGAGCGTCCCGATCGAGACGTCCATCTGTTTGGCCGCTTTGTCCCGCGGCATGCTTCCCACGAGCCGGAGCTCGAGGACCTTGCGGTACCGGGGATTGACATCTTCGAGGCAAGCGTCGATGCGCTCACGCATGAGATCGGTGATCTCGCGCTGGGCGGTGACAGTCTCGCCATCGACCCCTTCGGGGTCGGGCACGACCTGCGCCATGTCTGGGTCCAGCCCAGTGATGCGGCCGGCCTTGCGCAGATGATCGAGGCAGACGTTCTTCGCGATCCGTATGAGCCAGGGCAACACGCCCTTGCCCTGCCAGACGAAGCGATGGATGTTCTCCAGCGCGCGGACGAAGGTGTCGGCGAGAAGATCCTCGGCAAGGGTGCGGTCATGCACCAACGGCACGACTGCGTAGCGGTACACCGACGCCGCGAAGCGTTGATACAGCTCACGGAACGCGGCGGTGTCCCCCGCCTGGGCACGCTCGACGAGCGCGCGCTCCTGGTCACGGCTAAGACCATCGGTCGTTGATTCCACGCGGCGGACTGCTCGCCCGGCATTGCTGTGATCTGAACGCGGCCGCTGCGCAGAATGCGCAACCGTAGCGTTGGCAAGTGGGGCCATCGGGGCCGGGAACACAGACAAACATCGCTCCTCGCTCCTGGCAAACGTGTTCGGGGGGTTCGGCTTACGGTGTGTGCACGCGAAACCGCGACGGGCCCGGTGACGTCTAAGGGGGCAGCGGCGCGAACGTCGTCCCTCAGTACGCAGGCAAAGGCCGCGGGCGGCGTAGCCCGCCTTGACCAGAGCCGGCTGAGGGGAGTATCCGGCTCGTACCCGCGCACCCCCCGAGGCCCCACAGTGGCACAACTCACGCTCATGCTCACGCTGGCCTCTGTCAGCGCTTTCGCTGGCCCACCCATGCTGTCGCCACGGGGGGCCCTTGTCGCCGCACCCGTCGCGCCATCACCCGGGGCACCACCGCCAGCTCCCACCGACAGCGCACCGAGCTCGGACGCCCCATCCGACGCAGCGGAGGTCCCACCCGACGGCGCCCTGACCAGTGTCCCAGACACTGCGTTCACCAAGTCGGTGACAGGACTTTCGCCGGACTACCTGCCTCCCTTTGCAACCGAGGACCTCGAGCTGTCCGAAGTGCTGCAGCTGGCGCTCCGCGAGAACATGGACCTGCGGAGCAACGCCATCGACATCGAGATCAGCGAGGCGCAGGTCATGTCGGCGCTGGGTGCTTTCGACCTGTTCCTCAACGCCAGCCTCGACGGCTCGCTCACCGAGAGCCCCCAACGTGGATCGCAGTTCCAGTTTCAACGCGACTCTCGCAGCATCGGCGCATCGCTCGGCCTGACGCAGAAGTTCGTGACCGGCGGCACGCTCAGCTTTAACGTCGGCGCCACGCGAACGAAGACAGACCAGCCATCAAACCCGTTCGACGCCGAGTCCAACGTCACCACGTTGTCCAGCTACGCGCTGGTGCCGAGTTTGACGCTGTCGCACCCGCTCCTGCGCGGCGCGGGCATCCGCGTCAATCGGGCGGACATCAACCGGGCCAAGATCGCCACGAGCTCCGCGGAGGCCGCACAGCAGGTCACCGCGCAGAACCTGGTGCGCGACATCGTGACGTCGTACTGGGATCTCTTGTTCGCCCACCGTGACCTCGAGAACAAGCGGCGCAGCGTAGATCTGGCCCAAAAGCAGCTCGAGCGTACGCGTGCCCTGGTCTCTGCGGGTCGGCTGTCACCCGTCGATGCCAAGGCGGTCGAGCAGTCGGTCGCCGTACGCGAGAGCGATGTCATCACCGCCGAGTCCGCGCTGTTGGACTCGAGCCTCAACCTCCGCACGCTCATCGGCCAGCAGTTTGCCGATCGCGACACGCTCGGCGTGCTGCCGATGACCGACCCCGTCGTCCGCCCGCGTGCCGTCGACACCCAGGCCGAGATGGAGCGGGCCCTCGCCGCCAATCCGCAGGTGCGGCAGCTTCAGCTGAGCATCGCGAGCCGCCGCATCGACGAGCTCGTCGCGGCCAACAACCGGCTGCCCCAGCTGGACATCTCCGGCACGTTCAGGCCCCAGGGTCGAAGTGTCGACACCACCCCGGATGCGACCACGGGCGACCCCGGTAACCAGGGCGGCTGGGGCGAAGCGTTCCGCAACGTGTTCTCCGACGAAGTGCAAGGCAACGGCCTGCTCGCCGACTGGACGGTCAGCGGCAACCTGACGCTCACGTGGGATGTCCAAAACCGTGGGCCGAAGGGTCAGCACATCGCGGCGCTCAAGCAGCTTGAGAAGTCGCAGATGCAGCTCGACCAGACCCGTCAGACGGTCGCCTCGGGAGTGATCCGCGCCGCCAACGGCCTGCGCACCGCGTCCAAGGTCATGGACGTCTCTGAGATCTCGCTGGAGCTGGCCACGGAGAACCTGGCTGCGGAGCAGGCTCGCTTTGACGTGGGCCGCTCGACCAACTTTGACGTGCTGCAGCGGCTGGACGAAGTCGACTTGGCCGCGGCCAACGCGCTCAACGCACAGATCGCGTACCTCAAGGCGCTGGTCCAGCTGCAGTCGCTCAACGGCGAGATCCTGCCAGCATATGGCATCGAATTGAGCTAACTCCCGGCCCGTGCGCGCAACCCGCCCGCTACGCGGGTGTCTGTCCGTGTTCCAAACCACGGCGTCATGCTAGGGTCCGGCATCGTCGTGGTGTCCACGGTCGCGCCCAGGCGCAGCCCAAACCCGACGAGAAGAAGAGGTAAGCAATGTCCGCAGCGGAAATCGCAGACAACAAGTGGGAACTTTCGGCGACCAAACCACCGGTCGGTACCGCCGCCTCGATGGCTCAGATGCTGCTGATGGGCGCGTTCGCGCTGTTCTTCGTCTGGATCATCGTGTTCTCGGTCATCGCCATCGTGACGCCCCCGACAGAGGGCAGCCTCGCCGACGACTACGGCAAAATGGGCGTTGACGGCAGCAAAGAGGGCGCGACGCCCGAAGCCGCGCCCGAGTAGCTCAGGTCGGGTAGCCGGCAAACGCCAGCATCTGACCGATCCCTGCGCCGTCTCGGCGGTACGAGTACCACTGGGACGGATTGGCGTGGGTGCACGCGCCTACGCGATCCACGCTGGCGGCGGGCACGCCCGCCTCGGCGAGCTGTTCGCGCACCATGGCGACGAGATCCACGTGGGGCGACGGCCACCGCGCGCGGTCGACGAACTGAGCGGGGAACTGCTCGGCCACCTCCTGGCCAACCTCGAACGCCGCCAGCTCGATACACGGACCAATCGCCGCGACCACCGACCCGGGCTCGGCGCCTGCGCGGGCGAGTGCCCCGACGGCCGCGCCGACGATATTGGCGACGGTGCCTCGCCAGCCGCTGTGCACCGCGGCGGCAACCGTCCCCTCGCGGTCGGCGAGCAGCACGGGCACGCAGTCGGCCGTCATCACCGAGGCGACGCAATGATCGCCGCGGCCACACCACAACGCATCCGCTTCGCTGTCGGGCCGAAGCTCGGCCATCCCCAGCACCTGGTTGCCGTGTACCTGTCGCACGCGCCGCAGCTGCTCGACGGCGTAGCCTCCGGCCGCGGCCACCCGGGCGTGATTCTCGGTCACCGCCGCAGCGTCATCGCCCCACCGACCGCCGAGGTTCAGCGTCGCGTACCGACCCGAGGACGCACCGCCCTCACGGTTGGAAAAGCCGTGCCGCAACCCGGGGACGTCTGAAAGGAGAGGCGAGTGGTCCAGCACGCGTAAAGCGTACCAAGCTAACGCGAAGCTTGAGGCGCGTCCGCCATGGCACGCAGCGCCGCCTGGGCCTGCACCAAGTCGGGTGGAAGTTCGGCCTCGAACCGCAGCGTCGTCTTCAGGGTTGGGTGGACAAACCCCAACACACGGGCGTGCAACGCATGCCGACCGAGGGCGTCGGCCACCGCACGCACTTGCATGTCATTGGAAGCATGGCCGTACAGCGAATCGGACAGCAGCGGGTGCCCCAGGTGCCGCGCGTGCATCCGTATTTGGTGGGTCCGACCGGTTTGGAGCGTCGCCTCAACCTCCGCCGCAACCCGTCCAAAGCGTGCGCGCACGGTAAACTCGGTCTGCGCGGTCCTTCCGCCCTGGTCGGGCGCAAAGCGCCTGCGCTCGATGGGATCGCGTGCATGCCCGGTCTGCACCTCGCGGCGGCGCCACGCTGGCGCGCGATCCAACAGCGCCCAGTACACCCGCTCGATGTCATGACGGGCGAACTGCTCGGCAAGTCCAGTCTGGGCGACGCGGGTCTTGGCGACCACAATCACGCCGCTGGTGTCTCGGTCGAGCCGATGCACAATGCCGGGCCGCTCCGCGGCATTGCCAGGGAGCACGGGCAAGGCCGATGCCGGAACACCGAGGTGATGCAGGACAGCCCCGACGACGGTGCCGCGCGGATGGCCCGGGCCAGGATGCATCACCAACCCGGCCGGCTTGTCGATCACCATGAGGGCTGCGTCCTCGTACAAGATCGTCAGCGGGATGTCGTCGGCCTGCGCGCGCAAGGGCTCGGGCGTCGGGAGACAAACGTCCACGACCATCGGGTCATCGACCTTCAGCTTGGGCTTGACGGGTTTGCCGTCGACGGTGACGCCGCCATCCGCAAACGCGCGCGCCAGCTGGGAGCGAGAGCACGGCTGCCCCGCTGCGGCGAGCGCATCGACGATCACCACATCGATCCGACGAGGCGCGCCGCCGCCTGGATCGAGCGTCAACTGCACTCGTTGTGGCTCGGGCGACTCAGGGGCCACCGCCGCCTCGTCATCGTGCGGTCGCGTTACCAGATCGGCGACTTGATGTGGGCCATCGGCTTGAGAACGCGATCGACGATGGCACGGTCGTAGAAGTTTTTCTTGAACAGCTCCGGCAACACGCTGGAGCGGAATAGATCTCGCCCCTCAGTGATGAACTCGGACATCGACTCGAAGAACGTGTCGGATTCGACCGCCTTTTCGATCCTCGCCTTGTTGTACAGATAGATATCTGAGGCGATGGCGCGCGCTTTTTGCTGGGCGCGCTTGTCGTTGTCGATGATGGCCGCCATGCGCGCCAACGATACCCGAGGCGTGTGCCCTCCGTCGAGGGCCCGCACACCCCAGCGCCGCCAAAGGCCACTCCGCGGCAGGTAGCTGGGGGGTATATGCTGCGCGGGTCATGCCGGTCGGCAGCCTCAGCTCGCTCTTGGCGGCGACGGTGGCGTTCGCGATCGGAACGTCCGTGCTCCTGCGCGACCCCAAGCGCGAGCAGTTCGTGCTGTACGCGGTCTTCTGCTTCAACCTGGGGCTTTTCCACCTCGCGCACTTTTTCTTCGGGTTTACGAGCCTGAACGCAGCCGGGTGGTTTGCACAAACGATCAGTCTGCTGCTGCCGTGGAGCGCGGATCGCTGCCTGTCGAGCTTCGTGCCGGCCGCGGGGCATCGCGGAGGCGGGCGCATCCAGCCGCTCCTGGGCGCTGCGCTCATGGTTGCGCAGGGTCTTGCCCTCGTTGCCAGCGATCTGACGACGCTGCCCGTGTGGAGCCTCGTCCCGATGGCGATCTCGGCCTACGTCATCGGCGGTCTGCTGTGGGCCAGCATGCGCGTATGGCGAGCCGCGCGCGCGGCCCAAGGCACGGCCACCGGGCCGCGGCTGATGTACCTCTTTTACGCCTCGGTCGCGGCGCTCGCCTTGGGGTCTCCCCCATTTGCGGGCGTAGGCCCGATCGCGACGGCCGTCTACCTGTACTGGGTCGCCCAAACCCTCATCCGGGAGCGCTTGCTCGATCTGCCCGAGGTGGCGATGCGGATGCTCAGCCTCTCGCTGCTGGTCATCGTGATCACCGCGATGTACGCCGCGCTCTTGGTTTGGATCCCGCTGCCCGGCAACGCGGGCTTGTTTGTGTTCAACGCAGCGGTCGCGACGTTCGCGGTGCTTGTGCTGGTCGAGCCCGTGCGCACCGAGATTGAATCGCGGATCGAGGGCTGGCTGTTTCGCGACCGCCCCGTACTTCGTCGCATCCTCGTCCAGCTGCGGGCGAAGCTCGGCGGGGTCATCGACGCGGAGGAGATGGCCAACCTCGTCATGGCCGAGCTGACCAAGTCTGGTCGCGTGACGCAGGCGAGCCTGTACCTCATGGACCGGCAGGGCACGGGGCTCTCCCTGGCCGCGCACGTCGGCGTTCAGCCACTGGCCCGCCTGGACATGGCCACGCGACGGCCGCTCATCGAATCGATGGTTCGGCTCGGGCCGCGTCTTAAGGACGTGCTCGAGCGCGAGCGCGATCGGGCGCGTGCCGACGTCAAGACCGACCTCGACGAGATGCTGTCGACCATGTCGACGCTGTCGGCAAGCCTCGTGCTGCCGATCATGGGCCATGCGCAGGACGCCGACGACCACGTCGCGCCCGAGCTGCTCGGCGCGCTGTTTGTGGACGACGAGCGCTTGCTCGAGCCGTTCTCGCTCGAGGAAGTTCAGCTGTACGAGGGGGTGGTCGCCGCCGCCGCCACCACGATCCAGAACTCCGCGGTCTACGAGGCCCGCAAAGAGCGTGACCGGCTCGCGGCACTCGGTGAAATGGCCGCAGGCCTGGCCCACGAGATCCGCAACCCGCTGGGAGCTATCAAGGGCGCGGTCCTCGTGATGGAGCCGAGCTTCGGCCAGTTCGAGCAGGACACCCGCGAGTACCTGCAGGTCATTGTCGAAGAGGTCGACCGCCTCAACCGCGTCGTGACTCAGTTTCTCAGCTACTCCCGGCCGTTCAAGGGCGAGATGTCGCTCGTGGACACCCGCGAGGTCGTGCACGCCACCATGCGGCTGCTGACCGAGGCCCAGCGCGAGAAGATCACCGTCAAGCCAGACCCGGAAGGTCCGCCCATCCCTCCGATTCGCGGCGACGGCGACACGCTGCGGCAGGTCATGCTCAACCTGCTGCTCAATGCACTGGACGCTATCGAGAGCGCAGACGACGGGCGCATCTGGGTCTCGCGATCGATTCGGCCCCGCGGCCTGCTCAAGGGGGATGCCGTGGCCCTCGACGTGTGCGACAACGGCCCCGGGCTCTCCAACCAGACCATGACCAACCTCTTCGTCCCGTTCCACACCACCAAGAGCGGCGGCACTGGCTTGGGCCTGCCGATCAGCCAGCGGATCGTGGAGAACCATCGCGGGACGATCGAAGTGGGGCAGCCGACGGATGGCGGTGCACGATTCACCGTGCTGCTGCCCGCGGTCGCCGAGCCGCCCACGCCCAAGCTCACCGCTGCGGTGCCGGATACCGACGAGCCCCCGACCGACGCCGAAGCCGCCCCTTCCCCTGCTCTCAACGGACCGTGAAGTGATGAACCGACCCCGCATCCTCCTCGTTGACGACGAACCGAACCTCCGCAAGGTGCTGGGCGCGCTGCTGCAGCAAGAAGGCTACGAGGTGCACGCCGAACCCGACGGCCGGGCTGCGCTCGAGGCCATGCGCTCGGCCCCGAGCGCAACCTTCGACGCGGTCGTGACCGACCTTCGGATGCCCCAGCTCGATGGGATAGGGCTGCTGCGCGCCCTCGTCGTGGAGGACCCCGCGCTCCCGGTCATCCTGCTCACCGCCCACGGCACCGTCGATTCGGCGGTCGAGGCGGTGAAGCTCGGCGCGTTCGACTATCTCGAAAAGCCGTTCG
>Ga0316189_10001246_pt1 | contig 25319 bp, 17 predicted proteins | sample LowCovwburrow_MG_FD_204930 | JGI IMG/M metagenome (GOLD analysis project Ga0316189, IMG submission 204930) | Coastal sediment microbial communities from Maine, United States - Lowes Cove worm burrow | ecosystem: Environmental > Aquatic > Marine > Coastal > Sediment | place: USA: Maine... | reverse complement strand
TGCTGAGCCAGCCGCTTCGGATCGACCAGCTGGAGGCGGAGCGGGACAGGGCTCAGGCAGGCATCCAGTGGTCAACTGCACGCATCAGTACTCTCGAAAGCCAGGTCACCCTCAAACACCAGGGCGAGGTCGACCAGGCAAGGTTAGAAGCGGAGGTTATTCTGGATGAGTCTGCTGGCAAGCATGCCCTGGTGGTGAAACTTGCCGGAAAAAATGCCGCCCTTTCCAATGAGATTGCCAGCATGGTGTCCAGGCTGGGACAGCTGACGCAGCAAACGGAAGAGGCGGACCAACGCGCGCGCCTGATCGAAGATGACCAGAAAAGAGCACGTGAGATTATCGAGATCGGCGGCCTGAGCAAAGGCATGGGGCACATGCTGTTACAGCGGCATTATGCCTTACCCGATCCGAGCTCATTGCGTCGCCAGACTGCGGAGCGTAGAGATACAGCCGCGGAGATCGGCGTCAATCGTCTGCTGCACCGTCAGCAGCAGAAGCAACTGCGCGATATTGATGGATATCTCGACGAAATCGTGGCCGGGGTAAACGAGCAAGAACACCCGTTGCTGCGCGATGAGCTCAATGAGCTTGCGCAAGAGCGGCGGGTGCTGCTGGAAAAGGCGCTCGCATCGGACGATTTCTATTTACAAAAGCTTGGTGAACTGGAATCAGCCCAGCAGCGTTTGCTGGGAGCGATCGAGGACTATAACGGTTACCTGGCTGTGCACCTGTTATGGGTCCGCAGTGCGACGCGGGCTGAACTGCAGGCGCTGGGCGTCGTGCCCGCGCAGGCGTGGCGGATACTCTCACCGCATGGCTGGCTCGAGGTGATGCAGGTGCTCGAATACCAGGCTGTGCATTCGGCGGCATTCGTCATGCTTGTGTTGATACTCGGCGCCCTGATCTGGAGCCGCAAACGTATGATCGCGGCGATTCAATCGATTGGCAAGATGCTGGGCAGGCCGGCAACCGATAGTTTCGTATTGACCATCAAGGTTGTTCTACTCACGCTGATCACCGTGGCTGCACTGCCTCTGGTGGTAGCGGTAACCGGTTGGCAACTGAAGGCATCGTCGCAGGCGACCGTTTTTTCCATCGCAGTCGGCAGTGCATTGCTCGCGTTCGCAACACAATTCTTTTATATACGGGCATTGCGCATGATCTGTATGCCGGGTGGACTGGCAGCAGCGCATTTTCGCTGGCCCAGGTCGAGTCTGGTTTTATTGCGTCGCGAAATGGGTCGGCTGAGCTGGATATATCTACCGGCTGCATTGATTAGCTTCGTGGTTTTTTACCTGGACCCGCTCAATGCGGGCTGGGAAATCGGACGCATCGCTTTCCTGGTCATGGTCGGTTCGCTGGCCTTTGCCTTCTATCAATTGCTGCACCCTGTTCGCGGGGTGTTTGCCGGATACATGAAAAAGTCGGGTCGTAACAAGGCCAGGCGCCTGCTATTGCCATTCTACGTGGTGCTGGTGATGGCGCCACTGGCGCTCGGCGTGCTGTCCTTGACGGGTTACCTGTACACGGCTGGAATCCTGCTATCGCTGCTGCTGCAGACCAGCTGGCTGATTGTGGGGCTGGTTATACTCGCCGAACTGGCCCATCGCTGGCTACTCGTTATACGCCGCCGTCTTGTCTACGATGCGGCCATCAAGGAAGAGGTTCAGCAGGACACCGAGGTTTCATCACAACAAGGCACGCCATTGGAAGTGGAAGAGCCGGAAGTTGACCTGGTCACCCTCAGTGACACCAGCCTGAAATTGCTCAACACGTCTGTACTGGTGCTGGGCTTCATCGGCCTGTGGATGATCTGGCATGAAGTGTTCCCGGCATTGCGTATATTCGAGGATGTCACCCTCTGGCATCACACGATGATGGTGGACGGGGTAGAAAAGCAGCTGCCTGTCACGCTGCTGGATATCGTTATCGCGTTGATCTATGGCATCGCTACCCTGGTTCTGGCGAAACAGTTGCCGGCAGTGCTGGAGATTATTCTGCTGCAGAGTACCGGCATGGCATCGAGCAGCCGCTATACGGTGACCACGCTGACCACCTATGTGATTGTGACTGTTGGTATCGTGCTTGTTTTCAATATACTGGGCGCAGACTGGTCGAAGTTGCAGTGGCTGGTTGCAGCGCTGGGTGTTGGTATCGGTTTTGGCCTGCAGGAGATCGTGGCCAATTTCATCAGTGGCATCATTATCCTGTTCGAGCGCCCGGTCAGGGTTGGCGATTTTGTTACCATTGGTGATACCGATGGCTTTGTCACCAAGATACGCATACGTGCAACAACGATCCGCAGCAGGGATGCGCACGAACTGCTGGTGCCCAACAAGGAGTTCATTACCGGCCGACTGCTCAACTGGTCATTGACCGACCAGACGTCACGGCTGGTGATTACTATAGGTATCGCCTACGGCTCCGATGTCGATAAAGCCATGCTTCTGATGGAACAGGCCGCCCGGCAGAACAAAAATGTTCTGGATGAACCATCTCCTACAGTGATATTCCAGAGTTTTGGTGACAATGCCCTGATCATTATCCTGCGCTGCTTTGTTTCTTCGGTTGAGTATCGCGAAAAGACCATCAGTGAACTGAACCGGGCGATCAACGAGAAATTCAACGAAGCCGGCATCGTCATTGCCTTCCCGCAACGGGACCTGCATATAGATGCATCTGAACCCTTATCGGTCAGGATTGAAGCGCAGACTGAGGAAGGTAAAACAACATGATAAAGATCCTGTTGTATTTTTGGGGAGTGTATATCAGGATCAGAGAAACAACCCTGGAAACAGGTATAGACCTGGTAAAGGGTTTCGATCCACTGTTGTCCCGGCTAACGAAATGAATAAGCCTGATTTCGAGACCTTTGTTGCATTGTAGTTATCTAGAAAACACTAATAACAAATAGAAATCAGCATGATGGGCGGCGTCGAAGTGATGCGTTATCAAGATGGTCACAATTTATCGCTTTATGTATATGCCAGCTCTCATGGCACCAGATAATCAATCGCATAAGAAGCTAAGCAAAAAATCTGCGCCCTTTCCGCTATTCTTTCTTTTAGAACGTCACATCCATTTCTTGTATTTGAACAACCAGATTTGAAACATAACCATCACTGCCAGAATCAGACAGAAAATTACAAAGGAGCCTGTGTATTCTGCTCCTGGAATGCCGCCAACATTAATGCCCAACAGGCCGGTTAAGAATCCCAATGGCAAAAAGATGGCAGCGACAATAGATAGAACGTACATCGTGCGGTCCATCTTCTCGGACAAGCGACCCAACAGTTCTTCCTGTACCACGACTGCTCTCTCTCTGACACTGTCCAGGTCTTCAACAAACCGAGTGGTTCGGTCAGCGCTTTCTCTAAGGCGTAATCGGTCCATGTCATTGAGCCATTCCACCTTCTCGCTGAATAGTCGAGACACTGCCTCTCGTTGCGGCGCAAGATATCGACGCAAGCCGATTGCATTACGGCGTAATTCCGCAATTATCGGGCGCAGTTCATAGGACTCCATGGTCAAAACCTTTTCTTCCAGTTCATCGACTTCGTCGTTTATTCTGTCAACGACATCGGCCATTCGCTCTATCATTCTGTCGGTAAGTGACTCCACGAACTCTCCGGCGTTGCATGGTCCGACGCCTTTCACGATTGCCTCGCCCAGCTCGGCGGCAGCCAGCAGACGCCGCCTCCGCGTAGTAATAATACGCATGCCATCACTCCACAGACGCACGGCTACCATGTCTTCGGGGTCTGCTTCAGGATTTGCGTTGATCCCCCTCAGTGTTAACAGCAAGCCCGTGCCGCTTATCATGCTTCTAGGCCGGGTCTCTTCGGACAACAAGGCCTCGGCTGTCACTTCGTCCAGCCCGCTCTCTTTAAGTATCCACTGTTGTACAAACGGGTTACTGTACTCCAGGTGCAGCCATAACACCCCTTGTTCCGGAAGCCATTGTTTAACCCTGTCCCAGTCCAGGCTTTCACCACCACCCTGGCCGTTCAATACATAGGCATATAATAAACCAGCATCATCAGTCATAATTTGCTCCAGTATCTATAAGTTAAAAAAATGGGACGTAGGGTTTATTCGTTAGCCATTTCGATTGACTGGCCGACATTAAATTCCTGTGTTAACTTTAATGTACCATTTTGAGTACAGTATACTTATTTAATCACAACAGAACATCTCGGAAGGAAATACATATACTGTCCCCGGAATTCCCATGGATGTATTTCATAATCCAGTGGCTTTAAGTCGCTGGATCCCCGCTAGATACGTGCGGGGATGACGTGTAAGTTTTTAGCCTGGATGAAGTGAAACGGACTAAATTTGGCTGGACCGAATTTCAACAACCTATGGTTGGCCCGAAGGGTAGAATACATGGATGTATTCTGTAATCCAGGGTAGATCTCCCGGATTCCGCTGCGCTACATCCGGGCTACATGGCTGGAGTTTTATAAATGAATCAGGATGCGGTTAATAAATCGGTTTTAGTGCTGATGGTGGTTGCCATATCGGCACTGTTCCTCACCATGGTTAAACAGTTCCTGATGGCCATCTTTCTTGCCGGACTGTTTAGTGCACTGGCGCGTCCGGTTTACCGTCGTTTGAAAGTAAGCTTCAAGGGACACCGGCATCTGGCATCTGTCACCACGCTGCTATTGATGATCGTTGTTGTGTTGATTCCGCTGATGTTGTTGGTCGGTATTATCGTGGCGCAGGCGATTGATGTCGGCCAGTCGGTCACGCCCTGGATCAAGCAAACGCTGGAGCAGCCAGACACGCTCACGGCTTATCTGCAGCACCTGCCGTTTTACGATCAGCTGGTGCCCTACCGTGAAATCATCCTGGAAAAAGCGGGAAAAATCGTTGGCTCAATCAGCACATGGATTGTGGGCGGTCTTTCTCAGGCAACCCTGGGCACAGCCAACTTTCTGTTCATGACCTTTGTGTTCCTGTATACCATGTACTTCTTCCAGATGGACGGCGACAAGTTGGTCAGAAAGATTCTGTACTATCTACCACTGGGTAATGACGATGAAAGTCTGATGATGGAAAAGTTTACATCGGTTACACGGGCTACAATTAAAGGCACTATGCTGATAGGAATACTGCAAGGCGGTCTTGCGGGTGTTGCATTTGCGGTTGCCGGTATAGACAATGCCGTGTTCTGGGGAACGGTCATGGCCGTGCTGTCGATCATACCGAGTATCGGCTCGGCACTGGTGTGGATACCTGCGGCTATTATCCTGATCATGCAGGGAAGTGTTAGCGGCGGAGTAGGGCTGTTGATTTTCTGTGGCGTTGTAGTTGGTAGCCTGGACAATGTGCTGCGCCCGATACTCGTGGGCAAGGACACGAAGATGCACGAATTGATGATTTTCTTCGGCACACTGGGCGGCATCATGATGTTTGGTATTACCGGTATTTTTATTGGCCCGCTGATTGCTTCATTGTTTGTGACGATCTGGGGGCTTTATGGTTTGGCTTTCAGTGATTACCTGCCGGAAGTGTATTACAAGAAGCAAGCTGTTGATGCTGTTGAAGTAGATGCGGAGAAAGACACAGGTCGTTAGCAATTACGGTTTGATGTTGAGCTTTTTTTAACGCAAAGACGCAGAGCCGCAAAGAATACGAAGATAGAATAGTAGCAGGTGGGGCCAGGTTCAGCAGGTGTCTACAAGTCTGACTTCACCTTATCCTTCGCATTTAACTTTACGGACCGGGGCATACTGGTTGTTCAGCAGGATGCACTGACCTTCATCGCTGAGTATCCAGTCCAGATAACTCTTTACTTCACCGCTTGCCGGTTCGCTGGTATACATATAAAGAGGGCGGCCAATGGGATAAGTATGCTCAATAATGCCTTTTATTCCGGGTATCACACAAGCCACATCGGAATTTTCTGTAAGGCAGGCAGCTTTAACGTCGGGGGTGGCATAAGCGAAGCTGCTATAGCCGATAGCACAGGGCGTTTTGACCACCAGCGCAAGCAAATCCTGGGAAGACTGTGCTTCCAGGGTGCCTTGTTTGAATCTTTTTCCACCCAGTACATTCTCGCGGATATAGGCATAAGTGCCGGAACTGTTCTGCCTGCCGACGCGTACGATTTTTTGATCGCCGCAACCGGGGACCTCGATACCAAGATCGGTCCATCTGTCTGTTTTTCCGCCATCGCCATAAATGTCGGCGAGCTGGGAAAAGCTGAGAGACTTGACTGGATTGTCCTTGTGCACGTAGACAGCCACCGCATCATAACCAACAGTGTGCTGCACTGGTGCAATGCCGCGATCTTTGGCCAGGTTGATTTCACGCCTGGTCATCGCCCGACTGGCATTTGCGATATCCACCGTACCGTTGAGCAGGGCAGCGATACCGGTACCGGTGCCTCCTCCGCTGACCGAAACGCCTACCGCTCTATTGTTCCGTTTATATTGCTCGGCCCATCTCACGACCGCAATGGCCATACTGTCGGAACCACGGTCCTGTATCAGAGTGCGTTGAGTATCGACGGCGAAAACACTTGCAAGCGGGGCAACAAGCAGGGGAATCAGCACAAGAATTCGATTTGTTTTCAAGATGATGTTGCTCCTCTGTTGATCGTGGGGTGGGAATGTCTGTATGCTTTTATACAATAGAGGAGAAGTTGAAACAATGATATAAACGCGTTATGCAGAATTGTTATTCGGCTTTTTGGCTTTAACATGAAGCCACCGGCTTTAGCCGGTAGAGTATTCACAGGTCATGAGAGAAAAGGGGAGTGCGACCTTGCAGGTTTAATAATTCCTGCATAAAAGGCCCTGCGATTAGCGGATCCTGATCAATAGGCTACAGTATAAGCACATCAATACTCGCTGACTCTATATACTTCGGACCATCGTGAAAGCTACAATCAGACTCAGGGCAAACTATCCGGGTATATGAAACGATCTTTCTTACAAAACATCAGGGCTTATTTCAGCCCCGCTAGCGAAACCGTAATACTGGAGAAATCCCGGAAGTTGCGCCTGTCAGGTACGCCTTTTCGAATCCCGCTAAAGGGATACCCGGAATACAGGATCGAGATGGGCAAGCAGACCCTCCATCTGTGCCCTGATCCCGGTGTAGCCGAACATGAAGAGGGCTCACCATACGATTTCATCCTGTTCGACCCGGAACGCTATTACTCGGGGATTTCACACTATCAACGCTTATCCCCCGGCGACACGCTGCTGATCGACAGCAAGATTGAATTCCAGGAACACGTGTTCAGTTTTCCACGCGAAGCATTCCGGCGCCAGCTTTCTATCGAGCATACAGGTGATGCACTGGTATTCAAAGACACGATTTCGGAACTTGGCACCTACGTATCCCTGATTGACGATGCGCAGATTAACCCCAGCATTACCGACCGCCGCATAACGGCCCTGAAACGGATCCTGGAAATCTTCGGCGGACCACTCGAACCTCTGCCAGCAGACAAGGCCACTGAGACATTAATCCAGGTTAATGAACTCCTCAGGCATGAAAGTGGCCGCCACAAGGATTCCCTGGATAACCCGGGCTGCCTGCTGGAGTTACCGGACCACATCACACCCATCATTGTCGGTGACCTGCACGCACAGCTCGACAACCTGCTCACGGTCCTCAGTGAAAACGCTTTCATGGATAGCATGGAGAACGGTACTGCAGCACTGATCTTGCTGGGAGATGCGGTCCATTCGGAACAACCCGGAAGACTCGAGGAAATGGAGAGTTCACTACTGATCATGGATTTGATTTTCAAAATGAAAATCAAGTACCCGCAGCAGGTATTCTTTATTGTTGGCAACCATGACAGTTTCCAGCAGGAATTGATGAAAAGGGGCATCCCTCAGGGAATGTTGTGGAAGAAGCATGTCATTGCATCCCGGGGTGAAGCATACAAGGAACAACTGGAACTTTTTTATCAACAGTCCCCGTTGCTGGTTCTGTCAGCCGATTTTATCGCCTGCCATGCCGGGCCCACACGCAGAAAGATTTCACGGCAAATCCTGGTAGATGCGCACCAGTTTCCTGACATCGTCCACGATATGACCTGGAGTCGAATCAGGACTCCGGCCTTTCCCGGCGGTTATACACCCAGCGACGTGCGCCAGTTCCGCAAGGGACTGGAGATCAGTAGTGAAATCCCTTTTATCGTGGGTCATCACCCTTTCACACAGGACGACACCCTGTGGCTGAACGTCGGCCGAATCAATCAACACCACATCGTGTTCAGCGCGCGATCCGATCGTGTCGGAATATTCACCCGTATCGATGGCAGAATGGTTCCGCAGGTTTACCCTGCCGAAGCGTTACTGGACTGGCTCAACCGGCAGGCTGCAACCGACATTCAATAACTGGAGGCATGGTGGCTTGTTTTCGGGACTGTCTTAGCCCTCATCCGGGTCTACGATGATCCTGGGCATCCCAGCAAATTCCGTCCGCACAATAACGCGCATACCGCTGCGGTGAAAATGCATCGCCAGCTGCTCATAGACAATGCTCTGACGTTCGACGATCTCTTTTGAAAGCACCTTATCAACCGGATGGCTTTCGCTGGCTGCCCGCTGCTTGCGAATCGAATACAGCTGTTCCAAAGGGGGCAGCTGGAAATCGAAGATAAACCGTTCCCGCCAGTTGAACTGGAAAAAGAAGCTTTTGCGGGGTGGTATCTCGATACGTCTGAAATCGACCTTTGCCGGTGCTGCAAGCCATGCCGGGTCGAAAACGGAAAGACTCTCACGAACGCCTCTGAACGGGATGCCGAAGTGCACTTCCCGCGGCCTGAATGTCAGAATACGACTGCGCCACCAGTGGTCCTGGGCAAGGTCGATATAGCCTTCTTCAGGCCAACCGCCCAGCTTCTGAACCAGGGACGACTTGCCACTGCTGGGTGGCCCAGTGATGATGATTCCACGGAAATGCACATCGTTGGGGTAGGCCACCCCCTTGTGCCAGTCGATATCTTCAACCTCGACGGTATTCAGGGGCATCAGAGTTCCAGGGATATTTGAATATCATGGCCTTTCAAAGCGGTTTCCCACACCAGACCATTCCGAAGAATAGACAGTTCTATCCGCAGAAATCCGATTTTATGATGCTTGGTCTGCTGATCAAGCAATTTATCACACGGGCCCTGCCCAACTGGGCATCCGTAAACTCTTAATCATAAAAGAACGGAAGGCCTGGCATTATGTGAATATGCCTTTAAGAGTGAAGAAAAAGAGTGCCGCGAGCACAGCACCTACCGGCAATGTCACTACCCAGGACACGACAATACCACCTATTACCCGCAGATCGATGGCGCCGATTCCTCGCGCCAGGCCAACGCCGATAACGGCGCCCACAGCGATGTGCGTGGTTGAAACCGGCAGTCCGGTTCGGGATGCCAGCACCACGGTGGCTGCTGCCGCCAGTGTTGCGCAATAGCCTCTGCTCGGTGTGAGCTGGGTTATGCCGCTGCCAATGGTCTTCATCACCCGGTAGCCCATGGTAGAAAGCCCGATGACGATACCGACGCCACCCAGAACCAGTATCCACAATGGCAGTTCCGACTTCTGTGCCACTTCACCACCCGACTGAACGATACTGACCACGGCGGCAAGAGGACCAATGCCGTTCGCAACATCATTTGATCCATGCGCGAAGGCCATCGCACAGGCGGTAAAAATCATCATCGGTGTGAATACCTTCTCCACACTGGCAAAGTGAAAGTCCCGGTCTGCAGTCTCGTCTACCTTGACCTTGTTAATCAGGTACCAGCCAATACCGGCCAGGAACAATCCGAATAAGAGCGCCACACCAAAGCTCATACCCACGGACAGCTCGATATTAAGGTGCTTCAGCCCCTTGAACATGGTTACGAGTGAAATTATAAAACCCACCAGGAAGACATAAGCCGGCCCCCAGCGCCTGGCGCTCTGGAACGGGTTCTCGGTATTCAGGATCAGGCGGCGGATACTCATCATCAACAGGAAGGCAATGGTTCCACCCAGTAACGGCGATACCACCCAGCTGGCAGCGATCATGCTGACCTTGCCCCACTGCACCGCATCAATGCCGATGCCCGCAACCGCAAATCCGATGACGGCACCGACGATGGAGTGCGTGGTCGAAACCGGCCAGCCGCGGGATGAGGCTATCATCAACCAGATAGCCGCCGCCAGCAGTGCGGCCAGCATGCCGAACACCAGGATTTCCGGGCTGTCCACAATCGACGACGGATCGATGATGCCCTTGCGTATGGTCTTGGTGACGTTACCGCCAGCAATGAATGCGCCGGCGAATTCAAAGATTGCAGCGATAATGATCGCCTGTTTGACCGTAATCGCACCCGAGCCGACCGAGGTACCCATGGCGTTCGCCACATCATTGGCGCCGATACCCCAGGTCATGTAAAAACCAAAGATAATGGCCAACGCCATCAGCCAAACGCCGTATTCGGAAATGATTTCCATAGGATTTCTCTACTGTTAATTTTTGATCAATTGTTCGTAACAGGGTTTCGACAACCCCCCATCTCCTTACCAGCTCTCGGATGTATACCGGTTCTATCTAGCAGGACTGTTATTCATTCACATCTTGACGCATGATCGGATGCCCCCCCTGGTCAATGACCATAGGCGACGGGTTCCGATATCACACTATCTTGCAATCATCAGGCGCAGCCGGTCTCCAACCTTTTCAGCATAATCGGCGAGGTCTCCGACCCACTGAATCAACTGGTACCACATCATCACGGATACCGGCTTGATCTCATCTTCATGCTGAAACAGGCGGCGCGTAAGTTCCAGGCCAAGCTCGTCGGTTTCATCTTCGAGCTTGTTGAGTGCGGTTACCATTTCCTCTACACGGCTTGCCTCTTTTCCGCGAAATCCCATGGCCAGCAGTTCGTCGAGCTCCTCGATTATTTCTGCTGACTTTTCACATACATCCACACAACGATGCGTCAGCGCAAACATGGGTTCCTGCATGAATTCCGGGAGCTCCATCGGACGTTCAACCAGCAGGCCGGCAATATCCTGGGCCGTATCGGCGATGGAGTCCTGCATCTGCAGAACTTCGAGCAGGTCACGCCGGTCTACCGGCATGAACAGGCTTTTCGGCAAGCGATTACGCAGCTCATTCTTGATCCTGTCAGCCTCTTCTTCCTTTTCAAAGATAATATCCTTTACGGCCGCAACTTCATTTTGATCGCCACTGGCCAGCGCCACGAAAAGTGCGGGCATCTGATGCACGCATTCCAGCACCACGCGCATATGGGTCTGCAGAGCCGAGAAGGGTGATTTGCCAAACAGATTGGCGAACGGATTGGTAGACGACATGGTTTCTATCTCCTTAAGAATCGTGAGTATATACACCTTTTTTCACGAACATCAACCCCGCTGGTCAAGAACACGATAAATTTATGCTCAACGTTTGCAGATAAACAAACTCTTTCCAGGCTACTTCCTCATGCTGACCAACTGGCCCAAAGGGGATGTGTTTTGAGTACAAGGCCTGGCGAATAAACAGGCATAAGGATCAGGTCTTTCGCAGTGCATAAATCCGATAAGTGAATAATGTTTTTCAGGGTGGTTACACTATGCCTGTGATTATTCTGTTGAAAGAGAATTATATATGAATGTCCCTCTAACGGGTCTGTATTGTTGTATCAGCGTGAGATCGCCACAAGAGAAAAGAGTGCAATCGAACCCTGGATATTTGGCGTCGAATGACTCTAAATTATGATCGCGGCATAAGTGATAGTATTGGGTGTTTTAGTTTTCTGCTGTCATGTGCTGTAATAAGTTGTCAATCAAAAAACATCACTCTTGGTCGAATTGTTATTCTTGAAGTTGTGTGAAGTCCTGGATCGATTTACGCATCAAATTCAAGATCCGGATGTTGTGCTTGAGCTTGTTATGATGATGCATATAGTTACACTCAGCAACCTGCCAGTCAAAACAATTGAATGATAAACACATACAAAGGTTTACGTTATGGTCACCGTTAAAAGAATCATGCTGGATGTACTCAAGCCCCATCAACCTAATTCGCTGGAATTTTCGCAGGCTATCGCCAAAGCCGGAAAAGACTATCGTGTTTGCCTGACCGTTCTGGAGATGGATGAAAATACGGAAACGCTTCAGCTTGAGGTGGAAGCAAGTGCTATTGATTTTGAAGCCATTGAATCTGCCATAACCAGCATGGGGGGGTCGCTTCACAGTATTGATCAGGTTGAAGTGCTAAATGAGGCAGATGATGGTTAACATGTCGTGAGTCTGTTACATCAGGCGAAACTTCTGTTTAGTATCTCCCGTACCAGCGACATTGCTCGTCGCTATTTCGTGGTTAATGGTTTCGATGGTGCACTGACCATGATGGGCATGATCATCGGTTTTATGGTCAGTGCGACCGATGATTTAACCGTTATTATCAATGCCTGTCTCGGTGCGGCCATTGCTTTGGGTATGAGCGGTTTGAGCAGCGCCTATGTCAGTGAATTGGCTGAACGCAAGCATGCGCTTGTCAAATTAGAGGAAGCCATGATCGCCGATCTCCACGAAACTGCACATGGCGATGCGGCACGCTGGGCTCCTATATGGATAGCACTGGTCAATGGTTCGGCACCGCTTTTCATTTCATTGCTGATACTGCTGCCACTATTGCTGTCGAATGCCGGTTTAGCTTTGCCTTTATCACCGCTTCATGTGGCTATAATTGTTGCGCTTGTGCTGATCTTTCTGCTGGGCGTTCTGCTCGGCCAGATCGCGGGTATTTCCTGGCTGCGCAGTGGCATACAAACCCTGCTGGTCGCGGTTGTAACCGCTGCCCTGATTTATTTGTTCACAGGATTATAAGGGTGCAGCAGAACGTCTGGCACAGCATTGATGCTGATGAAGCATTGTCTCGCCTGGAATCTTCGGCGGAAGGCCTGACCACTGCTGATGCGCAACATCGCCTGACCGAATACGGGCCGAATAGCCTTCCTGAAAAAAGACGACGTTCCGTGTTGATGATGCTGCTGGGGCAATTCAGCGATTTCATGATCGTCGTGCTGCTCGCAGCAGCATTGATTTCAGGCTTCATCGGTGAGCCCCAGGATACCGTTGCCATTGTGGTGATCGTACTGCTCAATGCCATCATCGGTGCGTTACAGGAGTTTCGTGCTGAGCGTGCCGTGGCTGCATTGCGAGAAATGTCAGCACCCGAGGCGCAGGTGTTGCGAGATCGCAGGATGATTACTGTTACAGCCTCAGAGCTGGTGCCAGGCGATGTGGTCTTGCTGCGAGCAGGTGATATCGTGCCAGCCGATCTGCGATTGCTGGAAGAAGATGAGATGCAGGCGGATGAGTCTGCCCTTACGGGTGAATCTCACCCCGTCAGCAAACAAACAGAACCATTAAGCGAAACCGACCTGCCCATCGGTGACCGCCAGAACCTTGCCTTCAAGAGCAGTCTCATCACCAACGGACGTGGCACCGGCGTTGTGGTCGCTACCGGACTGGATACGGAGATTGGCCGTATTGCAGAGCTGCTGCACGGTGAAGCCGACGTAAAGACCCCACTTCAGGTGCGACTGACACGTTTCGGACGATACCTGGCGCTGGCCGTACTCGCGATTTGTGCCGTGGTGTTTACAGCGGGTTTGCTGCAGGAACAGCCTTTAATGTTGATGTTTTTAACTGCTGTGAGTTTGGGTGTTGCGGCTATACCGGAAGCCTTACCTGCTGTTGTGACGATTTCGCTGGCGCTTGGTGCGCGCAGGCTATCACAAGATAATGCGCTGGTGCGAAATCTACCGGCGGTCGAGACTCTGGGTTCAGTCACCTACATTTGTGCTGACAAGACCGGTACCCTGACGCAAAACAGAATGAGCGCCGAGCTGTTCTTTTACGCGGGTGAGCGGCACGAGGTATTACCTGATTCACGAACCAATGCGTCACTGTTAGAACTCGGGCAGGCCATGGCCTTGAATAATGATGTGGCAGAAATGGATGGCAAACAGGCAGGTGAGCCGACTGAACTGGCGTTATTTGAAGCTGCACTCGAGGCGGGATTCGATAAAACGGCACTGCTAGAGACAAATCCACGCCTGGCAGTGATTCCATTTGACAGCAAACGCAAGCTGATGACCACCTTGCACCAGTCATCTGAAGGGGTGGTTGCATACATCAAGGGTGCACCGGAAAGCGTGCTGGCGCTTTGTACTATTTCGCCAGCTGACGAACAAGGGGTGGCATATGGCTCTGAGGCTGTGCTGGCTGAAGCTTCCCGGTTAGCCAGCGAAGGATACCGGGTACTGGCATTTGCCCGGCGTGATTTTACTGCCTTACCCGAACAACTGGAGCCTGAAGCCATCGAACAGAACCTGACTTTTCTCGGGCTGGTTGCGCTGATAGATCCTCCACGAGCTGAAGTACCTCAGGCAGTAGCAGATTGCCTGACTGCAGGCATAACGCCTGTGATGATCACCGGCGACCATGCTGGAACTGCAATGGCCATCGCCAGGCGCCTGGGAATTACACAGGATGAACAGGCAATGCTGAGCGGTGAAGAACTGGCAAAACTGTCTGATGAAAGCTTTGCCCGCGTTGTTGAATCAATACGGGTTTATGCACGCGTCACTCCGGAACAGAAATTACGTATCGTCAAAGCCCTGCAAGCAAACGGCGAGTTTGTTGCCATGACCGGCGATGGTGTGAATGATGCACCGGCACTAAAACGTGCGGGTATAGGCGTGGCCATGGGGCAAAAAGGTACCGACGTGGCACGTGAGGCATCGGACATGGTTTTGCTGGACGATGACTTTACGACTATCGTGCGCGCGATACGGGCGGGGCGCTCCATATTCGATAATATCCGCAAGTTCATCAAATATACGATGAGCTCCAATTCAGGCGAGATCTGGACACTGTTTCTGGCGCCGTTTCTTGGCTTGCCGATACCCTTGTTGCCCATCCACATTTTATGGATCAACCTGATCACCGATGGTCTGCCGGGACTCGCCTTGACGGCGGAGTCTGCCGAGAAAGGCATCATGCAACGTGCACCACGTCTACCGGAGGAGAATATATTCGCCCACGGCATGTGGCAGCATATTGTATGGGTCGGGCTTTTTATCGGCGGCATCTCTATTGCCGCCATGGCCTGGGGGATTTCCCGTAACGTGGCTTACTGGCAGACCATGGTATTTACCGTACTCACCGTGTCGCAGTTGTTTCACTCGCTGGCTGTGCGTAGCGAAAGCGCATCGCTGTTCAGCATCGGTTTATTCAGTAACCTGCCAATGCTGGGCGCGGTCATGCTGACACTGCTGTTGCAGCTGGCGGTAATTTATCTGCCTGCACTTAACAGCATCTTCTATACACAGCCTTTGCCGATGTTCGATCTTGCAGTCTGTCTGGCATTGTCTTCGCTGGTTTTGTTCGCGGTAGAGATCGAAAAGTGGCTGATACGTCGTGGTATGATTTACAGGAACAGTTAATAAACGAGAGCCTGATATCAGGTTCATGCGGCGTGGCTGCGTCAAATGATCTGTAATGCAGCATGCAAGATTAGTTAAGACAATTCAGCAGTAATATCGACAGTGGTATTTTCCGATTACGATATAGTTACATGGGTTTATATGATGACTCGTCCTGTCCCAGGCAATTTTCGTCGTTGTGGTTTTCGATTGACTTTTATGGCTAAAAACATCTGTAGCGCATCAGGCGCATTGTTGAGAATCCTTGCCTTGTTCGCCCTGCTGGCAGCAACTTCAGCTGCTGTTGCGGATGAGCAGCCTGCAGAGAGCAAAGCTAATAAAGCCGAGACAGCGATCAAGCTGGAGAGTCCGGTTGACAGCCTGACGATTCTCCAGCAATCCATTGAAACGAAGCGATATGCAATTCGTGAGCTCAATGAGCAATTGAAGCAGAAGGCGGATCCATCCGAGATGCTGGAGACGGCACAGAAGATCGAACGAATAAAAAATGAAATTTTGAGTCTGCAAAAATCGTTTGAACACATTGCACTCGGCGGTATCAATCAGTCAGTTCTCGCAGATCAACCAGAACAGAAAATAAACTGGAAGGACGAGCTTGATCAGATCAGCAGGCCCATAGTTTCCACGTTAAAGGAAATCACCGCCAAGCCGCGCGAGATGGATGCATTACGCAGGGACATCGAAAGACACGAGGACCGACTGGAAGAAATCGAGAAGGCGCTGGAGGCGTTAGGGTTCTTCAGGGAGCAGACTATGCCACCTCTGGTGGCGGAACGTATAAATCGGTTGTCAAGCGACTGGGAGATGCGCAGGGATGACTCACTCAGAGCGCTGGAAATAGCACGTTTCAAGCTCAACAGTTTGAAAGTGGAGGGCGCAACGTGGCAAACAACGGCCTGGGAAGCGGTCACGGAGTTTTTTCTTGGCAGAGGGTTTACATTATTCCTGGCTATCGTCGTCAGTATAGCGGTATGGCTGGTTTTAAAGGCATTGCTCGAGTTGTACTGGCGAACCTTGTATCGACTGCGGCACGATGTCGGTACAGCGCGCGCGCCGCTGGTGATTTATTCCTATCGTCTATTTACAGCAATTATGATCGTAATGGCTGTGCTTATCGTGTTCTATGTCCGCGGGGATGTGCTGTTGATCACGCTTGCACTGGTCGCACTCGCCGGTGTTGCGCTCAGCTTGCGGCAAACGCTTCCCCGCTATACAGCCGAATTAAGGCTGCTGCTGGGAATAGGACCGGTGCGCGAGGACGAGCGCCTGGTGTACGATGGCGTCCCGTTCATGGTGAATTCACTCAGCGTCTATTCGATCTTGCGTAATCCTCTGCTCGAGGGTGTGCTGCGTCTGCCCCTGCATGCCATGAATGAGTTCACCTCAAGGCATGCGGGTGAAGAGCCATGGTTTCCCTGCCGGCCAGGCGACTTCATTCTGCTGGCCGATGGCAGCTTTGGAAAAGTATTGCGCCAGTCTATCGAGCTGGTCGAGATATTAGTTCGAGATACCAGGATGCAGATCCGCACCAGGGACTTTCTGGCCCAGAACATTCGCAATCTTACGCAAGAAGGCTTTGGTATTGCCGGCACATTCGGTATTGACTACCAGCATCAGGCATTTTGCCTGGATAAGGTTCCTGCGCTGTTTCGCGAGGCAATAATCACTCGATTTGAGCAGGCCGGACTGAAAGATGATATCCAGGATATTGTGGTCGAATTCAAACAGGCCGGCGCCAGCTCGCTCGACTACCAGGTCTACATGATACTTAAAGGCAGTGCCGCGAAGGCCTATTTCAAAGCGCAGCGTCTGATACAGCAAGCCTGCGTGGATACCTGTAACCGGGAAGGCTGGGTCATTCCTTTCACCCAGATCACGGTGCATTCGGCTAACACAGTTGAAGAACCCGATAATGACGCTGCACAGGCAGCGGGCGTTGTCGCGCCAGTGGCGGCTGAGTCTACTTGATTGGCTATATAGAAAAGTCTATAGATATTTACTCTCGCGGAGGCGCAGAGGACGCAAAGAAATTTACAGGTATTCGTAGGAGCGACTTTAGTCGCGAACATCGATAATTCGCGACTAAAGTCGCTCCTACAGATAATAAACCTCTGCGTTCTCTGCGCCTCTGCGAGAAAACAGGATGCTAAACCTCCAGCATCTGCTGGTTTATCGGTCAGGCAAAAACTAGCAGCAACTTTCAGATTAAGTCGGAACCAGTACACATTATGTGATGCGTAACTCTAATTACCAGCTATATATTCTGATGACTTTTATGGCTGCTATAGTTTGCGCGTTTTTTAACAATCCATTTAAGGTGTGACAACCATGCATCTCGATCCGGTTTTGCCCTATACGGTTGGCGCGCTGTTCGCGATTTTGATTCTGGGATTATTGCTTTGATCACTGAAGCAGCCGCATGTTGTTGGCTATCTGATCGCCGGTGTCATATTGGGTCCCCATGGCATGGCTTTGGTGCAAGATGAGGCGACCCTTAGCCGCCTTGGCGCCATTGGTGTTGTACTGTTGCTTTTTTTTATTGGCATGGAAGTTTCACCGAGAAAACTGATTGAGAACTGGAAAGTCGCTGTAGCAGGGTACCCAGCACAGCCTGGAGCCATTCAGGATTTTGTTTGTCGCGCTGTTCTTCGTGTCCATCGGCATGCTGGTGGACCTTGGCTTTCTACTGTCCCACTGGTATCAGGTCAGCGCGTTGATACTCCTTGTGCTCATCACCAATACCTTTATCAACGGTATGATTCTACGCATGCTCTGTGACAACTGGCGAGACAGTATCTATGCAGGCACACTGCTCTCGGAGATTGGGGAGTTCAGCTTTCTTCTGGCAGCGGTTGGTATTCAGGCGCATATTATTTCAGACTACGGTTATCAGATGACTGTAGTGGTTATCTCCATGTCACTGCTGATAAGTCCGGCGTGGATTATGCTTGTAAGGCGCGTGTTAAAAATTGAACAAAGAAAAATGCCTGCATAAGTCTATAAGCCTATTGGCCTATGAAGCTTTGGAAAGGCTTCTCCAGATAAAACTGATTTATCAAGCTAATGACAATCAAGTGAATCAATACATACTGTTTTCTGTTAGATCATCTGATGTAACAGCAGAAAATACAAGAATATGTTTTTCCTGTTATCGTTTATAGAAGCTCAAGGATATGACGGTATCTTGTTCACAGCAGAAACAGGGTGGCGAGTCCGAGAAAGCTCATGAATCCGACAACGTCGGTCACTGTCGTCAGTACAACCGAACCGGCCAGTGCCGGATCAATACCGGTTTTTTCCATTAGCAGTGGTATGAGTACGCCAGAAAGCGCTGCGGCCAGCAGAGTGATTATCATGGCGGCAGCGAGTACGCTACTGATCATAATGTCATGAAACCACAGGTAGGAAATTACGCCTACCACCAGTGCCCATATGCAACCATTGAGTACAGAGATAGCGACCTCTTTATACGCGAGCCAGCGGGTATTACTGGAGCTGATATGGCCCAGTGCGATACCACGAATTATCAGGGTCAAGGTCTGACTGCCCGCAATCCCGCCCATGCTGGCGACTATTGGCATGAGTACAGCCAGCGCGACGACCTGGTCCAGCGTGGCCTCAAACAGGCCGATGACCCATGCAGCAAGAAAGGCGGTGCCCAGGTTGATGCCCAGCCAGACAGCACGGCGGCGCGCACTGGGTATCACCGGGGCAAACATGTCTTCCTCGGCATCCAGGCCGGCTGCACCGAGTATCTGGCGGTCCGCCTCATCCTGTATGACGTCGACGATGTCATCAATCGTTACTCGACCAATTAACTTGTCATCTTCATCCACGACCGCGACAGACACCAGGTCGTGATCCCGAAACAGCATGGCCAGTTCCCGCTGTTCAACTTCGGGTCTGATGCGCTCGGCATCCGGGTTCATCACTTCAGATACCAGCACATCCGGTTGACAGGTGAGCAGCATGGAGAGGGGCAGCTCTCCCAGAAAGTGGCCTTCCCGGTCAACCACCATGAGTCCTACGGTATGATCCGGTAGAGATTCCCTGAACCTCAGGTAGCGTAGCACCGTTTCCAGGTCAACATCCGCGCGTACGGACACGGCCTCGGTATTCATTAATCGCCCGGCGGAATCTTCAGGGAAAGCAAGGGTGGCATCCAGTTCGCGCAGGCCACGATAATCCAGTGATTCACGAATGGCCTCGCCGATATCAGCCGGCATGGTTTCAATGACGCCGGCCAGTTCCCTGGTGTCCATATCTGTAGCAGCATTGACCACATCCTCGCGATCGATACTGTCGACCAGTGACAGCAGAGCCACCTCGCCCATGTGAGACAGAACCTCGCCCTTGAAGTCATCAGGTACCTGCGTCCACAGGCTGGATCTTCTCATGTCAGGGAGAGATTCCAGCAGGTGGGCAATCTCGGCGGGCTCCTGCGAAGCTAACAGCTCCGAGAGTTCCGTGAAGTTGTCAGCCTTCAGTAATTCGATAGTGGAATCGATTAGCGCAGTGTCATGCTCTGTAATTGAAATATCGTCTGACATTGAAGAATTTCCTGTGAAGGTTTTTCCTGGAGTAGGGTGGTTTATACTGTGTCAGCTTGTTCGCGTCCACCTTCGAGCTATATGCGAACTCTATATGCAGGTGATAAAAATATGCTGGATACTGTGCTGGTTACAAAAAAGCAAATGATGTCCACGGTTGTTGGTTTGATGCTTGCTTTATCCTGTCTTCAGGTAGTGGCATCTGAATTGCTCCGGGCCGGGTGGATAGAGAAGGCGGTTATATACCCGCATGGTGTAGTGATACAAGCAAAACTGGATACCGGGGCGCAAACCTCATCGCTGCATGCGCCTGACCCCGAGTACTTCACCCGCGATGGTAAAGAATGGGCGCGTATAAGTGTCACCAATAAGAGTATTGAGACGGTGATGGTAGAGGCGCCAGTGGTGCGTACTGCAAAAATTAAACGACATTTCGGTGAAAGCCAGACACGACAAGTTGTTCTGCTGGATCTGTGCATAGGTAATGTGCGAAAAACAGAGGAGGTGAATCTGGTTGATCGCGCGGGGATGAATTACCAGCTGCTCGTTGGCCGTAATTTTCTCAAGGATGCCTTGTTGATCGATTCCGGTGCCACTTACATGCTGTCACCGGACTGTCCGGGTTGACGCGCGTCAGTCTTCCTGTCGCGCAATTTCCGGTCAGGTTCCTGTAACCATTTGAATGATGCCAGGTTCTTCAGCCTGGGACCGTTGTAGAGGCCGACCATAATGACGATAGCCAGTGTGATGGCGTGCGCTTCCGGATAAGCAACCAGCCAAGCCCCCCAATGGGCCTGCAACAGAACGTACAAGGCGGCTATTGCAGCTATAACTGTCCATGCTAAACGCACAATCGCAGTATGCAAACCCCTTTCGTCGTATATCGTATATATTCGATCGACCAGCATTGTAAGAATTACAAGAGGCAGCAATGTTACCGCGTTGTCCACGCCGGGATCGAAATAGTTGATGCCGGAGACAACGATGGACATGCTCATGGCGACCAGCGTAAACACGATGGCCAGACGAGGTGTGCGTGACAGGTTCAGATCGGGCATTGCTGCCCTGATGCCGACACCGATAACTGTAACTAGCAACAACACGATGATCGCCGTTATCCAGTAAACATGGGTGATGGCGAGGGCCAGTAATGTCGGCGTGAAAGTGCCATAAGTGCGAATGCCGGCAAACTGGCGAATCAGTTCTGTGGTTAGCACGCCGAGAGGCAGTAACAGCAATACCGATAAAATTTCGCGACTGGCGGGGGAGAGTCGTGTCAGGTCGAAGATGTCCGTGGGTTTCCTGGTATCGGTCGTTAACAGACCTTCATAGGCCGGCAGTGCCCTTATTGCCCATTCAGTATCAGACAGATTGACGCTCTCTGTCCTGAGTAGCTGGGTATCACCTTTGCGCAGTGGTATGTAGTGTATCGGCAATTCCCTTAGATAACCGTTGACCGGGTCCAGCGGCAGCCACCTTTCGCCATCGTATACTTCCGCCCAGTAGCGTGCTTGTTGTGAAGAATTCAGTAAATCGACGCCCGTAACAATGCGCGCAGGCAAATGGGCGCTTCTGAGTAATGCCAGCAAAGCTCGGGTTGAGCCGAGAGCGGTAGCGCGTTTGCTGGTCAATGCTGTTTCCGAGGCGCTGCTTGCGCCGGGTACGATGCGAATATTGTTGCTTACGAAGTTGAACAAGGAGTCAATCAGGTGTTCCGGATCACTGCTGTCGTACGCCAGGCCGCCGACGATTCTGTCTGTTGTCGAGGTGTTGACCTCGATACCGCTGGAAGCGGAAAGCCAGGAGGCGCGGTTCTGTTCGGACAGTCCCGGCCTCCTGGGGTCCGCCAGTGGGAGATATGACAGATGTATTTTGAATATAGATTCAACGGTGTAATGTCCGGCCTTCGGTGCGGTCAGTACGATGTCACGATCCTTCTGGTCCGTTTTGGTCCTGCGCTGGCGTAAACCGGGGTGGGATAAGGACTGGGAATACAATCTTGCGTGCCGTGTGTCCCAGGGCGGCGGAATAGATACCACGGCACCCTTGTCCAGCGCTTCAATTTTATGCGATATGCTTACAGACCAGGCGGTATCCCCTGCGGGCAGGCCTTCATCGCTTCGCATAAATACACGCAGTGAAATAGAAAGAATGGCAAATATAAGCAGAAAAGCAATTGTGAGGTATATGGTCTTTGAGGGGGAGTGTGTCGTTACAACCATTTCTTTCTTTTAAAGTAGATAAGCAATACTGTGGGGATAAAGATGAAGGAGACCCATAGTGTCGGGTAAGCCCATCTCCATTTGAGTTCGGGCATATATTCAAAATTCATGCCGTATATACCTGCTATAAAGGTTAGCGGTATAAAAATAGAAGCAAATACGGTTAAGACTTTCATTACTTCATTCATCTTGTTGCTGACACTGGATATATAGATGTCCAGCAGTCCGGAAAGCATATCTCTGTGTGACTCTATAGACTCTGTTATGCGTAATACATGGTCAAATACATCCCTGAAGTATATGTGTGTCTCTTCCCGAATTAATACGGATTCACTTCTCAGGGCTGCTGCCAGCAATTCCCGCAGAGGTGAAACAGATTTACGTATATAAATCAGCTCACGCTTGATCCTTTGAATAGTCACAAGTGTTTCTGATGTGGGATTGGTTAATAACTCTTCCTCGGTAGATTCAATCACTTCATCAAGCGAATCAAGAAGAATAAATTTCTGGTCGACAATCGTATCTAAAATTGCATAGGCTAGATAATCGGAGCCCAGTTTTCTGATTCGGCCTTTGCCGTTCTTGAGTCGTTGCTTGAGAGGCACAAAGATATCATCATGTTTTTCTTTGAATGTAACAACGAAATTATTGAGAACCAGGATACTTATTTGCTCATAACTGACAGCGAATTTTTCATTTTCCAGCGCTAAACCCTTTAGGACAATATACAGGTAGTCATCATATTCCTCGAATTTAGGTCTCTGGTGTGTATTCAATATGTCTTCTAGCACCAGTGGGTGGATAGTTAAAATTTCCCCTATCGACTCTACCAGTTCAACGTCTTTTAAGCCTTCGACATTAAGCCAGGTGACCGTGTCTTTATCTATGTACTGAAGAATTTCATCTGTTGATTGAATGCTCTGTTCTTCTATGGTCTCTTTGCTGTAATCAATAACTGACATTCTGGACTCAGCATCTACAATGTCGCCTATATGAACCAGCGAACCGGGCGACATTCCCGCTTTATCAGAGACATTGCTTATAGAATCAGACACTCTGGTTACTCATAGATGGATTAGCTGTATCAGTCTTTAGTTACTATACCGACTTTCCGATGTCAGTAAAGAAAATAGCCGGTAATTATGTCATTCACTCGGCTCCATGCAGGGTATGTGATTATCGTAGCTCAAACACCCGATGCCGCCTGGGCCTTTTCTTTGCTAGAAATTGACCGTTGCCCTGAAACTGTAAATCACGCCTTCAGCACCAGCGATCTGGAAGTACTCATCGCGCATATACTGGATATCAGCGGTGAATGCCAGGTAAGGGTTTATCACCATCCGGTAGTAAGCTTCTGCAATTCTGCTGTTGATTATTTTTTGATTGCCACCATCCAGATAAACCAGGCCTATTCCGATGTTATCCAGTATCCGGCCCCACGTGGCGCCCCTGATATCGATACCACCGCTATAGATTGCGCGGTAATTGATTAACTCATCGTCGAGCCGCCAGCCCACACGCGTAAACGCGCCAATCTTGTTACCGAACTGCTGGTCGATAGATATGATTACTATGTCATTTTTTTGTTTGCTCGCACCGGCCTCGTCAACAAAGTCCCTGTCGCCGTTGAGCGAGATGCGGTAATTTCCTGTACCCAGCTCTGTTTCCAGCCTGTAGCCGGCCTGAAGTCCATAAAAGGTGTACATGTCCGGGCTGTTAACCTGATGCACATTCATCAATACACCTGAAAAAGCCCATTCACCGATATACCATTCAGCCGCGATACCCGGATCATATGCAGGGAAAAACGTGTTAGGGGCATTGGAGAGTGCGGGATTCATGAACTGGATGTATTCATCATTCGCAAATGCGTTTTGATCCAGGTATCGCGAGGCATCAATAATACCCAGGATAACACCAAGCCTGTTTCTACGATCTAACTCAAAAACATGTTCATACCAGGCTTCCAGCACATAGTCCCTGCCGCTGCCATTTATATTTTTGACATCATTGTTAAGATTGGCGCCCCAGGAAGGAATATTAAATGGCGATACATCATTCAAACCGTTACCTGCTGCAAAACCAAGTTTTAGAAATAACCTGTCATGCATGGATGTACGGTAGGTCAGCTCTGGCTGCAAAGGTATGGCGCTCTTGCAGGTATCATCACCAGCAGTCTCATCTGAAAGGCTCTGGCACTGCACTGCGCCTGACAGCACACCATCCAGTGATAACTTTTCGGTTAATTCATAAGCTTCAGCAGATATGATTGGCAATGTGACTGCTGCGGCAATTATTAGATGATGAGTTGATGTTCTCATTTGAAGTTCGCTATCGCAGTACGATGTTTATCGAGGAACAGCCTGAAATTTCAACCAAAATATAGCTGGCAACTCCCGTTGTCTGTCTCCTATTATTACCACATGTCAAACTCTAATGGCCAGAGTAAAACTGACTTCGATGACAAGGGGGTATTTATTTTGTTTGCAGAGGGATAATTTACCTGGCAGGGGCGCACAGAACGCAGAGTTGACATGTGTTTTTTGCAACAAAAGTATCGTTTGAATTATCTTTCTTTGCGTTCTCTGCGCCTCTGCGAGAAAACAGGATGTTGAGCCACCAGCATAGACAGTTTTACCGGCCATGCGAAGACTTGCGGAAACTATAAGATTAAGTCGGAACGAGTGCAGATAAAGATGTTATTAAGCTTCTATACATCCGTGTTTATCTGCGTTCATCTGTGGACACATTTTATTATCTGCATCAGTGAGTCTGCTTGTGATTGTTAATTTTTGTCAAATAACATTACTGGTTTTCCCCGTTCAAATTCAAAACAGCTTATAGATCCAGCAATAAGTCATGGTAGTATTTCACACTCACTTAATAGCGAACTAACATGGAACTGCTCGAAACGCTCTATATATTTGCCCTTAAATGGATCAAGGAGTTCTCCACGATTCAGGGCGGCCTTCAACTTGTAACCGTGCTCGGTTGCGGTGCCATGGCCGCGCTGACGCATAAACGCTGGCAAAAATTCATCACTCGACTTGTGGGCGACCTTGAGCA
>Ga0316189_10001245_pt1 | contig 25339 bp, 20 predicted proteins | sample LowCovwburrow_MG_FD_204930 | JGI IMG/M metagenome (GOLD analysis project Ga0316189, IMG submission 204930) | Coastal sediment microbial communities from Maine, United States - Lowes Cove worm burrow | ecosystem: Environmental > Aquatic > Marine > Coastal > Sediment | place: USA: Maine... | reverse complement strand
TGCTAAGGAAGGGCTTCGGCCCATAGTTACAACCCCCGGTGAAATGATAGCCGGGGACTTTTTTCGCCACGCTGAGTGGATCGGCGTGGCAACCGGACAATGCGAGCCGGTGAGTAGTAGCGTTATCATTTGACTCTGAAATCAAACTGGCGAAAGCCATCGCTGCCTCGTAACATGCTCGCGTTTTAGGTTTGTGGACCGGGTGCTGAGCGTTATCCTGTTAAGATAAAACTGCTTGGTGATTAGCACGTCCACTTTAGGTTTTCGGGCCGGATAGCGGAACGGTTATCCTTCGGAGATCGAGGTCACTGGTTCGAGTCCAGTTGCCCACCCTACAATGGTGGGTATAGCTCAGTTGGGAGAGCGCGTACCCCGTTTGCTAATAACATGCCCGTTTTATACATGCTCGTGATGGACGAGCCGCAACAGGGGAACAAGATGGATTATTCTAAGCACGTAAGCACCAAGGCGACTCCGCAGATGGAGCGCACTCCCGGTCGTACCGAAGTCGAGAACAGCGCAGGTGGATTCGTCCATGCTGTCTCTGACTGGGATCGACTGGATCGATTTCTTATCCTCGGCTCTGAGGGTGGAACGTACTACGTCAGCGAAAAGAGCCTGACCAAGGACAACGCAGAAGCTGTCATCCGACTGATCAAGCAGGATGGGCTTCGTGTCGTTAATCAGGTCGTGGCTGTATCGAAAGCAGGTCGGGCGCATAAGAACGACGCTGCCCTTTTCGTACTCGCTGCCGCAGCCAAGTTGGGTAATGAGCAGACGCGCAAGCTGGCATTCGGCGTATTGACCGAAGTCGCTCGCACCGCCACTCACCTGTTCAACTTCGCTCAGTACATTGAAGCCTTCGGTGGATGGGGTCGCGCAACGAAGCGTGGCTTCCAGCGCTGGTACAACGAGAAGGACAATGACCGTCTCGCTTACCAGCTCCTGAAGTACCGTCAGCGCGATGGCTGGACCCATCGTGACATCCTGCGCCTGTCTCACCCGGTAACGAGTGACGAGCAGAAGCGTGCGATGTTCGATGTGACCTGCCGACCTGAGACAATGGAAGCAAAGGTTGCTACTGGCAAGCTGCCGAATATCTATGGTGGCTACTACCTCGCACAGAACCCGGACCTTCCGATCGATGCCTCACTGATCGAGCAGTACAACCTGTCATGGGAGATGCTGCCGACTGAGTGGCTGAAGGACGAGGCTGTCAACCGCGAGCTGCTGAAGCGTATGCCTCTGATGGCTACGATTCGTCAGCTGGGCAAGATGACTGCCAACGGTACGCTCAAGCCGATGTCGATGGAGACCAAGATGGTTCTCGATCGCCTGATGGATGACGAGCAGATCAAGCGGTCGCGCATCCACCCGATGCACTACTTGCTGGCGCTGAAGAACTACTCAGCTGGTCACGGCTTCCGTGGCAGCATGAAGTGGAACTCAGACCCACGTGTAATCACTGCGTTGGATGCTGGCTTCGAGAAGTCGTTTGGCAATGTCGAGCCTACTGGCAAGGCATTCATGGTCGGCGTGGACGTATCAGGCTCGATGTCGTCTCCGATCTCTGGCTCGAACATCAGCGCCGCTGAAGCTGCTGGTGCCATGGCAATGATCATCGCTCGTACTGAGCCTGTTCACTTCGTTCATGGCTTCACGGCAGGCTCAAGTCGCTACGGTTATGGTCAGGATCAGGAGCAGGCTCTGGCAGGCTTCATTGATCTGGGTGTCAGCTCGAATGAGTCGATGCACTCAGTGATGCGGAAGGTGCAGAAGCGCAACTTCGGTCGCACTGACTGCGCACTCCCGATGCTGTATGCCTCGGCAAACAACATCATGGTGGACACGTTCGTTATCATCACTGATAGTGAGACGTGGGCTGGCAAGATCAAGCCAGTCGATGCGCTGCGTCGTTACAGGCAGACCCACAACCCGAACGCTAAGCTCGTGGTTGTTGCAACGACCAGCACAGGGTTCACCATTGCGGACCCGAACGATTCCGGCATGTTGGATGTGGTCGGATTCGATGCTAACGTACTCCCTGTAATCAGTGAGTTCAGTAGATAACATCCTTTAGCACCCGGTGTTGAAACTTTCGCACCGGGTGCTATAATTAAGGCAGACAGAACGAGCGAGCTGCAAGCAAGGCTACCCATGGTGACATGGGATAGTGGTCGCAAGACCAAGCTGGTTGAAACCCAGCGTTCTGTCATTACATGTGCCGGTTGTCGGCACTTCACAAATAGGAGAACAGCATGTCGCTAACAAAAGCGCAGCTCGAAGAACGCAGGACAGGGGTCGGTGGCTCAGACGCTGCCACAGTACTGGGTATCAACCCATACACCACTTCATACGAACTCTATCTGGACAAGCTGGGCAAAGCCCCACCAGAAGATGAATCGTTCCTGAAAGAGTCCCGCTACTGGGGTTCGGTTCTTGAGCAACCAGTCTGTGACCGCTATGCAGAAGAGACTGGCTACAAGGTCCAAAAAGCTAACCAGCTTATCCGCTCGAAAGAGCACCCATTCATGATCGCCAACATCGACCGCAAGGTGGTCGGTGAAGACATGCGTATTGGCTTTGAGGCTAAGACCGCAGCTCGCCCTGATGGTTGGGGTGAGTCAGGATCAGATGAGATTCCACCGTACATCATGTGTCAGGTGCAGCACTACCTTGCTGTCACCGGCTACGATGTCTGGGACCTTGCTGTCCTGATCGGCAATCGTGACTACCGTTCGTACAGGATCAACCCGATCCAGTCGATCATCGATGACCTCATTGAGGCTGAAGAAGAGTTCTGGGATCGCGTGCAGGCGAAGGTCGCACCCGAACCACAATGGCAATCAGCAGCAACAACGCGCCTGATAAAGAACCTCTACCCCGGCACCAATGGTCAGGTGGTAGAACTCCCCAACGTCTCACAAAAATATCAGGACGTGCTGAAGGATGCCCAAGAACAAGCGAAGCTCTTCAACGGGATTATCGACGGCTGCAAGAACCGCATTGCTATGCTCATGGGCGAGGCCGCAATCGGCATCCTCCCAGACGGCTCAGCCTACACCCGCAAAGAACAGAAGCGTAAGGCTTTCGAGGTTGCCGAGACTTCATTCATTGCTACCCGACACACAACCAAGCTCCCGGTCGCTGCCACCAAAGCAATCGAAGAAGGGACCGTCATTAAAATAGAGGACCAGTCATGACAACGAAGAAAACATGTAAGGCGAAGGCATCGAACACTGGCGCTCAGTGCAAGCGTAAGGCTGTCACAGACGGCTACTGCAAGCAGCACTATGAGCAGCTGCATCCGCAGGCTATAGCAGCAGGTAAGAGCAAGGCGCAGGCAGCGTTCGAGGCGAAGGACCTGATGGACTTCTCCGACGAGCAGACGATCGCTGAGGCGGCAGCTGAGGCTTCCAGAGAGAACTATCCGCTCGACACGCTCGAAGCCACCAGCGGTGACGTGTATCAGGTTGACCTGACTGCACACTCGCCGCAGTTCCAGAAGTTCGAGATCGCCAAGCGCATCGCACACACGCTGGCGTGCTCAACACTCGTGCCTGATGCGTACATCGGCAGGCCGAATGACTGCTTCGTCGCAATCAACATGGGCGCAGAGCTGGGCATGGAGCCGTTTCAGGCTATCCAGTCCATCGCTGTGATCGACGGTAAGCCCTGCCTTTATGGTGACGGTCTCATTGGGGTGGTTAGGGCATCACCAAAGTGCAAGTGGATACAGGAAGAGCTATCGGAAGATGGGTTGACTGCAACCTGTATTACACAGCGTGACGGTGACCCCAAGCCAATATCAGCCTCCTACTCCATGGACGACGCTGTAAAGGCAGGCATTAGCCACAAGCCGAACTGGAAGAAGCACTCGAAGCGGATGCTCCAGATGCGTGCTCGTGCGTACTGCCTGCGCGATGCGTACCCTGACCTACTCAAGGGTCTGGGTGTCGTTGAAGAGCGGCAGGACCATGACGACACGCCCCCACCAATCACTGACTACGAACTGCCCAAGCCACCGGCTGAACCAGAGGCTCTGACACAGGCGAAGGAAGTGTTCGGTGACGGTGTGACACAGACAACAGTCACGCTGGCTGAAGTCGAGCGTGCCATGCACCAGTCTGACTCCATGGAAGAGCTTCTCAAGGCGGCTGACATGGCGAAGCATCTCGATGAGCGGGATCAGGGTACAGCACGCATCACCTACAAGAAGATGCGTGACGCACTGAGGGACGATGGCTCATGAGTTCAACAGTTATCGCAATCATCGCCTTCGCTGGTCTGGTAACGGGCTGGTCGCTGGCAAAGATGCTCGCGGACAAGTATCGCAGGCACAGGATCATGAGACGCATTCATTGCCTCATGGGAGACCACTCACCCGGACCAATACGTGAGGTGGTGGGTGGACGCAGGCAGCAGCGCTGCGACTACTGCGACAAGCTGGTGCATGAGTATCGGGTCACGAAAGACGAATTGAAACGAGAACAGATTAGGAGAATCTACTAATGGCACGCGGAGTAAACAAAGTAATCGCAATCGGGAATCTCGGTGGTGACCCGGAGACACGCTACGTGCCTTCAGGTGCCGCTGTGACTAACTTCAATATCGCTGTCAGCGAGCAATGGAAAGACAAGCAGACAGGTGAGCAGAAGGAACGCACTGAATGGATCAGCATTGAGGTATGGGGTAAGGCCGCTGAAGCCTGTGCCCAGTATCTGAGCAAGGGGTCACAGTGCTACGTCGAGGGTCGGCTCCAGACAGACAGCTGGGAAGACCAGAACTCAGGTCAGACCAAGTATCGCACCAAGGTGCGTGCTGACAACGTGCAGTTCCTCGGCGGCGGCAGGGACAACAGGAACCAGCGAGCTGGCGACTCCACCGATCAGGATGGTATGCCACCACGCGGTAGCTCTAACCCGAAGCCTGAGTTCGATGACGACATCCCGTTCTAACTGACAAAGGCATTGACTTCCCTTGGAGGTTCCACTATAATGGGGCCTCAAAGGAGAAGTATCATGAACAAGATTTTAGTAATACACCCGAAGGACAAGTCCACGGACTTCCTGAAGCCGATCTACCACGGTCGCAGTGATGTCACTGTGATCACAGGCGGCTGCACGAAGGAAGATGTAGCCAAGGCCATTGACGAGCATGACCACATCGTAATGATGGGGCACGGCACGCCACAGGGTCTTCTGGCTATGGGCAACTTCAATGGCAAGACGAAGACGTACAAGCCAAGCCATCAGGTTCGCGCCAGCGGCAAGCCGGTAACCCCAAGCCAGATCAAGAGCCTTTACAGCTCAACTGGTAAGGCACCCGGACTGCCAAATCGTGAACCCGGTATCGATGATGAATGGGACGCTGACCTCAAAGAGCTGAACGAGCTGAAAGAAGATGACTGGCTCACCTCTCGCAAGGTCGGCAGCTACACCGGCTATAGTCAGTACGGTGGCTACAGTGGTAGCTACCAGAGCCTGAGCACTGGCTACGTCATTGATGACAGCAACGCTGATCAACTGCGCGGCAAGAAGCTGACGGCGATCTGGTGCAACGCTGACCAGTTCATCGAGTGGAACGATCTCGGTGGTTTCTACACCGGCATGTTCGTTTCGGAAGAGGCTGAAGCCAAGATGATTGGCTGCGCTGACACCGAGAAGTGGCAGGTGGAGCAGCAGAACTATGCGTTCGTTGAAGTGATCGGTCGATTCCTCGACCAAGACGCTGAGACGATGTGCAAGGCTCTGGACTCTCACTACGGTCCACTGGCTGAGCGTAACAGCATTGCGAAGTACAACCTGAAGCGGTTCTACTCTCGTAAGGCTGGTCAGGAGTCCGGCACCAAGCTGGCTGTCCTGTGAGCACCAAGGCAATCATAACGATCTTGATCGCCAACTGCGTCACGTTGATCTCTGTCTCTGTGATAGTGATCAGCGTGGCGCATACCCACCACGAAGAGAAGCTGGATCGCACCTGTGCCCAGCTTGAACAACAACAATGGGGCTACCTCGCCCCACCAATGGAGAGAAATGATGTTTGGGTGGCAAGAGAAAAGGCTAAGAGAGAAATGTGCTCAGCTAGAATCGAGGTGCGGCGACCTGATTGAAAAGGACCAGATGGAGCTGATCAGTGGCTGACTTCGTACACATGAGGAACATCGTGCAGGGAGAAGTCATCAGGATCAGGGAGCGTAGGCCGCTGGAGCAGCAGCCTGAGCTGCTCTCAGAGCTGATTGAGTTCCTGCAAGGCGAGATTACGTCTGTGACGATCACCCGGCTGAAGGTAACTGAGGAACTCTCAGAGGGTTGAACCGTCAGCGATATTCACACATACTGTGAATATGAACACGCTGACTGATAAAGTTTTGCCACTGCATGAGAAGGTTGTCCACATCGCCTTCGCCTGTGGCTGTGTGCGCACGTTCCACGTGGATCATCAGATGACAGCCCAGCGCTGCCCACAGCACGGCGACCACATGGTCTCGTCTACTGAGGAATGGGTTCGTCGGGCGAGGTCAGCTGAGCTGCCTTCTCCCTGTCACTGTTAGCCACGTCAACCACGTCGAACAGGTCAAAGACCAGATCGAGAAGATCGTTGACGGTGACATCCCCATCAAGCTGAGCGCTCTCTGGATAGTTCAGAGGGCGCGTCAGTGATTCCGGCAGGGGCTTGACTACCTCGATCGGGACTTCAACCGTCCGGGTCTGTGTCACCACTGATACCGATGGATCGCTGGCGCAGCTGGTGAGTAGTAGCAGGGCAGGCAGCATCAATACTGAGCGCCATAAGGTCTGCACATTCGGGAATGGTGTCGATTTCATCTTGTCGTTCTCTCTCCAGTCTGTCAGCCAGCGCACGTGCCGCAGCAAGCTCCTGACTGCGCTCTACCAGCACAGCCTCACGTTCGGCAGCATCTGCCGCCCTACCTGCCGTCATCGCGTCCAGCGCCACCTCAAGCTCTGTGATGGCAGCATCGTTGGTCAGGTTTGCAGTCACGCACTCCTGCGTCTGATCTACTTGAGTATCGAGCAGGGCTTCCAGCTCACCGTTGCGCTCGTATGAGTTCTTCAGCAGAAAGCCCATGACGCTGAGCACCGCTACGCCCCCACCAATCAGATATGGATTCATTGCTTGATACCTCTGGCTCTTTCGCACTCGGCAATGTGTCTGGTGATCTCGTTCCTGATCGCAGACACCTCGTTCACCAGCTCATTGTGGTTGTGTGGCTTCCTTGCCTGCTCCTGAAGGTAATCAACCTTGACCTTCATCTGGGCGACAGACACAGCAGTGTCTTGGGTGGTCTTACCAACCCAAGCAAGCAATAGCACCAGAAGCATGACCAGTGCGGTCTGCGTATGGCGCTCAAATGTTGTGCTTACTTTCTCGTTCAATGTCCCGGCCCATTATGAGATGAAGAGCCGCCCCAGTAACTCTCGGTCAGGTCTTTCAGTATTTTCGATAAGATGCCCAGTATGACTGCGGGGAATCCAGCCGTAGCCGCCGCAGCTGCGGCACCAACAATCGGGTCTTTCGGCATTGCGTTCCAGTCAACACCAATAAACCAGTTCACCACGAAGTACCAAGCGTGAATGAAAAAAGCATAGTAGGTAGCCAGCACCACCCTCGGAATGACCCGGTAACTGTTGAGCAGCTCGGCACCTCGGTCCCAGTTAATCATAGCGATATCGGCCCCTTGTACTCAAAGTGTGGCAGGTCATCGAAGTTCTGGTCATCGAGAATCACCTGATCCTCATCCCAGTTGCCGCCCCAGCGTATATCAAACCCAAGCGTTCTCCCAATGCCAATCACCAGACCAGCCATGTAGATGAAGCGCTTCGCGTCTTTCCAGTCGATCGGGTAAGGCGCGACATCAACAGCAGTAGACAGCCAGCCTTCCATCTCGTTCCCGGCACGATCATGCGGTGGGTTGTGCTTCGACTCACCCGGCCCGACCTTCGTCTTATTCTGCCGCAGCAGCTCAGCCTGACGGTCCCACGAACGACGACCTTCGAGAATCGAGACATCGAATTCCCTGACCACGATCTCCATGACCTTGACCAGCTCAGGGCAGCATGTGTCCAGCTGCGCTCGTGATGCTTCTCCAAATGATGGCATTACTCTTGTCCTCTCATCTCATTGGTTGCAATTGATGCGAGCCGTTCAAGCTCTCTTGGCGACAGTGTGTCAAGACCTTCCATGAGCCTCACTGTTGCTGGTGCCGCTTCCCTGATCTGCTCGTCCAGCTCATCGTCAACACCGAACTTATCGATGATGAACCTCACGTCCTCCATACCAAGATTGCGCGTACCTGCTCCAGCCTGACCGCCCGGTCGTAGCTCCCAGCCTTCCTTGAACAGTACGTTCTTCTCTCTCTGGAGATCATCGAGCCGCCTGCGCTTCTCTTCGCCACCCATCTTTGGGTCCTGCCAGATGTACATAACCTCCTTATTGATGTCCTGCACGTCCTCACGGATACCCTCAAGGTCCTGAGCTATATCGATGTATGCCTCCCAGTCTTCTTCGATCTGGTCAAGCCGGGAATACTGCTCGGTCTTATCAAGGAACCGCATCGTTCCCTGAATCTTTGTGACCTTCCTAATCAGGTTGTAGACCTCTTCCTCGTACTTGGTGCGACGTGGGTTGTCACCACGGAAGAACCGACCCATGACAACGTAGTCGCCCTTGCGCCAGTCTGGTTCCTCTGGGTAGCCCATCTGATTGCGGATGATTGCATCACTCGCCATCACGAAGTAGCGACCCAGCGTGCCCATGTAACCCGCGTACAGGTTCTGAAGATGCAGTGGCGACCTGATCTTTTCGCTGATCGTATCAACGCCACCCGGCATGATTCGAGCCAGCTCGATCCACGTTGGGTTGGTGCTGGAGCGATACTGCTCTGGTGCCATCCGCTGCTCTTCGTAAGGGCTGACGATCTGCCGCTCTTGGAAGGTGTTGTAGTTGAAGTACGACTCGACCAGCGGCTTGACCGCCTGCGGTATCGGGTTCATGGAGAACGTCTCTGTCAGCATGAAGCCGAACCTGTTCAGCAGCAGCTTGCCAGCATCGTTCTCTTCTGAGTACATCGCCTCGAAGAACCGCTCTGGGATCGTGTTGAAGATAGCACCAACCTCGAACGGCTTCGGCAGACGGTAGTGCTCTTCGCCAATCCACCAGTGGAAGTAAGTATCCTTATCCCACTCTTCCAAATCCTTGTAGCGCTCGTCGTCCTTAAACGCGAACCAGAGCGCCAGACCAGCCATGCCGATCAATGCGCCCTTCATGGTGAACGCGAGTGGGTGCTCATGCACACCTCGACCAAGCCTGTGGATGCCCTGCAAGCGAGCGCCCATGAATGGCACTGTCTGGATCAGGAACTGGATAGCAGGCCAGTCGCCGCCCATGGAGAAGTCCATCAGGTCCTTCGCCTCGAACGCAGCCTGCGCCTTGCTCTTACCTGCTGCGATTGCTGCGTTGTACACAGCCAGCCTGTTCGAGTTCTCGACCGCTGATCCCAGCGCCCTGTATGCCTCAAACGCTGTGCGCGGTGACGTGATCAGTGTTCGTCCAAAGCCCTTCTTACGCTGCGCCTTCTTCAGTAGCCTGTGCGTAGCAGTCGGGTCAGCCGAGTTGATGTAGCCACTCTCGAACGCAGCACCAGCTGACAGCATGGTGCGCATCGCCTCATCCTTGATGAGAGCCTGACCGAAGCCCTTGACGGCTCCAGCTACAGGGATGAAGTGATCACGACTGAGCACAAACGCTGAGGCTGAGTCGCGAACAAAGTTGGCAAGCATGAAGCCGGGGTCCAGTGTAACCATGGTGGTCAGCAGACGCTTCGGCCCTCTGAGCAGACCCATCCACTCACCGAACTGCTTCATATTGATCGATGACATCGATCGGTACAGGAGCATGTCGTCGGTGTAGTAGAACTCCTTCTTGCCGTCACGCATGATGCTAAGCACACCCTCACCGCTCGGTGGGGTGAGTGCGAACGACTGCTGGAATCCATAGAGCGCACCATCAGGAATTGAGTCCGGGTTCAGCCCACGCTCGATCAGCTTCTTCCTGATCTGATCCATCGAGACCATCTTCTGCTCAACCGTCATCGGCTTCTTCTGAATGATGCCACTCTCCTTGAGAGCATCGATCGTCATGCGAGCCGCATGGTTCTTCATTGAGGCATCAACCAGATTGGTCAGGTTGATCATGATGTTGTGCATCAGGTCGCCAACATTGTCCTCAGCGCCACTGAGCCTCTTGATCGGGGTCGGCTGATTTGCAATGCCAACATTCTTACCCATCCCACCAGCCAGTCGATCATCCTTGACCCGATGGAATGGAATATAGTCTGCGCTCTCCCATAGAGGTCTTGTTTCAGCATTGATAATTCCAGCTTCCTGCGCGTAGTCGAGGACCCTCTTGTTGAATGCCGCGTAGTCCTTAGCCACCTTCTCGAACTGGGTAAAGTGGTTGCCAAGGTCAGCCATCTTCTTGATCTCGTATGGTCTGAAGTTCCGCTCCCTACCACCCTCAATTATCTTGTCGAGCTTGGCGTTGCTGTTGTCGAGCTGACTCAGGTTGTGGCCCTTCTTCATCTCGCCGCGCAGCTCATCGATAGCTGATCTGGCTGCATCAGCCATCACCTTGTTGTCGCTGCCTGCGTCCTGCGATGCTGCCCAGTACGCGAGCAATGACATCAGCCTTTCTTGCTTGTTGCCCTTGAAGTTGTCCTTAGCTATCGCATGAATTTGTGCTATCTCATTAGCAGTGAGCGATGACACGCCTTCGAGAAGCAGCCCCTTCGAGCGCTTGCCTGCCATGTACATAGCCCACGACTCAACGTCATTGAGAACAGGCTGAAGAATCTCCAGCAGCCCCTTGCCCTCGGTCTGGGTAATACCTTCCTTCCAGACCGGGTGACCGAACTCAAGCACTGCCTTCATCACTGAGTCTAGCGACGTAGTGAAGCGAGCCTGTATGTACGGGTTGTTCTCAGCGTCCAGCTCATCCCACAGCTCGGCACGCTTCAGTGCGTACTTGATGCCGTAGAACTTGTCGAACATTCCCTGATGAGCCTCGTCCTTCCACGTCTTCTTGAACTCGTTGTAGCGGTCACGGAACTTAGGCAGCTTGCTGCCGATCCTCTCAGCCGCTGACTTCAGCACCGGGTCCTCATACGGATCGTAGTGCATGAAGGGCTGGGGCTTCGAGAACTCCGCACGCATCTCATCAGTGATGGTGATCTGGAAGACTCTTGCCGCGTTGACTGCGTTACCTGAGTTCGCCTTGATGAAGTCGTTCATCGCGGCAGTCGCTTCGCCCCTGTTGGCAAAGACCTGCGGGATCACGATGTCATCGACTCCGGTAACCACGTAGCCCTGACGCTGACCAGAGACAGGCTCGACAGTAATCCTGCCGTGCTGCTGCACGAGGTCAGCTGGTGTAACTGGGACCTGCGTCTCACCGAGGCTCTGGCCTGACAGCCTGAACGGTTGGTCATACTCGCTAGTCCTGATCACTCCGTCTTCTATCTTGGAGTTGTACCTCTTGAGTATGTTGTCCCATGCCTTGTAGGTCAGCTGGTCGTAAGAGAAGCGAGCGCCTCTCTCCCACCACCAGTATCGATCAACACTGTCAGATGTCGTGATGTCCAGTGTCGGGATGTAGCCTTCGCTTGCTGTTACCTGTGACAGTGACTGACCTACCAGAACGCGCATCGGCGTGCTGCCAAATTCGTCAGCATGAATTACTCCGCTGTCAAGGAACTCACCACCAAACACTGACGTTGTTGGAACGCCAGATGTCTGCTGCGTGTTAGGCCACCCACCCGCTGCTTGAGCAGCAGCGAACAGCTCAGCCCTCTTCGCGTTGGCATCCTCCAGCGTTGCTGCGGTGTGCAGGATGTCGTTTGATCCGCTGAGAGTCAGATAGAACGCGCCACCGCCAGACCCACTGATCTGGATGTCGCTCTCCTGCGGCTCAATGGTCGTAACCTGACGCGGCTGAGTCTTACCCTTGATCTGGTCGAGTATCGCCTGCCGCTCTTTCTGCCCAAGCACGGTGCCCAGTGCCTGCGCAGACGTGTCAACAACCAGCGGCTCAGACCATCCACCGAAGTAGTTACCGTCAGCCGTCGCGTCACCCTGAAGAACAAGGACCTCTTTCTCCTTACCGCGAATCTTCATCTTCTCACGAGACCATGTGATCTTCGTGACGTTGGTCCAGCGAGCTTCCCAGTTACCACCACGCTTCGTTGACGCAAGACCGCCCGACCAAGCAACACGCGGAATGCCTCGCCTGACCGCATCAGCAAGGATGCCCTTCAGGAACAGGGCGCGAACATCTTCATCGCTCATCGGCATGTCTGGAATCCAGTCATTGCGATGCTTCTTCTTGTTGAGCCTTATTGATTCCTCAAACAGGAAGTTCGATTCACCGTGCTCTTCGATCCCCTCGATCGTTTTGCTCTGAGCCAAGATGCCATCAGCAACCTCATCCCAGTTAGGCTCCTGCTCTTTTGGAATGTCAGCCTCAGACTTCACATCAGTGGTGTCATAGAACGGGTTCGGGAACGTGCGCAGGAAGTCCTTCTTGCCTTTCGAGTACAGGTCAGGGAAGTCACTGCTGCTGCCATGCCACTCGAAGTGTTCATTGATCCAGTAGGCAACCTGATCCTGCACGTTCTTGAGGTTTGCTCGCTCCTGATGGTAAACCTGATTCTCTCTGCCAATCCACGTCTGCCAGTAATTACCCGGCTCTTTCTTGAAGAAGTAGACTGGTGTCTCTTTTTCTATATTGCCGTGCTCAAAGCCCGGAGCTGGATCACCTATCTTGGCAGGCAGGAGACCCACGAACAGCCCAGCCGGTGATTCGTCGTACTGCTTGCCAAGCTCCTTGGCTGCCTGCTCGTACACCGACCCACCCGGCTGCTTAGCCGCCATCATCAGCCGCGCTTTAGCATTAGCCAGCTCGTCTCTTAGCCACTGCTCGGCACGATCGTTGTTGCCATCTGTGTCGATCTTGCTCGTGTACCCAGAATGCTCACGTGAGAGGGTCTGACCATCCTCTGTCGTGAACTCATCGAAGCCCTTCTGGTCAAGTTTTTCTTCCAGCTGCCACGCATCACGACGAACACGACGCTCAACGCGAGCCTCTATGTACTTCGCTCTTCCACGAAGACCGTGGTGCTCTATGATGGCTTTCGCGTCATCATTCCAGCTGTCAGGGTTGTCGAGATCGACCGCCTCAAACTTCGCCCACTCCTTCATCGTCTCCCAGTCAATGTCACTGGGTGGTGTCCAAGCGTTTTGCTCAGACTGCTGGATAATCCGCTGGACACGCTCACGCTCGCGGTCTTTCCACTTGATGCTGTACAGGTTCTTCGCGTAGTACCTCAACAGATCAGGAACGAATGCTGTGGCTGCATCAACTGCCTCGATAGGACCACTGATGCTCAGGACTATGTTCCCATCGGAATCAAGCCTTGGGCTGATGTCAACTTCAGGGTTACCACCAGCGGCAACCACATTGCCTGACATCTGGTTAAAGAACTCCATGATGTCCTGACCATGCTGCCCAGCGGTGTTAATACCATTGTCATCAAGTGCCGTGCTCTCTATGACGATGGTTCTCGAACCAGTCTTGTTGATGTGACCCTCAAGCTCTTCGATGGTAGCCAAGCCCTTGTTGCTCAGCTGCGCACCATCAAGCGTGGTCTGAAAGACATCCAAGACCTCATTCATCAACGCTGGAATTCTGGTCTGGTATGTCGAGTAACGCGACCTCCTGATCAGGTCATCGCCTATATTCTTAGGCCAGTTATCGAGGTGCTTCAGACCCTGATTCAGATAGTCGGCAACCTCAGCAGCATTGTCTGATCGGTCAGCGTATTCCAGCTGAGTGCTTACCTTATTGAGTGCTTCGTGCAGCTGCCATATATATTTGTTGATAGCGGCTGAGTCGAGTGCTTCGTGCAGCCTAATGTCAGAGACGTACTGCTTGCTCTGCACATTCAGCGGAAGGTACTTATCCTTGAGACCATCAAGCGCTCTGATCATCTGCTTCACTACAGTACGAGCAGCTCCAGCCTTCCCTTGCAATGCGAACGCCTTACCCACCGGGTTCTCATTAAGCAGCGCCTTCAGCTCAGCTCTGCGGCCCTCTTCGCCACCCTCCTGCTCAGCAAGAGTAAGACGTGCCCTGAACTCTTCCTCACCAGTCGCATCCCATGTGGACCAGTGCGAGGTGACCTGACTGAATGCAGTCTCGGCTTGCTCATCTGTCAGTGGCACCTTCAGTATTGCTTCCAGCTCCATCTTCACCTTCTGACTGAACGCAACAGACAGGTCCTTAGTCCGGGTGACCAGTGTTATGAAGTTGGTACTGATGCGGGACGATCCAGCTGCCTGCTCTTCTGGCGAGTTGAACGCCTGAGAGACGTACTGCTGCCAGTCGGCTTGCAGCTCACCTAGATACCACACGTGCCCCTGATGGGCAGGGTTCGGTGCTGTCGGTGGCGCAGGGTCAGCGTCATACATCAGCGTGGTGCGCATGTGACCGACCGTGGTGCCATTCACAGGCAGGTCGCCACCAAAACTGTGGTGACTCAGGTGATCACTGTGCGATGTGTCGCGAGCATACATCGGTCCACGACCGTACATCTGGATAGCAAAGTTTCGAGCAGAGCCGTCAACAGCTGCTTCGTAGTGAGGCATGTATCCAGTATGAACAGCTGAGCTTGGCGCTACATCAAACCACTCGCCTGACTGCTCGTTGTATCCAATGTCGTAACCCTTGGCTTGAGATTCGTCATGTGCATACCTGATGTCAGCTGCGGCTTCCTCATCAATCCTTTCGTCGTTCACCCACTCATCGATATCTACGAAACCGTAGTCATTGTGAATGTCGTTGAACTCATCCTCACCAAGGACCTCACGAGCTGCCTCTTCCATGCTGCCAGTCCGCATGGAAAGCGTCTTGAAGCTGATGCGGATGACCTTCTCGCCATTCATATATGCCGTCAGCAACTCTCTGGGAACCTTCTGTCGCTTGCCGATCTTTGTGTCAGACAAGACCGTCTCTTGCGCCTGCTCATACGCACGACGCAACACACTTGGCAGCGCCTTCAACTGCTCAATGTCACCATCAGTTATATCGTCATAGTCCTTACCACCGAACCTATGCTCGGTGTCGTCGCCCTGATTTTTCCAGACGATCTCATTCTGGCTGAGTAGCAGCTTGTACGCTTCCTCGATCGTCATCTGCTTGTCTTCTGGAAGGATGGTGTTCGGGTCAATGCCCTGATCAGTCCACTCAGCAATCTTTGATGCCGTCATCACGCTCTCGCGCACTGGCTGCATCTGGTTAAGCCACCATGGGTCTCTGCTGCTACGCGGCAGGTACGTTGCCAAGTCAGCCTGTGACAGGTTGTCAAGGAACGCGATGATGCGCTGCGTCTTCACTTCGTTCTGAGTAACGTAGCCTTCACTCACAGCAAGCTCAACAGCTGCCTTATACTCTGCGATCGTTCCTTCAGCCGGGAAGATGGGCAGGTTGCCACTGATCTCTTCGCCGTTTGGCACCTGCTTCTTAATGCGCTTCAGCTCGCCCTTGCTCTTTACGTTGTAGTCTTTCTTCTCGGTGCGCCAGATGAGCTGTTCGGTCTTGCCGTATTCGATAGCAGTAACCAGACCACTCTGGAAGATGTCGCCATCTCGCATCAGGCGCAGACCTTGGCTGACCAGTGACGATGTATCGCCGCCCAGTGAGGTCCAGTGCCACTCGTTCTGGTAACGAACAAAGTCCTGTGCCTGAGCAATCAGGTTCGCAACATCATCATCAGTGATGCGCTCGTTCTTGGCTGCTTTCTTGACAGCCGTCTTCGCTGGATTGTGGAAGTACTTGGCGTAGTCGTTACGCACCATCCAGCCCTTCACCCATGCGATGATCTTCTTGATGATCCCCTTCGTCTCTGGGTCAGGCTCACTCAGCTTGGCGTGGTTGTCGCCCACCATGTAAGCGATGTATTCCTCACCAACCAGCTGCTTCTCAGCGTCCCACTTCTGGAGTTCTTTTCTGCGCTGGTTCTCGTCCAGCTCTTTCCATACTGGCCTGTTCTGCGGGTGCATCTGGCTCAGACCAAGCAGGTTGTACATGGACTTGCGCCGCTTGCCAGACATCGAGTCAACCAGCTGGTGCATCAGTGACCGCAGCTCTGTCTCGTTACCGATGAGTCCGCGTATGCCGTAGTGACCTACGATTTCATGGAACAGCGTCTCAGCTACTGCACGCTCAATAACCTCTGTCTGGGTGAGTCCTTTGATCCTTCGCTCAACGATGTTGATCGCGTTCGGCAGAATGATGTGGACACCACGTGACGGATCATTGTGATCGAACCAGCCACGTGTGCTGTGAGCTGTGCCGCCCTCATCGTAGATAGCCTGCTGAATCTCATCAGGTATATCGTCCCAGCTATCCCAGAGCTGAATGCGCGGCAGGTTCTTGTACTTACCAAAGAGCGCCCGGACCACTGTCTCGGCTGTGCGTCTCTTCTTCTTGGTGGTGCGAGGCAGCGTTGGAGCCAGCTCCCTTGGAGCCTGCCACGTCTCACCCTGATACTGGTACTCAGTGCCTATGGCAGACATGTCTGCGTACCACTGACCGTCCCTGCCGACCCTGCCGATCATGATGTCCGGCACTACGTTCGGCTGCGATCCCGGCATAGCCTGATTCACAGCAGCCTGCGGTGAGATATCACGCAGCGCATTCGGGTTCTTTGGCTCGATCATCCAGTTTCTGAATGGGTTGAAGGTAACCTCGTGCCCCTCAACGAATACCTTGATGCGATCACGTCCACGCTTGCGCGTAACCATGGAGACCGTGCCAGTGACTACCCGGTTCTCTGGCGTAATGATCTCGACCTCATCACCGATCTCGATCTCTCTCCTGATGTCAGACCACTGGGCTGGCTCACCGCCGAACATATCGCCCTGATCCTTGCTGAGCATCACCTCTGGGTGACGGTACAGGTCATACTTAGATGCGATCGTGTTGACAACCTCAAACAGCGTGTTCACTTTCTGAAGCGGAACCCACGGACCTGTCCAACGCCTTACCATCTTACTGTCAGCTGGCTGCGCAGGCTTCTTTGCTGCCTGCTCAATGTCTGCGGCAAGGGTGCTTGGAGCACCCGGCTCATCCATCACCGAATTGTTGATCGTGACCGTTGACATCACAGAGTTACCAGACTTGCCAGATGGGAATGCAGCACGAATCCTGTTCAGCTGGCGCATAACCCACTTGGCATCAACATACGTTACGCCATTGACCTCTTTCGTCTCAGGGAGAGTGCCGTGCTGACTACCTATCGTCTGAGCAAGCAGAACTGGAATGTCCAACTCGTCGTCCCGCTGCTGGCTGTATATGACCTGCTCACCAGATACCAGCCTGACCTTAAGCATCGATAGCGGTCTGGCTTTCCCTATCTTCTCCGTCTGAAGCAGCACACCCTGCGTGGAACCGATGTCCTTGTGACTGACTGGAGCGCCACCCTTGGCTGCTCGCTTGCCTGACACCTTGCGGCTCTCAGCCATGCGGTTGTTCGCTGCGTCAGCGGCCTCAACTGTTTCCCCGGTTGCCCATGTGAGGCTGGGGTTGAACTGATCCATGCCTGCCTTGATCGGCTTCGCCGCCATGCGGTCACGTACACGCCTCATTGCAGCCTCGACATCAGCCTCGGTCTTGCCAGAGATGACGAACTCATCACCAGAGACGTGGTACACCTGTATGCCGTTCTTGCCATCTTCCTCAAGGAAAGCCTGACCAGCTGCCATCAGGAACTTGTCACCAGCGTTGTGACCCATGTTGTCATTGACCCAACCCAGTGAGTCGAGGTCAGCGTATGCGAATGACTTCGCGTTCGGGTCCTTCTCCAGCCGCTCATTCATGGCGCGACGGTTCTGTAGTCCGGTGATCTCACGACGATAGATGGCTGTCTCGAACTCATCCTCAGTCATCGCATCCATCTGAGCACGCAGCTCAGCGTTACCCTCAGCGCGTCGGTCCACGCCTGTGTAGCCCTTCTCCAGTTTCTTGATCAGAGACTCGTGCTGCTGCACCAGATGGTTCAGTGCTCGCGACCCCTTTGGCAGGATGATGAACTCACCTGACTCGGTTTCCTTCGCCCAGCCCTGCTTGACCAGTTCCGTGTATTCCTCTGGAGAGGTGAGCGCCTCGCCCTGCTGCACCTTGTCGATGTTGTTGGCGAGACGTGCGACATCATGAATCTCCAGAACCTGATCATCGATCTGATTCTGAATGTACTTGCGTTCTGACTGCTCGCGCTTGTACTGCTCCAGCGCCTGAGTCGAGGTGGTCCTGCGTGAGCGAGCAACCGCGATGTCGGTCAGTGTGGCGTTAGCTCTGGCTACCAGTCGATCGAGCATCATCAGCTCGGTCTCAGCTGTTGGTCCACCCTTCTTGGTCAGGTGGTCGCGCATGACATCCTGATTCGCCAGTATCTGCTGAGCCTCTTTCTCCTGTAGCTTCTCCAGCTTCTTCAGGTCGTTCAGTCGCTGCTGCGGCGCTGTGTTCTCGATGTAGCCCGGTGAGGTGATGCTCGCCTCAAATGAATAGCGACGGTTGGTCGCATCCATGTAGTCCTGCGTAGCATCCATCACGGTCTTATCTTCTTTCGTCAGACCAGCTGGGTCGCTGCGTTGCACGCCACCAATGGCACCCGGAACAAACGAGATGAGTGCGCCACCCATGAAGGTGTTCAGCACGTCATCGAAGATCGGTCGATCAGGGTCAACCGCTCTCATACCGAGATTGGTGATGACATCCTCTGAGACTTCCTGAGAGCCTTCCTGTATCGCCTCAAGGCCACCTGCCGTGCCAATGCGTCCGAACGTCGCCAGAGCGCCCTCTCGTTGCAGCTGACCGCCAATACGTCCAGCAGCGGCCCTACCAAACAGGTAGCCCATAGGAGCGCCCATCAGTAGGCCCGACCCCACGAAAGCGGTCTTGCCACCAAGCCTCGCTGTCTCAGCTGTCAGCACCTGTCTGGCAACCTCGTCAGAGAACCCGGCATCGATCATGGACAGGTAGTAGGGGCTATTCTCGAACGCCTCATTGTTGAGTTCGTTCATGCCCTGAGTGATCTGCTCCTTCACAGCGTCGTGAATAAGCAGGCCCTCTGTGCCACCACCACTGGCAGCACCACCGATACCCGCAGCTCTGCGGCGCATCATTTCAATTCTGCTCAGTCGCTGACCAGCATGAACCCTACCTGCCAGACCAGCTGCGCCACGACCACCCATACGAGCGGCAATGATGCCGACCGCAATCTGTGGCGTGTTCTCAAACACGTGGATCATGAAGGCATCGAAGTCATCCCATGGCATCGCCGTGGTTCCGTCTGCCCATGAGAACGGGTTGTACCAGTTGGCATCCTCAGCAACGAAGCGCTTCTTCTTTTTCTCCAGCGCTTCCGGGCTGTAGGCTTCTTGCCGAACCTTCTCGATGTAGGTATTGAGACGCTCACCCGGCATGATCTCCCTGCCGGTCTCTTTGTTCTCAGCCTTGAATGCAGGTTGGATGACGTTCTCGTAAAAGTGAATCGAGTTGGCCTCGTTCAGGTACTCCTGCATGTGCTCGGAAGCACCGGGGTACAGCGGGGCATCCTTATCCTTCCCCTCGTAGAAACCTTCCGGCACCAAGTTGGTCTCGATGCCAAACACATCACCATGGGGATCAGCAGCGCCCGTAATGTTCGCAGCTTCAGCCATGCCGGGATACGGAGCACGCAGGCCGAGAATCTTGTTGCCAATACGCTTCCAGCGCTCCTTGACGATCTCCCAGCTCTCATCACCAGAGATGCCGTCAAGGACCTCAGTGTTCTCAGGGTTGGCCTCGACCGCTTTAATGAACGCCGCTGGCGCAACATCCCTGATCTCCTTGCCCTCGAACTGTTCCTCAAGGCGCTTCTGCTCCTGCTCGGACAGTTGCTCGAAGATGATCTGCTGCGTCATCTTGCGGGACTCGATCTCTGCGTCTTCTGACCGCAGCCTGTTGGCTACCATCTGCTGCGCACCAGTCTTTACCTGAGCGCTGGCATCAGACAGCTTGCGCTCAGTAATACGTCGCTCAGCAAGCGTCTCTGGGGACTTCGCTGCCTTACGTGTTTCGCCTGTCTCTGGATCAACAACCAGCCGATCACCCGGCATCAAAGGCCCATCAGGTGCGCGTTTGTCGATACTGGCTGGCTTGTACTTCATTGCCGCAGCGTAGTCAGCGTCAGGCAGGTTCTGGTCGAACTCGAATGCCTCGATCTCAGACATTGCCTGCTGCTCTCGATCGCTAAGCGGGTTCAAGCCACCACCTTGAGCGGCACGCTGACGCACCTGCTCAGCCCTGCGGCTGCTCTCGAACACCTCTGGAGTCAGGCCCTGACCCCACCCACCAAAGAGAGCGCCATGCTTCTTCATCTCGCTTGCCGTAGGGTCGAGCTTCAGCTGCTCTCTCTCAAGAGCGCCGATCTTCAGCTTCCGTTCTTCCGGGCTGAGCGCAGGACCGGACACACCGGGAAACAGGTCTGGATCGCGATCATCATCCTCCTGCTCAACAGTGCCAATGGACTGCTGAATCTGGCTGATGTAACCGTCTATTGCATTAACAGCATCCGTGTCACCGGCAGCATTGGCTCGCTCACGAGCCTGTTGCGCTCGCTCCAGTTCCTGTTGTTGTGGTGTGCTCATTTTCTTTCACTGTACTCATCAACTGCGTCTTTGCCGGGGTTCGTGGTTGGTGGGAGTGCCCCACCTGCTGACCACGCGCCGATCTGCTCTTCGAGCCAAGCCTTGTATTCATCGTCAGTGAACTCCGACTTGTTCTTCACCTCTTTGCTTATCGGTGAGCGCAGCTTCTGCCTGTCGTCGTATGCCAACCAGATACGCTGCACTGTCAGTTTCACTTCTGACTCGGTTGGCGCACCGTTGATGAAGTCAACAGCCTGTCGCTCGGTGTAGCCAGCTGCAATCATCTGGTCATACATCCACTGGTCGCGGAACTGACCCTGCTTGCTGCCCGGTGTAAGTCCGGGCTGCTGCTGATTACCTTCAGCATCAGTGAGTGGCTCAGCCTTCCAGCCACCTTGACCGTCAGGAACAATCGAAACAGCTCCGTCCTTGGTCCACTGGATGTTGGCTTTGTCCGCAGCGCTGGCTTCAGCTGATGTCGTCATGGCATCAGCCTTCTGCTTGTCGAGCTGATTCTGAATCTTCTGCTGAGCGTCTGACTTCTCGGTCTCTGCCTGCTGCATCTGGCGACCACGATGTGCGCCCTCAGCATCCAGAGCGGATTGACCGAACGCTCCACCAAGGCCCTTGTCAGCATTAACCATCATCGACGCGCCCCACTGGAACACGAACGTCGCCAGTTCCTGACGAGTCATGCCGCCCATGAAACCAGTCACCTGTACAGGTCGCTCCTGCCAGTTACCGTCTGCGTCTTGGTAGGTCTCGACTGACTCATCGACATCGGTGCTTGGATCATCCTTGCCTTTCTTCCACCAACCTTTCAGGCGACCCCACACGTTGTCCTTGGTGCCGTCACCATCGTAGTCCTTATTCGCCCAGCGCTCTGCCCTGTCAGCTTCGTAATCCATCTGCGTCTGGCGCTTCCGGTCAGCTGCCTGAATGCGCAAAGCATCCATCTCGCCAGTGACTTCAACGCCCTCTGGCTGGACTGGCTTCATGCCTCCACTAGCCAACGCTGGTCCGGTCTCTTCCTCTGCAAGAGGCTCATCTACATTTAGTGCTGAGTCGCTCATTCGTCATCTCCAGCAATCCGTGCTCGCGCCTGCAACAGAATCTTAGCCAAGTCGTCTTCAGTCTCTGCGCCTTGCACCTGTGCAATGGTCATTGCCATGCGCATGGTCGCAGTGTCCTCGTCTGCGATGCCGGTCTTCACCTCATCTCGCAGCTGCTTCATCATCGGCTGATAGACAATGCCTTCGACAGCCTTGTCCTGCTCTTTGCGCGTGTTGCCGATGCCAAGTGCCTCATTCATCTTCACACCGATACGGCGAACCTCTTCCGGGTCCATGTCCTTCTGACTGCCGGTCCTGTGTGACGCTGCATTCGCGGCCCTGCCGATCATATCGAGGCTCTTCATGGAGCCAAGCTCCTTGATGTTCTTGCTCCAGTATTCGGTAGGCGTGCCACGGTCCTGCACGAGGTCCATTTTGTTTTGAGAATTAGCACCCGCACCAGCCTGTTGATCTGGTGCTGCATTGGACAGGGGTGCGCCAATGTTCGCACTACCACTACCGGGTGATGCGGGTGCCAAAGCTGGACCCTGCCCCTGCGATTGCGGGACAGGAGTAGTCGGTGGAGCACCAGTGATCGACTGTGGTTGCCCAGCCAAGGCTGGTGATCCGGTTTGGTTTGGTGACGATGGCAGTGTGCCGATCAGCGGGTCTTTCATGAGTCACCTCCAAAGAGGCTGGGGTAATCGACAATCAGGAAGCCGTCTGGACCGACAGTACTGATGTCAGGGTTCTCTTGAGCAATGACACCGAAGTTCGGACCAGCGATGCCAAGCGCGATTGCAATCGGCTTCCACGTCCACGTGTAGAAGCGTCTGCCCATTCCGGTGAACAGGTACGTGATGTTGTCTTTCAGATTCTCATCACTACCGTATGCCGATGCCACAATGCTGGCGATAGCGCCGACCACCTCAGCGGTGTTGTCCTTCTTGACCACCGTCTCGCCTGTCTGCGTAGTCGTGTAGGAACCCTTTGTTCCCTCAAGCGCGGACACGACCCCCATCAGCTGTCGGAAATCCCAGTCTCGCTCTTCTACGAACTGCTGCCAGTTAAAGTCGAGCATCGCCTGCTGCACGCCACGATCTGTAGCGCCGGTTGTCATCAGCGTGGAGATGTCGGTCTGGGATGCGTCGATCGCTGCCCCACCAAGCTGTTGGAATCGACCGGCTGCTTCCATGTCGCGTGCCCGTTCTTGTCCGAACTGGTTCGCGCTCCACTCGTAGGCTTGGGCGTAGCCCTTGCCATACAGGTCACTGATGCCCTGAAGCGTCTTCTCGGTGTTCTCAGAGCGCATGAGAGCCGCCCTACTGCCGCCGAAAGCATCCATGGATGAAGCCCTGCTATCGAGTGCGTTTGCACCCATAGCGCCTGCCTCTCGTATCTCTCGCGCCGCAGGATCGAGTGCGCCCTTGATATACGGGTTCATCCACTTTTCTTGGTCCGCATCGGCCCATGAAGTTGCGCCACGATCCGCGTACATCTCAGCCTTGTCGTAATACGGCTGACCAATACCTACATTGCTACGAGCCATGGACACGCCCATCTGCTCGTTCTCAGATAGACCTGCGACACGATCACCTGTGTACTGCTCGTGCTCTGTTGTTCCAATGCGACGACCAATCTGGTTCGCTAGTTGAGCATTACTCTCAACCCACTTTGGCGGTGTGTAGGTGTTCTTGGTCGTCTTCTTTTGCTTGCCTCCCACTGGCTTCACTCCTGATGAAGTCACCTCCAAGGTATTGGTAGCCGTGCTGCTTGAATAGTCTATCCTTCAGGAAGACATCAGCATCAGCCGCCGAAACCCCGGCAACTATTGGTGCATCTCTTTCGTCAGCATGAGCGTGAGTGGCTTTCATAAGCGCCTCGAATGCCCCACCTTTCCGAAATTTCTTCTGCACATACAGCCATTCCAAGTACATGTACCACTTGGGTGACCACGGAAATTGATAGTTGGTGAGAGCCAGCGTCCCCACCAGTCTGCCAGACACATCGGCTACGAGAACGAAGCCTTCAGAAAGGGTCTGTGTTATCCAGTTGATTCCAACTGTGTGATCGACTGGTGGGTAAGCGCTACCCTCGTCATGGCACTCAATAAGCAAGCGTGCAATGTTCGAGGCATCTAAGGGCCTAGCCGGTCTGATCTTGATCGTTGTCATTTTACCCCCGATTGGTAAGATTTTTCCACTGCGTGATAATCCAGACCCGCAGCCGGTCTTCGATTTCAGGTGGAGTCAGGGCAACAATTAGCCCTCCAGCCACCATTCCAAGCACAAAAGTCAGCATGATCTTCCCCTATTTCCGATGCGTCTCGCGACCAGTGCCGCCACCACCACCGCCGCCACCGCTGCCTTTCGGCTTGCGATTGCTCTTGACGAATCGGCTGACGATAAAAATAACGAAGACAGCCACAGCGCCAACCGCGACCCACTCTCCAGTACCCATGTTTGCGATCATTTCACTCATATTCTTCTCCTATGGTTCCCGCTCAGATTGCGCTCTGGACTCGCCAGAGAGCGTGAGGTGGTCCATGCGGATTGCTGGTGGACCACTCGTAATCAACGCCATGCGCGTACCCGCATGAACCGGCTTCACGCCATGCCATGTGACAGCATCCATCAGGACGGTAAGCCCCGGCACTGGGTTAATGAACTCGTAAGGATCATCCTCGCTGGTCCCACCAATGCCGAACTCGCCACCTGAATCAGCTACCGACAGGTAGGTCACCGCTGTCGTTGTCTCAGGGTGCCAGTTGACGGACTCGACGTGCGCGTGCGGATAGCCTCGAACCCAGCCGTTAAGAACTGAACTTTCAGGCGTTATCACGCCAACCCAGTAACCGATCGCTCCACGGCAGTTCTCTGGCATCAGCCCTCTGACCCATGAGCGATACGGCTCTGGTGGGGCTTCATCATTGCGCCTGTTCACCGCCCATTTTCTGAGCTTGTGCAGGTCGCCTTCGTATGTGTATGTCTCCATCAGTACACCAGCACCCCATTTGCAAAGAACCTTGAGTTCTCAAACGTGTACACCGTGTCTGGGTATTCTATCTGCTCAATGCTTTCGACCTTGACGAGAGCGCTGTTTATCGTCACAACCGGATCACCAATCTCAAGAACCTTAGCCATGCCAAGGTCTTTGTATTCGATAACAGGGTTGATAGCTGCGTAACCCTTACCTTCTACATAGATTGGGTGATCGTCAGACATCCTCAAAATGCGATCATCGGAGAACCGTACTTCATACATGGCGCGGCGCTCACGAGTAAGCACTTCTGTTACAGGCTCAATGCCATTCTCAACCCGAATTAGGTCACCTTCCATGATATTGCCAATAGCCATTTGCTTACCATCAGCCATTGTAATGAGCGTATCGGGCGTGAAACAGCAGAGAGGACAGGGACCGCCACCACCAGTGTACTCAGCGGTCCACGTGGCAGAGCTTGTGGTATCGAGTGTGTTGCCGCCCGACGCTGCGTCGTAGAACGTGAAGTAACTGTTGTTGGTTCTG
>Ga0316189_10001243_pt1 | contig 25366 bp, 20 predicted proteins | sample LowCovwburrow_MG_FD_204930 | JGI IMG/M metagenome (GOLD analysis project Ga0316189, IMG submission 204930) | Coastal sediment microbial communities from Maine, United States - Lowes Cove worm burrow | ecosystem: Environmental > Aquatic > Marine > Coastal > Sediment | place: USA: Maine... | reverse complement strand
CGCTGGGTCGCAGCCGGCCGTGATCGCCCAGCGCGCCAGCCATCCGCTGACCGCGATGACCCGGGCAGCCCGATGCAGACTGCGTCGCACACGCCGGGCCGTGCTCCGGCGCGCCTTACCGCCCTCGCGCAGCACGGGGGCGTTGACCTCCAGGATCCGCAGCGGATGGGCCAAGGCGGTGTCCCACCGGCTGTGGCGCTCCCACACCAGATCGGGCGAGAACCCGTCGGTCGCCGCGGCGTACAGACGCTGGGCATCCCGGTGGCGGCCCAGGGTCCGCAGGCCGCGCAGCCAGGTGCGCGGGGGCCGATGAACGGCGCGCGCCGCGATCGGGGTCCCCCAGGTGCCCCGATGGTCCGACGGCAGCGGTGTCGCGACGCACACCTGCGCGCCCCGGCGGACGAACGCCCGCGCGACCCCCCGCAGATGCGCGCTGGCACCCGAGGGCCCGTACAGGGGGATGCCGGCGTCGCCGCACAGGACGAGGACCTTCACGAGATGCGGCTGATCTCCATCGCCTGCTGAAGATCGGCGATCTGGTCGTCGACGTGCTCGATGCCGATGGACAGCCGGACCAGCCCGTCGTCGATCCCGAGGGCGCGGCGGTTCTCGGCGGGCACCGAGGCGTGGGTCATGGATGCGGGCAGCTCGATCAGGCTCTCGACCCCGCCCAGCGACTCGGCCAGCGTGAACAGCCGGGTGGACGAGACGAACTTCTGTGCGCGGCGCAGGTCGGCGGCGAGCACGAACGAGACCATGCCGCCAAACCCGGACATCTGGCTGCTCGCGACCGCGTAGCCCGGATCCTCGTCCCACATGGGGTAGTGCAGGCGCTCCACCTCGGGGTGGGCGGCGAGCCAGGCCACGATCTGCTTGGCGTTCTGCTGGTGCCGCTCCATGCGGATCGCCAGGGTCTTGACGCCGCGCAGGGTGAGCCACGTGTCCCATGGACCCGGCACGGCGCCAACGGCGTTCTGCAGGAAGCGCAGCGAGGTCGCGATCTCGGGGTCTGCGGTGATGACCACGCCGCCGACCACGTCGCTGTGCCCGTTGAGGTACTTGGTGGTGCTGTGGACCACCATGTCTGCGCCGAGCTCGAGCGGGCGCTGAAAGATGGGCGTCGCGAAGGTGTTGTCGACCGCGAGCTTCGCGCCGATCTGCTTGCAGCGCGCCGCGACCGCACGGATGTCGGTGATCTTCAGCAGCGGGTTGGTGGGGGACTCGACCCAGACCAGGTCGGTGCCCTCGGGGATCGCGTCGGCCGGGTCGGTGTGGGTGAGATCGCGGAACGAGAACGCGATGTCGCGCTGCGCGTAGACCTGGGTGAACATGCGGTAGGTGCCGCCGTACAGGTCGTCGCCCGCGACCACCTTGGCGCCGGCCGAGAGCGTCTGCAGCACGGTGCTGGTGGCCGCTAGGCCGCTGCCGAACGCGACGGCATCGGTGCCGCTCTCGAGCGCCGCCAGCGCCCGCTCGAGCGCCTCGCGGGTGGGATTGTGGGTGCGGGCGTACTCGTAGCCGGTGTGCTTGGCCGGCCACTCTTGGGCGTAGGTGGACGTCTGGAACACCGGGGGCATGACCGAGCCGGTGCGCGGCTCGGGGGTCTGGCCGGCGTGAATGGCCTTGGTAGCTTGGTCCCAGCTGGGGTCGTCGCTCATGTGCTCTCCGCGCCCGTGCGCCGGGCGATGTGTTCGATCAGATCGATGCGCGTGAGGATGCCGATCAGGGCATCCCCCTCCATGACCAACACGGCGTGCACCTTGCGGAGCAGGCCGGAAAGGACGGAGACCTCGGTGGTGCGGTCGACCACGGAGAAGTCGTGGGTCGCCAGCTCGCCGGCCCTCGCCGACACGGGACGGGCGCTGAGCGCGGCCTCGAGCAAGGTGCGCTCGTGAAGGATGCCGATCACCTTCCCGCTCCGCAGGACGGGCACCTGGCTGATTCCGTGCATCTTGAGCAGCCCGATCGCCTCGGTTGCAGGGGTGTCGTCGGGCATCGTGATCGGCGGGCGGGGCTCGCTACCGAGCAGGTCGCCCGCGGTACCGAGGGTCGCCTCGTCGCTCAAGAAGCCGTTCTCGCTCATCCACTGGTCGTTGAAGATCTTCGACATGTACCGGCTGCCGCTGTCCGGCAGCAGCACCACCACGTTCATTCCCTCCCGATCATTTGCGCGGACCCACTTGAGAGCGCCGGCGACAGCCGCGCCGCTCGAGCCGCCACCGAAGATGCCCTCTTCGCGCGCGAGACGCCGGGTCATCTGGAAGCACTCGCGATCGTCGACCCGGACGACGTCGTCGACGAACTGGAAGTCGATCGTGGAGGGCAAGAAGTCCTCGCCGATGCCCTCCAGTACGTAGCTGAAGGCCTCGGTGAGCTGCCCGGTCTTGAAGAAATCGTAGTAGAGGCTCCCCACCGGGTCGACCCCGACGATCTTGCATTGCGGGCGGTGTTCCTTGAGGTACTTGCCGGTTCCCGTGACAGTACCGCCGGTGCCCAGGCCACAGACGAAGCCGTCGATCTGGCCATCGAGCTGGTCGAACAGCTCGGGCCCGGTCAGCTCGTAGTGCGCTTGCGGGTTGGAGGGGTTGTGGTACTGATTTGCGTAGAACGCATTGGGGGTCTCGTTCGCGAGTCTCCGTGACACGCTGTAGTAGCTGCGCGGATCCTCGGGTTCGACGTTGGTGGGCGTGACCACCACCCGCGCGCCGTACGCGCGAAGCGCAGCACGCTTCTCTTCCGACTGCTTGTCGGGGAGGACAAAGATGGTCTGGTAGCCCTTGATCGCCGCGGCCATCGCCAACCCCGCGCCGGTGTTGCCGCTGGTGGCTTCCACGATGGTGCCCCCGGGCTTGAGCTCACCGGAGGCCTCTGCATCCTCGATGATCTTCAGTGCGATCCTGTCCTTCACCGAGTTGCCAGGATTGAGCATCTCGAGCTTGGCGTACACGTTGGCCTTCAGGCCGGCCGTGAGTTGATTGAGCCGCACCAGTGGCGTGTTGCCCACACAGTGCAGGACGTTGTCATGGACGTTCTTCACGACGCCTCCTCGGAGCAGGTCCAGGTAGCACACCCGTGGTAGGGTTGCTCTTGGCGAGACAAGCGGGAGCGTGCTTGGAAGGGCAGCGCGAGCGGCTGCTGCGTCGCGGCGACTACATCTGGGGCTCGTGGGTGAAGCCGGAACGCGTCGACGGGTACATCGTCGGCGTCAATCCCGGAGACCGCAGCGATGTCATGGGGCGTTTCTCGTTCAGCGAGTCCAGCGTCGGGGATGCAGTCGAGTCCGCGCAGCGTGGCTCGATATTCTGGCGACGTGTCTCTCGCGCGGACCGCGCCAAGGCCGTGCGGAAGTACCGCGACCTGCTCAACAAGAAGCAGGAATGGTTCGCGGAGCTGATCACACGTGAGACGGGCAAGCCGCTGTGGGAGGCGCGCCAGGAGGTGATCGCCAGCGTACGGGCGGTCAGCATGCTCCTCGAAGAGGGCATGGCGCTGCTCGAGCCGCGGATCCTGCACGAGCGCGAGGCGCGCAGCGATCTCCGGCCACGGGGGGTCACCGCGATCTTGTCTCCCTACAACACGCCGCTGCTGATCCCGACGCTGCAGTCCTGCGCGGCGCTGCTGGCAGGCAACACGGTGGTCCTCAAGCCCTCCAAGTTCACGCCCGGCGTGGGCCAGGGGGTCGCGGAGACGTTCGATCGCTGCAAGCTGCCCCGCGGCACGTTCAACCTGATCCAGGGTTCGGGCACGGGAAACGGGCAGAAGCTCGCGGTGCACCCAGGGGTCGATGCGCTCTTGTTCAGCGGCGCGTTCGCGACGGCGGTGCAGATCCGCAAGGCGACGCTGGAGCGCCCGGAGCTTCCGGCTATCCTCCAGTGCGGCGGCAAGGGTGCTGCGCTGGTGATCGGTGGCTGCGATCTGACCCGCACGATGTACGAGGTGCTCGTCGGCGCGTTCCTCACTGCGGGACAACGCCACAACTCGACCGGCCGGGTCATCGTGACCGAGGACGTCTTCGACTGGTTCTCGGACGAGCTCGTGCGCCGCGCCGGCCGCACCAACATTGGCTACGGGTTTGAGCCGGACACGTTCCTGGGGCCGCTGATCAGCGAGAACTTCCGCACGCGCTACCGGCGCTATGGGCGCGCGCTCGTCAGCAAGGGCCACACCGCCCTCGCCGAGGCTCGCAGCCACAGCGTGCCGGGGCGTCGTGGCTTCTACGTGCGTCCGGCGGTCTACCAGGTCGACTGGGAGTCGGGGCACGGCTTCATCAACGACGAGCCGCCGGGTCCCACGGTGCTGCTGTACAAGGTGCGCAACTGGGAAGAGGCGGTCGCGCTGCACAACCGGCTGCTGTACCGCGTGTCTACGAGCCTGTTTGTCTCACCCGACCTCGCAGAGCTTCCCGAGATCGTGGGTCGGCTGAAGACGGGGTCACTCAACGTCAACCGGAGCACGATCGGCGCCTCCCTCCGGCTGCCTGCCGTGGGCCTCGGGCGCTCCTCCAACGGGATCCCTGCGGGCATCGATCTGCTCCGCTTTCTGTCGACGCCCCGATCCACGCTGGTCGACAACCGGGTCTTCGATCCCGGTGAAGTGGTCCCCGGAATCAACTGGAATGGCGAGGACGACACGTCCAGTGATGAGGTGACCGCCGAGGAAGTGGCGACTCGGGCAGAGAAGGCTGCGCCGCCCGCAAAGGCCTGAAACCGTCGGACACTCCAGCAGGCACCAGCCGGTGCCGAATACCATGGGCACAGCGGGCGAGGGTGCCTTGAGCGATGCGAGCGTGGGCGGTTTCGCCGTCAGCAACCCATATGCGGTGCTCCGGGTCCGGGCGGACGGCTGGGTCGAGTGGGCGAATGCACAGGGGATGCAGGTCCTCGCGGACTGGGGAGACCTAGGCACGCTTCCGCCTCAGCTGATCGAGGAGATCGCCTCGATGATCGCCAGCGGCGTCACCCACACGATGTTGCTGGGCGGGGCAGGCGATCCCGCATTCGAGGTCAACCTCGCTCCGGACGGCGGGCTGTGGCTGCACGCGCGGGCAGAGAGCGATGCGGTGGCCGAGCAGGTCCGCTCCGCGCGTCGCACCAAGAGCGCGTTCCTGGCCAACATGAGTCACGAGCTCCGCACGCCGCTGAACGCGATCATCGGGTACGCCGACCTGCTCCAGGAGGAAGCGCGGGACATGGGTGCGGCCGGCCTGGTGCCGGATCTCGAGCGGGTCAACCGCGCGGCCGACCACCTGCTGAGGCTGATCAACGACATCCTCGACGTGTCGAAGATCGAGGCAGGTCGGATGGGGCTGTTGCTGGAGACGTTCTCGGTCGCCTCCCTGGTCGACGATGTGGTCAACACCCTCCAGCCACTGCTGCTCGCTAACGACAACGAGCTGTTGGTGAGTGTCGAGGTGTCCCCCGCCGAGGTGCGCACGGATCGCACCAAGATGCGCCAGGTGCTGTTCAACCTGCTGGACAACGCGTGCAAGTTCACCCGGTCCGGGACAATCACCCTGTCGGTTCGCAGCGAGGTCTACTCGGGGGAGGGATGCCTCGTGTGGTCGGTTCGCGACACCGGGATCGGGCTTGGGGAGGGGCAGGGCGAGAGGCTGTTCGAGCCCTTCACTCAGGCCGACAGCTCGTCCACGCGCCGGTATGGCGGCACCGGGCTGGGCCTCGCCATGTGCCGGCTGCTGACCCAGATGCTGGGCGGCAGAATCGAGGCGTCGGGGCGTCCGGGGGAGGGGTGCCTGTTCACAGTGCGCCATCCGCAGCACCTGCAGATGGAGAGCGGGCCACAGATGGCGTTGCCCGGCGTCGAGGTCACTGGCCCTGTGCAGGGAACCGTCCTGGTGATCGACGACGATCCGTCCGTGCGCGACCTCGTCGCGCGCTACCTCGCCAAGGAGGGATACCGCGCGCTCTTGGCCGCTGACGGGGAGACGGGCCTGCAGCTTGCGCGGGATGCGCGGCCCGACGCGATCACGCTGGACGTGATGATGCCGCAGACCGACGGTTGGGAAGTACTCCGGCGACTCAAGGCCGATCCCGACGTGGGCGACATCCCCGTGGTCATGCTGTCGATCATCGACAACACGGGCCTGGGCTTTGCCCTGGGCGCCACGGAGTACCTCACCAAGCCCGTCGATCGCGCTTCCCTGATTGGGGCACTGGCCCCGTTCCTGAACCACGGCAGGGTGCTCGTGGTCGACGACGACCCGGATCAGCGCAACCTGATGGCGCGAACCTTGGGGCGCGCCGGATGGGATGTAGTGGAGGCCGAGGACGGCGCCGCGGCGCTGCGGTGGCTCGAGGACAACGTTCCGGACGTCATCGTGCTGGACTTGCTGATGCCCGGCGTAGACGGCTTTGCCGTTGTGGAGGCGGTGCGCCAGCGGCCAGCGTGGCGCGACGTTCCGGTGGTCGTGCTCACCGCGAAGGACCTGACCCCGGCGGACCGTCTCAGGCTCCAGGGATCGGTGCAGACCATCCTGGACAAGGGCGGTGGCTCGTTGGATCGGATCGTCCTGGAGCTGCGGAACCTGCTCGGCGAACGTTGAAGTGCGCGGCGTTCGAGGAGCGGGTGCGCTGAACGGCTCCGCTGCAACGCCCGTTCCGGGCTTGTTTCCCGCCTGCCTGGCCCCGCGTTGCTCTTTTTTGTGCGATTCTGGCGCTACTCCCTTGGACGGTGTGTGTAGAGTTGGCTGACGCGACCAGCGCCATTCCGAGGCCTCCCGAGATCGTGGGGGGCCGCTACCTACTGGGGAAGACCGTCGGCTCGGGCAGCTCGGGGGCGGTGTACCTCGCGCGCGATCGGCGCTCGGGAAACCAGTTCGCTGTCAAGGTGCGCGAGGCCCGCGAGAAGGAGCAGCCGGTCCGGTTCATCGCCGAAGCGCAGGCCATGGCTCGGCTGCGTCACCCGCGCCTGGTCCCCGTCCTCGACAGCGGCAACGACGACCACCTGTATTGGTACGTGATGCCGTACTACGAGGGCGGTAGCCTGCGCGATCGCGTGAAGCGCTCCGGTCCGCCCGCGCCCGCAGCTGCGCTCGAGTGGACGTTTCAGATTCTCGAGGGGCTGCACGCGGTCCACGCGGCCGGGATGGTGCACCGCGACATCAAGCCGCACAACGTGATGCTCGACGAGGAAGATCGGGTGCTGCTCACCGACTTCGGCCTGGCGCGGCACGTCCACGGTGGCGTGCCGTACCGCACGCGCACAGACCAGTCGATGGGCACGCCGAACTACCGCGCGCCCGAGCAGGCGGTCGATGCCGCCAACGTCGATCTGCGGGCCGACGTTTATGGGGTGGGCGCCACGCTGTATTACCTCTTCACGGGCAAGCGGCCGGGGTTCCTGTACATGGTGACCGCGGACGACCCGGCGATGGAGGTGGTGCCGGCGAGCACGCGCGACTTCGTGCTGCGGTGCATGGCGTACGAGCCGTCCGCACGCTTTCCCGATGCGCGGTCGTGCGCCGTGCAGGTCGCCGAGCTCGCGGATGGCTTCGCCGCGCAGGTCGGTGAGTCGGCGCCGGGCGGAGCTTGGGTCAAGCGCTTTGACCGGGGTGGGCGGTCCACGTTGTGGGATCGGCTCACGGGATGGATGCGCTGACGGCGAGCGCCGGCGGCCGGGCTCCGGTTCATCTATGCCGTGAGAGGGAGCCGGAGCACCAAGGTCGCGCCGTCACCTTGTACGGAGTGCAGCTCGATCTCCCCACTGTGTGCCTCCGCGATCCGACGGCAGATCGGAAGCCCCAGACCGGTCCCGGTCTGTTTGGTGGTGAAGAACGGAACAAAGAGCTTGTCCACGGCCTCGGGAGGGACCCCGCCGCCGGTGTCTGACACCTCCACCTCCACCACGGGTCGGCTGGTACGATCCCGTCCCGTACGGGTCTGGACGGCCAGCTCTCCGCCGTCGGGCATCGCCTGCAGGGCGTTCTGCAGCAGGTTGAGCAGCACCTGTGAGACGCGCGCGCGGTCGAGCATCACGCGGGGGAGTACCGGGTCCAGGGCGACCGCGATCTTGACGCCTCGCGGGATGCCCTGCGCCCGCAGAAGAGTCAGCGACTGCTGGGTCACGGCGTTGAGGTCCTCGGACGTGAGCGCGAGCTCGAACGGACGCGCATAGTCGAGGAACTGGCTGACGACGATGTTCAGGCGATCGGTCTCGGTGATGATGACCTGGAGCATGTCCTGCGCGTCGCCGTCCAACTCCTCTCCCTGGAGGAACTGCGCCGCTCCCTTGACTCCGGCGAGCGGGTTGCGGATCTCGTGGGCGAGGCCGGCGCTCATCTCGCCGAGCGCCGCCAGTCGCTTCTGCTCTTCGATTGCCTCGAAGCCGCGCACATTGGAGAGGACCACCGAGGCGCGCTTGGTCATGTCCTGCAGCTTGAGGATCTCTTCCGCGGAGTAGCCGTCCGACCACTCCTCGTCGCGGAGCAGGACCCAGCCCAGGACAGTCTTGCCGCTCGTGAGGGGCAAGGCGAGATCGGCGTTCATCGCATCCATCAGGGCCAGGACCTCGGCCTGCTCGGGGGCGTGGCGGGCGCGCCGGCGCACTCCGGTGCGGAGGTACCAGGGGGCGCCGCGCGAGAACCGGTCGGTGAACGGGTGGACCGCGACGAGCCGCAATGGGCGTCGCTCGTCGTGGCCGCGGTGGCCCGCGCAGGTGAACGCGTCCAGTCGATCGTCCCACACGTACACCGAGACGACCGGCGCCCGCCCAGAGCGGTGCAGCGCGTCGAGGATCCCGACCACCAGGGTGTCTGCATCGATGATGCTGGGCAGCAGGGCGGTGAGCTCTTGGACGGCGTCGCCCAGGGGGATCGAGCGGCCACCGAAGATCCGGTTGGCCGCGAGCGCGATCCTGCCGCGCAGCGGATCGTAGGCGGCGAGGAACAGCAGCGAAGCGAGGAAGACCTGGGACGTTGAGTGGACGGTTGACACGTCGAAGGTGTCGACCCACAGGAACGTCAGTCCGTCCACGAGCACCAGGGCCGTGGCGGACAGCAGGACGGTCGTGACTCGGCTGAACAGCTCGGTGATGTCGAGCAGCCGCGACATGACCACCGAGTGGTACAGGAAGTACGTCCCCAGGCCGGTGAAGATAGTGGAGAACGGTGGGAACGCTCCCTGCAGCGCGTACTCCCGGCTCGACAGCGACAGCTGCATCGGCTCGACGCTGGGCCCGAACTGGCGGGCGGCCCCCTCGACCGCCGTGAGGGCGGCCGCAGCCGCCAGGACCGCGAACAAGTACTGCATCCGGGTCCGGTCGATCCGGAGCGCGGCCGCCTCCTGGGCGCCCCAGAGACGGTGCAGGGCGACCCCGAAGCCGAACATCGCGAAGCCGCCCGCCAGGAGCCCGACCCAGCTCATTCGCGGAAAGGTGTCGTACAGCGCGACGTGCGTGATCGTCGCGAGCGGAGCGATGATGGCGGTCCCCAGGTAGACTGCGCGCATCCATGGAGTGGGCTGGGGGTCGTCCCGCAGGAACGCGCGGTCGATGGTCCACAGCGCCGCGGGCGCGGTGGCGGTGCCGGCGAGCAGGTACAGCGCGCGGAATCCGCCCAGCGTCGGGAGGAGCGACAGCGCGAACGCGACGTAGGCGACCGCCAACGTGCTGGCGAACGCCAGGAACGCCTGCCGGGCTGGGTCCGAGCGGTCGGCGAGGAACGCCTCGATCGCGAGCGACAGCGCGCTGGCCGCGACCACGACGTACACCAGGGCGGTCAACCCACCACCTCCAGCCCGGTCATGCCGGTGGCGCCGGGGTGGCCGCGGAGACGGTTCAGGAGCCCCTTGGTCGGACCGTACAGGCGGAAGAACGCAGTCACGAGCCAGCGGTCGCGACGGGTCAGCGGGCGACGGGAGCAGATCAGCTTGTCGTCGGGCAGGCCGGCGTCCATCAGGCGAACCACGGCGCGGACCGGCACCTCCTCGCGGTGCCCGCGGGGCATCCAGGGACCCAGCAGCACGGCGTCGATCGGGTCTCCGTCGGCGCCGAGCTGGCCCGGAACGCAGCCGTAGTTGAACGGGGAGGGCACCGGGGACACGTAGTCCAGTCGGCCCTCGTGGGTGCGCTTCACGAAGGTGTTTCGGGGGACCTCGATGAGGACAACGACCCGCTGTGGAGGCGCGGCCTGAGGGTGAATGGCGTCTCCAAGCGGGTGGCGATTCTGGATGTTAGCCTTGATCGATACAGCTAGGAAGGGACGCCGTGAACCCCAGGATTCTCATTCTCGCAGCCGGCGCCGTCGCGTGCACGCCCCAGGGAGCGCTCGACAAGCCTGCACTCGAGGATGACGAGGTTCCGGTCGTGGTGCAGGAAGGCGGTGTTATTGCCTGCCATACGGCGGGGCTGCGCTCCGCCTCCGGGCCCTTCGAGCGGCGCGTGGAGGCCATGTACGTTCCCACGGATTTCTGGACGTGGTCCGGCGGCATCACCGCGGCGGATCTCGACGCGGACGGCTGGCTCGATGTCATCTCGGTCGTGGAGCCGGGTCTCGATCTGTACCCGGGCGACCCGGAGGGGGCGTTCAGCTCCACGGGCCAGGCGGTGTTTGGCCACCTCGAACTTTCGTTTGCTTCGGGTACCTCGGTCGCGGACTACGACGGCGACGGCGACCTCGACTTGTACGTCAATCGGGTCCTCGGGGCACCCATTCCGGACTTCGTGAAACCCGACGGCTCCAACCGTCTGCTTCGCAACAACGGAGATGGGTCGTTCTCGGACGTCACCGAGCAGGCGGGGGTCGACGGCTGCGGCGTGCACCACCGCACCGGAGAGACGGGCTGCTTTCGCACGATGTCTTCCAGCTGGGGCGACGTCGATGGCGACGGCGATCTCGACCTGTTCGTGGGCAACTACGGCGAAGTGGACGAGACCGATGGCGTGACCCAGGACGAGATGTCGCCGGCCGAGCCGAGCTTCCTGTACCTCAACAACGGCGACGGCTCGTTCACCGACGCCTCAGACGTCCTGCCGGACGAGCTGCACGACGGGTACACCTACTCCTCAGCGCTGCTCGACCTCGACGGGGACGGCGACCTCGACCTGTACACGGTCAACGACTTCGGCATGCTGTGGCCCAACCGGGTCATGTGGAACGACGGCGGCACCCTCACGTTCGATCCCGACGACGGATCGGGGCTGGTCTTGTCGATGACCGGGATGGGTCTGGGCGTGGCCGATCTCAACGGCGACGGGCGGCTCGATCTCGCGATTCCGCAGTGGAACGCGAACTGGCTGCTCGAGAGCCGGGTCGACGGCGGCTACTGGATCGACGTGGCCCAGAGCAAGGGCTTCGTGCCGGACGAGGAGCGCAACCAGCTCGTCGGATGGGGCACGGAGATCGCCGATCTAGACAACGACGGGGACCTCGACATGGTCACCCAGTTTGGCCACCTGCCCACGCCCAACTCCACCTGGTGGAACCCCGAACAGCAGGCCGACAGCGTGGTCGTCAATGAGCCGGACGGCGATGGCGGATACCGCTTCGTCGACGTGTCCGAGCAGTGGATGGGCGATGATGTTGGGCTGTCCCGCGGCGCCGTGCTGGTCGATCTCAACCGCGACGGTTGGCTCGACATCGCCAAGCGCTCACTGGACGACGGCGGCATCATGTATATCTCCCGCTGCGGCGACGAGAGCTTCGCCACCGTCCACCTGCGGCAGCCGGGCACCATGAACCAGTTCGCTGTTGGCGCGCGGGTGGTGGCGCAGGTCGGGGGGCGCACAATGAGCCGCCACCTGTTCGGTGGCGGCACGGGCTACGCGTCGCAGGGGGCGCCCGAGCTGCACTTTGGACTCGGTGATGCCGAGCGGATCGACCGCCTCGAGGTGTTCTGGCCGGACGGCAAGCGCTCGGTGATCACGGACGTCGCAGCGCGGCAGGAGCTCACTCTCGTCCGCTGACCTGGACGGCGGCCGTCTCGGCGTCGCCATCGCAGCGGCGGCCGTCTCAGTCGGTCTGGCGCTGCTGGGCGTGACCCTGGTGGGTCGCGTCGTGCGGGCGCCGCCTGCGGCGGTGGCGGCGGCGGTGGCGTTCCTGCCGGTGCTGTACCTGGCGGTGGGCGGTGGGCTGTTCGCCGCGTGGGTGGTGGTGCCCGACCGGCGGGCTGTCCCGGCGATGCTGTCGGTCGTCATCCTGGCTGGCGCAGCGCTCTGGGGCCCGAGCTGGTCCGCACAGGGCATCGAGGCCGAGGGGGTGTCGGTCCGGGTCCTGACGTGGAACCTGCGGCGGCTGTGGGGCGGGCCCGCAGACGCGGGGGACCCGCTCGCGTGTGCGGTGAGGACCATTGAGGAGGAGGACCCGGACGTGCTGGCGCTGCTCGAGGTCTCGGCGCACGACGTCGCGGCGCTCGAGGAGGCGCTGTCGATGCGGTGCGTCCACCACCCGTACCTGTCCACGTCCGGGCCACGGCGGGGTGGGCTGGCGGCGTGCGCACGAGGTGGTTGGACCCTGAAGTCTGGGTCCGGGCAGCGCTTTGTGGACGACGAGGACTGGTACTACGTGGCGGCGGAGGTCCAGCAGGGGCACGGCGTCATCAACCTGCTGGCGGTCCACCTCTACCCGTACGAGTACGTGGCCAAGCGACTGCGGACCGGGGTGGGCGGGCTGGCGCAGGGTGACCCGAACGTGCTGCGTGATCTCCAGCGGCAGTCCACGGCGGTCGTCAAGGGGCAGTCGGACCAGTCGGCGGCGCTGCTCCACCGGGTGGCTCGGTTCTCGGACCCGACGGTGGTGGCGGGCGACTTCAACTCCACCCGCGATGCCGCGCTGCACGGGGCGCTTCGGGGGCTGCTGACCGATGCGTGGGAGCGTGGGGGGCACGGCTTTGGGGGCACGGTGGAGCTGTTCGACTGGCTGCCGCTGCGCATCGACTACGTCTACGCGACCGAGCAACTCACGGTGGCGCGCGCGGAGGTCCCTGACGCCGGCTGCAGTGACCACCTCCCCGTCCTCGCCGATCTGATCCTCACGCCAGCGCCGCCAGAAGCTCCTCCGCGCTGAGCGAAGGCGTATCGCCGGCCCCCGAGGCTGCCTGCACCCGGTGGACCAGCGCTGCGTTGCGTGGCGTGGACACGCCGGCCGCGGCCCCGAGCGTCACGATGCGTCCGTTGAGCGCGGCGACCTCGGTGTGTCGGCCACGGCGCAGGTCGTCCTGCATGGAAGAGCGGGCCTCGGGGTCGATCGAGATCATGGAGCGCGCCACCCGCTCGAACCAGGGCGAGGGGAGCCGAAGGACCCGCGGCGCCAGCGCCGGCTGGAGCAGCCCGATACCGCGGACCCGGATCCGGTGCGCGGACAGCACGGTGCGGCCCTCATCGATCACCGCCGCCAGCAGTGCGCGGATCCGTGGGTCGAGCAGCTGGTCGCGCAGAGGCACGCCGAGCAGGGCGTTGACCGCGTTGTTGAGGTTCAACAACAGCTTGCCCCACTGGACGGCGCGGACGTCGCGACGGGCGACCGCCGGGGCGCCTCCGGCACGGAGCTGGTCGACGAGGGGGCGGGCGGCGCGGGGGACCACGATGGTGCCGGAGGTGCCCTGGTGGAAGCGTCCCGTCGCGTCCCTGATGACGTTGAACGGCACGACGCCTGGCCAGATCGGTCGATCGGGGAGGCGGACGGCCAGCGTCTGGGGGTTGTCGACACCGTTCTGAAGGCTCGCGACGGGCACGCGGTCGGGCAGGACGCGGTGGAGCTGGGAGGCGGCGGTGGCGGTGTCGGCCGACTTGACGGTGACCAGGACGACGTCGCAGCTCGCCAAGGCGGCGGGGTCGTCGGTGAATCGAAAGGCGCGGGGCGGGACGACGCGGGTGGGGGCGCCCCAGCGGCTAAGGGTGATGCCAGACGCCACGGTGCGGGCGACCCGCGGCCGTCCGATCAGGGTCACCGCGGCGCCGCCGAGCGCCAGGCGCCCCCCGACGGTGCAGCCGATCGCGCCAGCGCCCAGGATCCCGACGTGCATGGCTGCAGGGTATAGGCGTTGCATGATCAAGACGAACTCATGGTTCTCGGATTGGACCGGCGCCTCGGGTGCCGTGGATGCGCTGGTCGCCTCCAGCTTTCCGGTCGAAGACGTGCGGCTGTTCGCCGAGCTGCCGAACGGGTCGCGGCCCGAGGTCCCCATCCGGGTGCAGTCGCACCTGCTGCACGGCTTCGCCCTCGGCGGTGTACTCGGGGTCGTGGTGGGCGTGGCCGGCGCGTTCTGGGCGGGCGTGGAGGGCGCGCTGTCGTTCGGGGCGCTGGCCGGCGCCAGCATCGGATGCGTTGCCGGGGGCGCTATCGGCCTGGGATCCTGGCGCGCGCGCGCGTCCAGGCGGGGCGTTCCGCGCGATGCGGACGGCTTCGTGGTGGTGGTCCGCGTTTCGTCGGGTCGCCTGGCTGCCGCTGACGCCATCCTCGCTGCGGCGGGTGGGCGCGAGGCACAGGTGCGCACGGTCAAGGCGTAGCGGCTCTCGAAAGTCGTTACCCTCTGAAGGAGGGAGGAGAATGTCGGACAGGACCCGCCGTCGCGAGGATGGCAAGGAAGACGTCATCACCCGCGATCGGGTGAAGGAGCCGCAGCGGTTCAAGGTTGCGCTCCTCAACGACGACTACACGAGCATGGAGTTCGTGGTCTACGTCCTGGTCACTGTGTTCCATCACTCACAGGCCCAGGCTACGCGCGTGATGCTGCACATCCACAATCATGGCGTCGGCGTGGCCGGAATCTACAGTCGCGAGGTCGCCGAGACCCGCGTTGCACAAGTCGAGCAGGTCGCGAAGGAGGCGGGTCACCCGCTTCAATGCATCATGGAGCCTGAGTAGATGTTCACTGATGACTTCCGCATGGCGATGGGCATGGCAATCGAAGACGCCAAGAGGCGCCGCCACGAGTTCCTGACGCTGGAGCACCTGCTGTACGGGTTGCTCCACGACCCGCGCGCCGCCGAGGTCCTCGAGGCCAGCGGTGCGAGCCTCGATCGTCTCGAAGAAGCGCTGATGGAGTACCTCGACGGTGTAGAGGGGATCGACATTGACGGCGACTACGAGCCCATCCAGACCTTGGGCTTCCGCCGCGTGATCCAGCGCGCGCTGATGCACGTGCAGTCGCAGAAGGCCGGCGAGAGCGTGGATGGCGGCAACGTGCTGGTTGCGGTGTACGCCGAGCCGGACTCACACGCGGTGTTCCTGCTCAAGCGGCAGGGCGTCGATCGGCTGGACGTCGTCAGCTACCTCAGCCACGGGGTCCGCAAGAAGGGGGGCCCGCGCAGCGACGTCGGGGCGCCTGCGGGCGCGGACGGGGAGGAACACTCCCGGTCGCCGAGCGAGGCGCTCGAGGAGTTCTGCGTCGACCTGTACGCGCGCGCTGAGGCCGGGCGGCTCGACCCGCTGATCGGCCGCGAGGAGGAGGTGCTCCGCGCGGTCCACATCCTCGCTCGGCGCCGCAAGAACAACCCGATGTTCGTGGGCGACTCGGGCGTTGGGAAGACGGCTATCGTCGAAGGGATGGCCAAGGCCATCTTCGAAGACAACGTCCCGGAGATGCTCAAAGGCGTTCGGATCTACGCGCTCGACATGGGCGCGTTGATGGCAGGTACCCGATACCGCGGTGACTTCGAAGACCGGCTCAAGGGCGTCATCCAGGCGCTTCAGGACAACAAAGAGGCGATCCTGTTCATCGATGAGATCCACGTGATCGTGGGGGCGGGTGCGACGTCCGGCGGTTCGATGGATGCCTCGAATCTCCTCAAGCCTGCGCTGGCATCGGGCGGGCTGCGGGTCATCGGGTCCACCACCCACGAGGACTACCGGCAGTCGTTCGGAAAGGACAAGGCGCTCGCGCGACGCTTCCAGAAGATCGAGGTCACCGAGCCGTCGGTCGAGGACGCCATCGCGATCCTCAAGGGGCTGCAGTCGCGGTACGAGGAGCACCATTCGCTGACGTACCAGGAGGACAGCGTAGTGGCGTCGGCCCGCTTGGCTGCTCAGCACATCAATGACCGCCAGCTGCCCGACAAGGCGATCGATGTGCTCGATGAGGTCGGTGCGGCGGTCCACCTGGCTGGTCGCGACGAGGTCTTGCTGAACGATGTCGAACAGACGGTGGCGCGCATCGCGCGGATCCCGCCCAAGCAGGTCACCACAGAAGACCGTGACAAGCTGAAGAACCTCGAGGCCGACCTGCGCCAGGTGATCTACGGTCAGGACAAGGCGGTGGAGGCCGTCGTCACGTCGATCAAGCTGTCTCGGGCCGGTATCGGCTCTCCCAACAAGCCGGTCGGCAGCTTCCTGTTCGCGGGTCCCACCGGGGTCGGTAAGAGCGAGCTGGCCAAGCAGCTCGCGATGCACCTGGGCGTCGAGTTTCACAAGTTCGACATGTCCGAGTACATGGAGAAGCACAGCGTCAGCCGGCTGATCGGAGCGCCGCCGGGCTATGTTGGCTTCGAGCAAGGCGGCATGCTGACCGATGCCGTGCACAAGTCGCCGCATTCGGTTGTGGTCCTCGACGAGATCGAGAAGGCCCACCCAGACATCTTCAACATCCTGCTGCAGGTCATGGACTCGGCGTCGCTGACCGACAACAACGGTCGGAAGACGGACTTCCGAAACGCCATCGTGATCATGACCACCAACGCCGGCGCCCGGGAGCAGGCCAAGTCGTCGGTCGGGTTCAGCAAGGTCCTCGGCTCTCCCCGCGCCGACACGGTGCTCAAGGACGTGTTCCCACCGGAGTTCCGCAATCGCCTCGACGCGACCGTGGTCTTTGACCACCTGCCCGAGGAGGTGGTCTTGATGATCGTAGACAAGTTCCTGGTCGAGCTCGAGCAGCAGCTCGTCGAGCGCAGCGTGACGCTCACGGCGACGGACGCGGCGCGCGGCTTCTTCCTGAAGGAGGGCTACAAGCCTGAGTTTGGTGCGCGCGAGATGGGCCGGGTCATCCAGGAGTATGTGAAGAAGGCGCTGGCCGACGAGATCCTGTTCGGGTCGCTTCGGGGCGGCGGCCACGCCGAGGTCGACCTGGTCGACGGGGCTGTGGTGGTTCGGGCGCGCGAGGCAGAGCCGGATGCCGAGACGCCCGCACGGGAGTCGCAGGAAGAGGAGTCGGCGCCGCCCGAAGGGGCCGCCTCCGAGTAGTCAGCGCACGCCCCGCTTGCAGTCGACCTGCAGGGAGAATGCGCCTTCCTCGGCGTCGCGTCCCTCGACCACGAGCAGCCAGTGCGCGGGACCGCTCTGGCTCACAAGCTCGACTTTCTCGCGCTTGGTGCCCTCCTGGACGCTCATCTCACACTGGCGAATGCTGGTGTCGAGGTTGGGGCAGGCGGTCGGCTCGGGGACCCGGATCGCAGCGAGGTTGAGGTCGGCGCAGGGGGTGTCGAGCCAGGCCGTGGCGCGGTGCCCGCCCTGCGGGAGCGACAGGAGGTAGACACGCTCGTCCCCGCCGTCGTGGTCAATGGTGCCCGGCCAGCACTTGTGGCGCTCGTAGAACTCGGTGCCGAAGTTGTCGATCCCGCCGCTGGTGTGCCCGGAGATTGTCTGGCCGCAGGTGATTCGGCTGGTGCGGCAGTCGCGCTCGTTGGGTCCACCGTCGGTGAGGTCGTCACAAGCGGACGCGTCGATCTCCGCGGGGGGGCCGTCACGGGGCGCACGGGGCTGCGGGGGCTGCGGGGTGACCTCAAGCTCCGCGGCCTGCTGCGACTCCGTTGGCGTGGAGAGCGGCAACAGAGAGCACGCCATGAAGTGCAGAAGCATGTGAACCATCCCCAGCTCAAGTCTACGGCAGCCCACAGGCGGGGTACAGAGAACAGAGGAGGAAGACCTGCTGCTTGCATGGGCCACGATGGGGGCGCTCGCTGCGGACGCGTCGGCGGCAGACGGATTCGAGCCCGTGCGCGACGCCGCCGGCTGCGCCATTGCGATGCGGCCGCCTGACCATCCACAGGGTGCGGCGATGCGCGCGGTCTGCGAGTGGCCCGACGTCGAGGCGGTCGCGATCAGTGAGATGCTTGCCCAGCTCGAGCGCTACCCGGAGTTCATCTTCCCCATCGCGGAAGCCCGCATCGAGCGCGCCGAGGAGCACCGGGTGTTGCTGTACCAGCGGCAGGAGCTGTTCGGCATCGCGGACCGCGAGGTCTTGCTGTGGATGGCTGTGACCCGGCGGGACACGGGGGAGCTGACGCTCCGGTGGACCGCCGCGCAGGACCAGCCGTTGCTCCTGCAGCGGGGCGCTGTACGCACCCCGCGCAACGATGGCAGCTGGCAGGTGCGCCGCCGCCCCGGGGGCGGCGTGCGGGTGGTGCACGAGATCGCGATGGACGCTGGCGGGCGCATTCCCGTCTGGGTCATCCAGCTGGTGCGCACGCGCGCCTTCTCGCGGATCATGTCGGACGTGCGCGACCGAGCCGCGCAGCGCTGATCAGCTCTTGGCAGCGTACGCGGCGATCAGGATCTCGGCCGTCTCTCGGCGCATGATCTTGGCGGGCGGGTGCTCGCCAGCGACCAGCATGGCGCGAACCTTCTTTCCGGAGATGAAGTACGCGCTCTCGCCCTGGTGGTTCGACATCAGGTCGACGCGGCCGAGGGCGTCGTAGTACGCGGCAAAGCCCACCTTCACCGGGTCGATCGCGAGCTTGCCCTTCAGGTCGTCGAAGATCTCCTGCGCGTCGAAGTCGCCCCAGATGGCCGTGCCGTCCGCGAAGGGCGCGTCAGCGTGCTTGCGGCCGATCACGATGTCGGTGAAGCCGTGGTTCTGGCGGTAGATGGCGTGCATCACGGCCTCTGCGGGCCCACCGTAGAACATCTTGATGTCGAGCCCGGCGAGCTCGAACACGTCGTTGAGCTCGTAGCCGCGGTCGGTCCACAGGTCTTCGTCGGCGTCGCCTTGGCCGAGCAAGCGGTGGGCCTTCAGCTTGTTGTACGTGGCCATGCGGGTGACAGCGTCGACGTCATCGCCCTTCAGCTCGCCGACGAGCGGGTTGAGGACCGCCCCAGCGAAGTGCCCGGCGCGCGTGAGCTTCTCGAGGCCGTACACCAGCGCGTACTCGTGGGCGCGGTGCAGTGGGTTGCGCGTCTGGAACGCCAGGGCGCGCTCCCAGCCACGGTCGGCGATCATCGCCCGCGTCATCCGCGGGGAGAGCACCTGGTGGCCATAGGTGGCGTTGGGCTTGGGCGGCAGAGCATACAGGTCGCCGCCCACGAGCTTGGTGCGCGGGTCGCGCGTGATGATGTCGCCGCCTGGGTGATCCAGGCGGTCGGTGCCGTAGATTGCCTTGACGTACCGGGCCTTGTCCCACTCGTAGATGCTCTGCACCTCGATCACGGCGACCAGCGCGCCATCAGGTCCGAAGATGGCAGCCTTGCCGCCGACCTTCAGGCCGGCGGCCTCCTCGTCGGTGACAGCGAGCGTGGTGGGGATGGTCCAGGCGAAGCGTGCGCCCTGCGACTCCACGACCCGCTCGTTGAGGACCAGATCGTACTGCTCCTTGCTCATCGGGCCCGTGAGGGGCGACAGCGTGCCGTCGGCGATGCGGTGAACAGTGGCGAGATCGGCCTCTGTTACCTGGAAGCTCGGCATCCGAGCTGCTTCTTTGATGAGGGCCTTGCGGCGGGAGAGCTTGAGCACACGGTCGACGGGAAGGTCGAGACCACCATGGACAGGGACGAGGGACACGGAGACTCCCAGGGTTGATTGCGGCCCTTGGAAGTAACCGGTCAGCGGGCGCGGCGCGCCCGGGGAGCCGGAGGAACCAGTGCCCCGGGTCCGTGGCCGATCAGGTCAATGCGGCCGGCCTGGGTCAGCGCCTCGCGGGCCAGCGGCCACTGGTCGCGGTTCCAATACAGCAACAGGGCCTTCTGCAGCTTCTTCTCGCGCAGCCCACGGGCGACGTACACCGGCTCGTTGGTCAGTGGGTCGATCCCCGTCCAGTACATCGCACTCGCGATCGACATCGGGGTTGGGATGAAGTCCTGCACTTGCCGCGGGCGGTAGCCCTGATCCTTGAGCCACAGCGCCAGCTCGATCATCTCGGGCAGCCCGCATCCGGGGTGGCCGCTGATGAAGTAGGGGATGTCGTACTGCTCCTTGTTGGCCTCCTCGCTGGCGCACTTGAACATCGTGCGGAACTGCTCGAAGCTTCCGATTCCGGGCTTCTTCATCTTGTCGAGGACCCCGTCAGCGCTGTGCTCTGGCGCCACCGAGAGGTGCCCCCCCACGTGATGGTGGGCCAGCTCCTGGACGTACTCGGGGGATCGCACGGCGAGATCAGTTCGGATCCCTGAGGCGATGAACGCGTGTTTGACGCCGTCGGTCTCGCGGACGGCGCGCATCACCTCGATCACCGGTGCATGGTCGGTCACCAGGTTCTCGCAGACCTTCGGGTGGACGCACGACAGCTTCCGGCACCGTGTCTCGATGTCCTTGCTCTTGCACCGCATCTTGTACATGTTCGCGGTGGGACCGCCGAGATCGGTGATGGTCCCGTGGAAGTCTGTCATCCTGCGGATCTCGCGCAGTTCGCGGCGCACACTGTCGACGCTGCGGCTCTGGATGACGCGCCCCTCGTGCTCGGTGATCGAACAGAACGTGCACCCGCCGAAGCACCCTCGCATCAGGACCACGCTGTGCTTCACGGTCTCGTAGGCGGGGATACGCTCGCGGTACATGGGGTGGGGGACCCGGTTGAACGGCAGATCGTACAGCTCGTCCATCGCGATGCCGCTGTCGGTTCCGGCGTCGTCGTCGAGCGGGAGCGCGGGGGGATTGTAGTAGACGGCGTTGTCGCCGTGCGGCTGCAGCAAAGGTCGCCCGTTGCCCGGGTTGGTCTCGAGCTGGAACGTCCGCGCCATGGTGGCGTACGCTTGCTTGTCTTCGCGGACCTCCTCGAATGCGGGAAGCACGACCACCTTGCGGTCTGTGGTGTACCGGGCCGGGTCCGACGACAGCTCCGTGATCTCGACCTTCCGGGCGATCCATGCGGTGCCGCGCACGTCCCGGATCCCCTTGATCCCGTCGCCGCGCGCGAGCCGTGCTGCGACCTCGAGGATGGGGCGCTCTCCCATGCCGAACACCAGCAGATCGGCCTTGCTGTCGACCAGGATGGACCGCCGGACCTTGTCCGACCAGTAGTCATAGTGCGCGATCCGGCGGAGGCTCGCCTCGATCCCTCCCAGGACCACGGGGACCCCGGGGAACGCCTGCCTGCAGCGGTTCGCGTACACGATGGTGGCGCGGTCCGGGCGGGCGCTGGTTCGACCGCCGGGCGAGTACTGGTCCTCGGACCGGTTCTTCTTCTGCGCGGTGAGTCGGTTCAGCATCGAGTCGAGGTTGCCCGCGGAGACCCCGAAGAACAGCCGGGGTCGGCCGAGCGCCTGGAACGCCGAGGCGTCGTCCCAACCGGGCTGCGGGATCAGCCCGACCCGGTACCCCCGCGCCTCCAGGAACCGCGCGATCAGCACGGGCCCGAACGCGGGGTGGTCCACGTACGCGTCACCGCTCACGATGACGATGTCCACCGAGTCCCAGCCGCGGGCATCGAGGTCGGCGCGGCAGGTGGGCAGGAACGGGTGCCGCGGGGCCGGGACCCCGCGCTCGGGCGGAGGCCGTCGCCGGCGCTCTGCGGTGCGGGCAAGCTCGGATCCGTGGGTGTCGCCCATTGCCATGGTCAGTCCTCCGCGGGCGGTGACTCGCCCTGGAAAAGGTCGCTCGCCTTGTACGCGTCGACCAGATCGGGCAGCAGGACCCGGCTGATCCCGGCGAGCGGCAGCGCGAGGAGCACACCCAACAGCCCCATCAGCTCGCCCCCGAGCAGCAGGGCCACGATGACGACGACCGGGGACAGCCCGACCTTGTTTCCGACGATCCGTGGGGTCACGACGTAGCCCTCGAGGGCCTGGACGACACCGAAGGTCAGGAGCACGCCGATGAGCCCACCCCAACCGGTCCAGTCGAGCAGCGCGAGCAGCACGGACAGCACGAAGCCGACGAGGAAGCCGAAGTACGGGATCACGTTGAGCAGGCCCGCCAGCACGCCGATCGAGATCCCGCTGGTGACCCCGCTGCCAGACATCCCGAAGGTGACGCCGAGCCCGATCGCGTACATCATCGCCAGGATGAGCGCGACCTCGAGCTGGCCGCGGAACCAGGCGCCGACGACCTTGTCCATGCGCGCGATGCGCACGAGCAGCCACTCCCGATTGTGGGCCGGGAGGTAGTCGGCGGCAGCCGTGCGCATCCGGTCGAAGTCACGGAGGAAGTAGAACGTGAGGATCGGAACGAGGACGACGTTGAGCAGAGAAGAGGCGACCGCGCCGGTCCGAGTCCACGCCTTGGTCAGGGCCCCCGTCAGTCCGCGGAGGAGGCCGGGGAGCTGGTCCTGGAGGCGCTGCAGCAGGCCGCCCGTGTCGAGCAGTCCGTACGACTCGGCCCACGGCACGGCGCGCTCCCGCAGGAGCCCGACCAGGGCAGGCAGTCCGGCGGAAACGCGGCCGATGATGTGGTCGACGGTGGGGTAGAGGACAAGCAGGAACAGCACGGCGAAGGTGATGCCTGCGCCCAAGAACAGGGCGATGCCGACGGTGCGCGAGAAGCCTCTGACCTCGAACCAGTCCACGGCCGGGTCGAGCAGGTAGGCGAGCATCATCGCCGCGAGGATGGGGAACAGCACGTCTTCGATGGTGCTCAGCACCCACCACAGGCCCGCGGCGATCAGCAGGAAGGTGACGCCCTTGGCCAACAGGTAAGGGTACCGCTGGAAGCGGAGCCAGAAACGGTGGGGATCGAGGCGGGAACCGTGCACGACTTGCACCTACCACAGGCCCGATCGTCGGGCACGGACAGCCCCCCGCGCGCAACCCGCGATCGGCAGAGGCGCGTCTCTGCCGGGTCTGCAAGCGGCGCTACTGATCCGCCTGTGCACCCGCTCGTCGGGGCACGGAGACAGGGTGGGTACCGGACAGTGGGTCGCGAACGCAGTACGCTAGGGGAGCAAGTCAAACCTGCGTTGTGGGGCGCGGGGAGGTTGGGTGGAACGACAGCGAGCTGAGCTGGGAGGCGGGCGATACGAAGTGCAGGCGGTCCTGGGCTGCGGCACCTCTTCGGTGGTCTACCTGGCGCGGCACCTCGAGCTGCAGCGCGACGTCGCGATCAAGGTGCTGCGGGCCGAGAAGGTCGCCGGAGAGGAGGGGCGCGCCCAGACACTGCGCGAGGCGCGCATCATCGCGTCGATGAATCACCCGCACATTGTGACAGTGCACGACGTCGGAGTGCTGGTCGATGGTCGCCCGTACATGGTGATGGAGGTCGTCCAGGGCACGTCCCTCGAGCGGATCGTGGGCGACGGCTTCGCGCTGCCCGTCGAGCGTGCGCTCGAGGTCTTCGAGCAGGTGGCCCGGGCGCTTGGCCATGCCCATCACCACGGCGTGGTGCACCGCGACATCAAGCCGGGCAACATCCTGGTCTCCGAGCACTCTTCCCGCCGCTTGGCAGCGAAGGTCACCGACTTCGGGGTCGCTGCGCGCGCGCCAGAACAGCAGCGCGGCGAGTTCGTCGGCACACCGATGTACATGTCACCCGAGCAGGCGCTCGGCGAGCCGGTGTCGGCAGCGTCCGATCTGTACAGCCTGGGCGTCGTGATGTACCGCGTGTTGACTGGGCGCCGCCCGTTCGATGTGGAGGTCCCGCGGGAGCTCGCCATGTGCCATGTCACGCAGTCGCTCCCCGATCTGTGCTCCGTCGCCCGGGATGTGCCCCCACAGCTCGGCGCCGCGGTCATGCGCTGCCTGGAGAAGGAGCCCGATGACCGGTTCGCGTCCGCGGACGACCTCATCGCGGCCCTGCAGGCAGTGCACGTCCACCCGCACCTCGGGCTCCACAGCACGGCCACGCTCGAGCCGTTCGCGCGCATCGAGTCTGCGCCCGGCTGGGGTCTCCCCGTCCGGCTCGCCGCGGCGACTGCCTCCGGGTTCGCGGTCGGCTGGGTGTTGGGATGGACTGCGGGCGGATGAGTTGTCACGAAGCGTCGCAGTTCGACGGCTCGCGTAAACGGCGGTGTCCCGATTGCACTAGCTACACTGTGTGGGAGTGACTTCGTGACACGCCGGACCTTCATCGCCGCCGCGCTCGCGCTCGCCGCGCTGGTGTCGTCACCGGCTCATGCGTCCCCCTCCGCCAGTGGAACGCTGCAGGGCGTGGTCACCGGCGAGCACCACGGGCTCGCGCTGCACCGGGTCAGCGTCACGCTGCGCAACGAGTCGCGCACCTTCATGCAGGTTCGGGCCACTGATCGCGACGGCGCGTTCCGGTTCGAGGATGTTCCACCGGGTCTCTACTCGATCGAGGCAGAGCAGCTCGGGTACGACGACGCCCTGCGGTCACCCATTCTCGTGCTCCCCGGGCGCGAGCTCACCGAGCAGGTGATCCTCGCCCCGGCGCTGCCGCTCAAGAGCACCGACAACGCGCAGCGGTCCTGACCGCGCCGCTGCTCATGGAGCGTCCAACAACAAACGCTGCATTCGGACGCGCTGCACGCCCGATGGCTGCGTCGTCGAGTTCTCGGTATAGCCCGCTATCCCCTCGACTCTCCTCCTTGCCCTCGAACGAGCAGCACCTCCTCGATGCAGCGCGTTTGTTTTCGGACGCTCCCTCAGCGGTTCTCCAGCCGGATCTCGGTGACGAGCACGAAGTGCTCTTTGTCATTGATGAGATCGATGTGGGTGTTCTGTACGCCTGTGTGGATGCGCGGCTCGAGGGCGATGTCGTGCTCGTCTCCCTTGGCGATGGACACTTGGGCGTCCGCACGCAGCCGGTTTCCCACACGCACCTTGGCGCGCAGCGACACGGGGCCGTCGCCGTTCATGTTGTGCGCAGCAACCACGAGGGTGGACGCGCCCCGCGGCAGGTCGCCCAGCGCGCCGGGCGCCAGCGTCAGGCGCATGTGGTCGCCTGGGTACAGCCACCGTGCGCCCGGGCAGCGGCGCTCCTCGTCGAGCGCCAGCGCGTAGCTGCGACCGTTGGCGAACGGGCTCGATCCATCGGGGGTGGTGAAGAACACCTTCTCTGGCGTGTGACAGACCCGGCCGGCGCCGTGCTTCTGCGTCGCCTCGCAGGTAGCGTTTGCGAGCGGCAGGGCGCGTCCGGCCTCGACGACTCGCAGGGGAGAGCATCGGCTCGCGTGGCGCGTCAGCTCGAGGGTGACCTGGTCGGAGAGGAAGCCGAATGCGTCAGCGGGGAACGCTGCGGTCTTGCCGCGACCCCGCTGGAAGGACCGGCTCGCCTGGGGAACGCGCGGCGCGGCGGAGCGGAAGCTCACATCGGGCTCTACGTTGGTGAGGAAGCCGTCGACGACGCGGGTGGGCCGGAGCAGGTCGACGGCGGGCTGTCGG
>Ga0316189_10001242_pt1 | contig 25374 bp, 20 predicted proteins | sample LowCovwburrow_MG_FD_204930 | JGI IMG/M metagenome (GOLD analysis project Ga0316189, IMG submission 204930) | Coastal sediment microbial communities from Maine, United States - Lowes Cove worm burrow | ecosystem: Environmental > Aquatic > Marine > Coastal > Sediment | place: USA: Maine... | reverse complement strand
CTGATAATAGGTGCGAAAGAGATGGTCCAGGTCTGGTTCTCCCAGGGTCATGTCCGTGACCCTCTTGTCGCGCAGCCAGGCCAGTAAAGGCTCTGCGGTCCCACCCATGGAGCAGTGCCAACAAAGGTCCTCCCTGTGTTCCAGGGTCAAGAAATCGGGGACCTGCTGGGGTTCGTCTTCAGCCCATCGCAGGGTTAATTGACGCCGGGCCTGGCGGCGTAAATGGGCGAGCGGCTCATCCGCAACCAGACTTCCCGCGCGAATAATACCTACCCTGTCACATAACTCCGAGACTTCGCCCAGCACGTGGCTGGAGAAAAAGACGGTACGCCCGTTGCCGGCCCTAGAGCGCAGGAGTGCGACCAGGTGATCCTGAACCAGCGGGTCCAAGGCGGTGGTCGGCTCATCTAGAATCAAAAGCTCAGGATCATGCGCCAGCGCAATAATGATCCCCAGTTTCTGACGCATTCCGCGCGACATCTGGGCGACCTTCACATTAAGGTCCAAAGCAAAGGTTTCGGCCAGTTCGGCATAGGCCTTTTTCAGGGGCCACCCATAGCTGCGACTGGCGACATCGGCCGCCTGAGCCACACTGTAGAAGGGTGGCAGGGTCAAGTCTCCGGGTAAGTAACCCACTCGCTTCCTTAGGCCAGGGTCGCCTTGCCAGCAGTTTTCGCCGAAAATGCGCGCATTTCCCGAAGAAGGCCGCAGCATGCCCAGCAGCAGGCGAATGGTTGTCGTTTTACCCGCTCCATTAGGGCCGATGAAACCAAATAAACTACCCTTGCCTAGAGTCAGGTTCAACCGCTTGACAGCATGGTGCCCGCGATAATGCTTGTTTAGTCCTTCGATCATTATAGGTTCCATCACAGACCTCCGTAATTGTACATGAGGGGTACCAGTGGCAAGTCATGTGCCACAACGGCAGTTTTGTAATTGGCTCTAAAACAAGGGGTTATTAATCAAACCAAAGTTGCGCGGTTGGTGTTTTACACTAAAAGGGGGAACGCACCACCCACTGACATGGGTGGGTGGTGCGAAAAAGAACTCAGGTGTGTGCGGCTGAAAGCAGACCGAGATCAGCTGTGCGCCGCGTTTTGGGCTACAATCAAGCCCTGATGGTCGATGTTGACAACGTGGACAGAAGCCTCGATCGAGGCTGTCCCAAGTGCCTTTTGTAAGGCTGGAAGCGGGTCATGCCCTGCAATCAACCAGCCAGCCACGGTGGCGCCTGAGCCACTGAGGAAGGCACCGGCCAGTTCGGGCAGCGCATTCATGATCTGGAAGACCTTGTTGGAAAGGGGTTGCACATTGAAACGATAGGGTTGATGGAGGCGATCTTCTGCGCAGCAACGAAGGTCGACGGGATCGGCTGAGGCCAGACCCCGCATCACGCTTGCCAACAGTTGTTTGCTGAAAGAAAGCACTTCCGGCGGCCAGGAGTCGGGCATCACGCGACGCATGGCCGCAGTATTGGCTTGAGCTGGTGGGGCCACCAGTACAAGTTTGAGTTGAGGCGAGATGGGCCCGGTTTCCGTGAAATACACGCCATCTTTTTTGCCACAGATTTGGAGTCCGCCGAAGACGGCGGGAGAAGCATTGTCGGGATGACCCTCGGAGATAGCGGCACATTGGAAGATCACGTCACGGTCAATTTCACCGCGATGCAGCAGACAGGCAAGCGCCATACCGGCCACCACCGCTGCAGCGCTTCCGCCGAGTCCACCTGGCAGGGGGATTTCATTGGTAATGGAAAGCGCCATGGGGCGCGGTTCGTAGTTGAATTTGGCGCAGAACTCCAGGTAGGCGGCAACGGCATAATGCGTTTCATCGCGTGGCAGCAGGTCCGCACCGTAACCCAGGTTGGTCACGGTCCAAGCATCCGCGAGGGTAGCTTGAACCTCCAAGCGCAGGTCGAGGGCGAGGCCCAGTACGTCGTACCCGGGCCCCAGGTTTGAAGTGGAAGCAGGGACTGAAACGCGATACTGTTGGTTCATAGCGCTTGATTCAGACCGAGAAACTTCGCCAGATGTTCGCCATCGGCTGGATGGGTTTCAACCTCGGGTGCCGCCTTCATGGCAGTACCGGGGTCCTTGAGTCCGTGACCGGTAAGAATACAGACCAGGCGTTGGTTCTTTTTGAAAAAACCTTTCTTGGCAAGAGCCAGAGCCCCGGCTACACCGCTCGCAGAAGCCGGCTCGCAAAAAACGCCTTCTTGCGAGCTGAGCAGTCGCCATGCCTCCAGAATCTGTTCGTCGCTTACCGCGTCGATCAGGCCGCCAGATTCGTCGCGCGCCGCCGTGGCCTGCTTCCAGCTGGCGGGATTCCCGATGCGAATGGCGGTTGCCACTGTCTCGGGGTGTTCCACGATCCGGTTTTCAACGATCGGCGCGGAGCCTGCTGCCTGAAACCCGAGCATGGTCGGCAAGCGTTTGGCCAGCCCAGCCTTCTTGTAGGTTTGGTAACCCGCCCAGTAGGCGGTGATATTTCCCGCGTTGCCCACCGGCATGGCCTGATAGTCCGGGCTGTCGCCGAGCGCGTCGACCACTTCGAATGCACCGGTTGTCTGGCCCGCGATGCGGTAGGGGTTCACTGAGTTCACCAATGCGATCGGGTAATTTTCCGAAAGATAACGAACCAGGTCCAAGCAGTTGTCGAAATTGCCGTTTATCTGAACCACCGAGGCTCCGGTCAGGCAAACCTGGGCCAATTTGCCCAAAGCCACATTTCCCTCGGGAATCAGAACCACACATTTCATGCCCGCGCGCGCCGCATAAGCGGCAGCCGAGGCAGATGTATTGCCCGTCGATGCACAAATCACCGCTCGGGCACCCTCTTCTGCAGCCTTGGAAACGGCCATGGTCATACCCCGGTCTTTAAAAGATCCCGTTGGGTTTGCGCCTTCGTATTTGAGGAACACTTCACAGCCAATAAGCTTGGAAAGCCTGGGTGCGGGTAGGAGGGGAGTATTCCCCTCAAAGAGCGAAACGATAGGTGTCTTCTCTGAAACAGGTAAAAAAGCTCTATATTTTTCGATCAGGGCAACCATACAGTGCCTCCTCAAAGGTCCTCAGACCCAGAATTCCCTATTGTAGGGGGAATCCAATGAGGGGTTAAGTCTTTTTTTGCTACAATAGATCAACGCATTTGCACGGAGAGCAACCCATGAGTCTTTTCGACACCCTGAAAGAGATATTTTCCCAAGACCAAAACCGGTCCACTGACCGAGAGGTCGACCCCATGGTCTTACGCGCCGCCCTTCTGCTGGAGACAGCCATGCACGACGATGAATTTGCGCTGGAGGAACGGGAGGCGATCAAAGATTTGTTGGCAGATCGTTATGGGTTAGGTGAGAACAAGGTAGATGATCTCATTGAGTTCGCCGCCACCAAGCTGAATGAAGTCGCAGATGTGTACCTGTTCACCCGTAGCCTGGGTCGCGATATGTCTATCGAGGAACGCAAGGAACTCATGACAGAGATTTGGCAAATCATTTTTGCCGATGGTCGTGTCGACAAACACGAGGAACATTTTGCACGCAAAATGCAGAAAATGTTGCGCTTGGACCACCCGACCTGGATCGAAGCACGCCAGGAAGCAAGGACACGCGTTCAGAATTAAGCGGCCCCTCTCAGTGATTCGAGGCGTGGGGCCGGGCTGCTCCGCCAATTGAGATCACCGGGGCGTCTGAATCACATCTATTCGAAAACGCCGTTGCCAAGTAACAGGCAAACATAGTACAATTAAAGATTGTGCAGTAGCCGGGCAGTTGGGCGCTTACAAAGGTGTTGGCCCCAGTGTCGATCGCAGGACCGAGATGGAGTGTAGAAATTGATGAAAATTTCTGAGGAAGTAGGTTCGAAGTACCGCTTTATCATTATTTGTGGAAAGCGGGTGTCTCAATTGCAAAAAGGTGCTAAACCCCGCCTGGAAAATATTGAAAATCAGAAAATGACCCTGACAGCCATGCAAGAACTGTCCAGTGACTTGCTGGTTTTCAAAAAGCTCGCGGCAGAAAAACGAATCGAGCCTTATGCAGCAGCCAAGGCAAGAGTTTCGGCCCAAGCAGCCGAGGCCGCTCCGGCAAAAGAAAGTGACGGTCCCGCCGAAGAAAGCGCAGAGTAAGACGTTCTCCTGGGGAAAGCCCTGAATCGGAGCGAGTTGATGGTGAAGGAAGAAGATGGCGCAAAATCGCGGCGCGTGGTTCTGGGTGTAACTGGCGGTATTGCAGCCTATAAGACCGCAGAACTGGTGCGTCTGTTGACCAAAAAAGGCTACGACGTGGTTCCAATCATGACCAAGTGGGCCACCCGCTTTTTGGGACCCTTGACCTTGGAGTCTTTGACCGGGCACCCCGTTCGGATTGAAACCCCCAGCCAAGAAAGCAGCCAGGGTATAGAGCATATCTCCCTGATTCGCTCTGCAGAACTCTTACTGGTGGCCCCCTTAACCGCCAATACCATGGCAAAAATGGCAAATGGCCTGGCCGATAACTTCCTGACCGCCACGTACCTGGCCCATCACGGCAAGACCCTGGTCTGCCCGGCGATGAACACTGCCATGCTGGCCCATCACGCCACGCGGCGCAACATGGCTCGTCTGGCCGATGACGGTGTCGCCATCTGCATGGGTGAAGCGGGCGATCTGGCCTGTGGCGAGGTTGGTGCTGGTCGTATGGCTGAGCCCGATATTATTTTGGAAGCCGTTGATGCACTGTTGGGTGAGCGCCTGCTTGCCCTGACAGATCGGCATGTGCTTATATCCGCAGGTCCCACTCGCGAGGACCTGGATCCGGTGCGTTATCTCAGCAACCGTAGCAGTGGTAAGATGGGTTTTGCCCTTGCGCGTGCCTTCCGCGATGCCGGCGCACGGGTGACCCTTGTGCATGGGCCGGTGACGCTGCCCACGCCAAGCGGCTTGGAGTCTGTACCCGTGCGCACTGCCGCCGAGATGGCCGAGGCCATCCTGCCGCGTCAGCACCAAATGGATGTGATCATCATGGCCGCTGCGGTCGCCGATTATCGACCGCCGAAGTACGACGAGAAACTGAAGAAACACAACTTCGACGGCACCATTAGAATGGAACGAACAACCGATATCCTCGCGGCCCTGGGAGCAACCACCAGGGATGGCCAGATACTGGCCGGGTTTGCCGCCGAGACAGAAGCCGTGCTGGAAGGCGCCAAAGAAAAACTTAAACGCAAGAATCTCGATTTCATCTTCGCCAATGATATCTCCGCTGAATCAATCGGTTTTGCCAGCGATCACAATCACATTGTGGCCCTCGACCGCGACGAAAAGTTCATTGACCTGGGTACCGATACCAAAGAGAACCTGGCTCGAGCCATTGTCTCCTTGATTACCACCAAGTTGCGTTAAGTAAAAAGCGGGAAGGACCATCATGTCTCGCTCGGAATTGGGACAACCGTGGTTTCACTGTGCCGAAAAACGGTTTGGCCGGTTCGGCTGATTCGAAAACGTGCGGCGCAGTGGGGATCCGGGCAGGCAATCTCCGCATCTGTTGTCATCCAATCCGTCCTTGCAGTGGGCCGTTGTTTGGCAGGCAGCAAGGGCAGAATGGCGGCAAGTGCATACAGGGAAAAACGCCCGCCTGGGAACACGAGATCTTCGCCAATTACCTCGAAGAAATCGCCGGGTCTGTGCCCACACACCATCTCCTCCTGCTGGCCGACCACCTCCACCCGCAGGTTGTAAAGTGTAAAAGAATCACTCACTGTCTGGCCTCCTATGCCTGCAGCCTCAACTCTGCTTTTTCATGGAAAGTGAAATACGTTGCCGTTTTACATCGACCTCCATCACCCGGACAGAGACCACATCTCCCGCCCGTACCACATCGCGCGGGTCAGCCACGAAACGATCGGCGAGCTGGCTGATATGGACCAGCCCATCCTGATGGACGCCCACATCAACAAATGCACCGAAATTGGTCACGTTGGTAACCACGCCCTCCAAGGCCATACCGGTCTCCAAGTCGGAAATCTCCTCAACGCCCTCGCGAAAACTGGCCGTCTTGAGCCCACCGCGAGGATCTCGACCCGGTTTGTCCAGCTCTGATAGAATATCTGTGACGGTAGGAACGCCAAACTGGGTATCGGTAAAATCGGCGGGCCTCAGGCTCTTGAGAAATGCCGTATCGCCGATCAGGTTGCCGATCGGTTTCTTACTGGCAGCGGCTATCCGACGCACCAGTGGATAGGCTTCGGGGTGAACTGCCGAGGCATCGAGCGGATTGTCGCCATTATTGATGCGCAGAAAACCGGCACATTGTTCGAACGACTTGGCGCCCATGCGCTTGACCTTTTTAAGAGTATCGCGACCACGGAAGGGACCATTTTCGTCGCGGTAGGCCACCACATTCGCGGCCTGGGTTCCGCTCAGGCCCGAAACCCGAGCCAACAAAGCGGTTGATGCCGTATTCACATCCACGCCAACCTTGTTGACACAGTCCTCAACCACCGTATCCAGCCCGCGAGCCAGGCCACCCTGATTGAGATCGTGCTGGTACTGGCCGACACCAATCGATTTGGGGTCGATCTTAACCAACTCGGCCAGAGGATCTTGCAGGCGACGGGCAATGGACACCGCACCCCGCAGCGACACATCTAAATTGGGAAACTCCTCGGCTGCCAGCTTGGAGGCAGAATAAACGGAAGCGCCAGCCTCGCTGACCACAACCTTTTCCAAACCAAGTTCGGGTTTGTCGGCCATCAGTTGCGCAACCAGTCGATCCGTTTCCCGGCTGCCCGTGCCATTGCCGATAGCAACCAGCGAAACCTTGTGGCGCTGACACAAGGCCGCCAGGGTTTGACCCGAACGGTCCCATTGGTTCTTTGGCACGTGTGGGTAGATTGTGTTGGTGGCAACCAGCTTACCCGTTTCATCGATTACGGCTACTTTTACACCTGTACGTAAACCCGGATCGAGGCCCAGTGTCGTTTTCGCGCCTGCGGGCGGGGCCATCAACAAGTCCTCCAGGTTCTGAGCGAAGACCTTGATGGCTTCGGCCTCTGCCTTTTCACGCAGGGCTGCCAAAGCCTCACTACGCAGATGCGGATGAATCTTCTTCTTCCAGGTAATTTGAACCGTTTTCGCCAGCCAGGAATCGGCCTTGCGGCCGCGATCCTCAATGCGGAAATGACGGGCGATCATCTCCTCGCAACGGGTCCGGGTCTTGGGTTCTTCCAAATGGCCCCGATCGGCGGCAATATCCAGTTTGAGGAAACCTTCCTTGTGCCCACGTAGGACTGCCAGAACCCGGTGCCCCGGTACGTGGGACAAGCGTTCGTCGAAGTCGAAATAGTCCCGATATGTATCACCGTCCCGTTCCTTGCCCTTGACCACACTGCTGCACACAAAACCTTGACGGGCGATATGGGTGCGCGCCCGACCCAAAAGGTCGGCGTTTTCGCCAAAATGTTCGACCAGGATCGCGCGCGCCCCTTCCAGGGCGGCTTCCGCATCTGCCACGCCCATGTCAGGTTTGCGATATTTGCCCGCTTCTTGTTCCGGGTCCAGGTTGGGGTTACCTAACAGAGTTCTAGCCAGGGGTTCCAGACCGGCTTCGCGGGCCAATTGGGCCTTGGTTCGCCGCTTCGTTTTGTAGGGAAGGTAGAGGTCTTCAAGTCGGGTTTTGGTGTCAGCCCCGTTGATATCCCGTTCCAATTGAGGCGTTAACTTGCCCTGCTCGCGGATCGAATTGAGAATGGTTTCGCGACGGCTGCTCAGATCTCGCAAGTAGATCAAGCGTTCTTCCAGGTTCCTCAATTGGGTATCATCCAAGCCATCAGTCCGTTCTTTGCGGTAACGAGCGATAAACGGGACGGTAGCGCCCTCATCCAAGAGCTCGATCGCGGAAGCAACCTGGTCGGGCCGCACGGAAAGTTCGGTTGAGATGATTCGATGGATGGGTTCGGTCTGTTGGGTCATGGCGCCTTCCTCGGGTGTTTCTTGGGCGACCGATTATAACCCAAAAAAATACTTCCTATTTGAATTGATTCGACCCGTTTACCTCCATGCTCTACTGAGCGTGTTACCTTTATCCGTCGTCCTTCCCAGATCAGAGCTACGCCTGGCACCTTGAATGACATGGGGTGGGCCAACACACTTCAATCATTTGAACCGGGTGGCATTGAGTTATTATTACAGTGCGAACCGGGTAATGCCCTCATATGCCCGGGAAGACATCAGAGATTCCCAGATGATATCTTCCGGTTTGGCACGCAAAAGCTTGGTCGCCTTGGCTTGAGCATACAGGTCCGTGGGCGCTTGAAGGTCGTCCAAGAACACACCCGTTGCGATCCCCGTACTGAGCAGACCGACAGCTGCAACATTTCTGGCCGTTCTACCATAGCGACTCAAGAGTGAGCGAATGCGCCGCCCAAAGACCGTTCCACGAGCGGAGATCGACTTGCCTTTCAGGAAGCAGTGCAGGTCATCAGAAAGCGCTTGAACCGAGCTATAACGCCGTTCCGGCTCTCGTTCCGTCGCTTTCAGAACGATATTGTCCAGATCACCGGCGAGCTGATGGACCAGATTGGGCGCGTCTGAAAGACCAAAACCCGCACCAATATCTTTCACCAGAGAAGAGGGTTTCTGGGGATCAAACTCAAGTGCCGCTCGTTCCATATCAAGGGTAGGACTGCCAGGCCTGAGGAAAGGGTGGTGGCCGGTCAGCAGTTCATAGAGCAACATCCCCAATGAATAGGTATCGCTGGTCGAGGCTACAGAGGAACCTCGGAACTGTTCGGGGCTGGCATAACCCGGTGTCATCGGAGAGCGACCCGGGTCGGTTAACCCAGGCCAGGATTCAAAGTTCAGGGTCTTGGCGATGCCGAAATCCAGGATTTTTGGGGTGCCATCCGCCGTCACCAGTATGTTCCCAGGTTTCAGGTCACGATGCACAACCTGTTCTTGGTGGGCATGTTCCACGGCCTCGCATACCCGGATGAACAATACGAGTCTATCGACCAGATTCAGCTGATTTTTCCGACAATACAGATCAATGGGCTCGCCGTTGACATACTCCATCACCGCATAGGGGGAACCATCGTCCGCCAAGCCGCCGTCGAGCAGATTGGCGATACCGGAATGATGCAATGTGGCCAATATTTCCTGCTCTCTAAGAAAGCGGTGCAAGAGAACGCCCGAGCATGCTCCACGAAGTATTTTCACCGCCGCCTTGGTTTGATTCGCCACGCATTCAGCAAGGAACACTGTGCTCATGCCACCCGTTCCCAAATGGCTCAGGATTCGATAGCCCCCAACCAACTGGCCAATCATTTCTTTTATGTAATCACGTTCCATGGCCTCGCCCAAGCGTGCCAGGGTCTCTCCCAAATTCTCACTGCTTCGCCTGGGCTGCACCATTCGTTTATGAGAATGATCAGGGTTGTCGGCTTGCTTGCCGAGCAGGGTGTGAGGTGCACATTTGGGAAGCTCGCGTTTTACCCGACTCATCGGTTACCTCCGATACTAAAGGCAATTGGGGATAATGACCCACTGATCCCTTTAAACCTCCGGTCTTATAATTTTCGGAGGACCATAAAGGGAATAAGTGTGAATCTCTTGGGCCATGACCCCCCATCGGTGTGTTTGGTGGGGGCGGTAGAGGGGTCTTCAAAACCCAAGGGCTACCTTGTAATGCGTATCTAAGTAGGGAAAAGTATCATTTTATTATCAAAAAAATGAAAATTTTTTTATTTCGGCAACCCGGAAAGTGCCCTGTTATCCGTCTAACCCCCATTACATCAGCAGATTAGGCCAGATGCATCAACTTTTGAAAAATGCAGCAGACTTGAGCCCAAATACCTGGCGCCAGGTCCTGGTCTTTCCAATCACACATTTTTCATAGGTTTTTCACCAAGGCTTCAAGCTCTCCCATTAAAATTGAAAGAGAGCAATGCAGCGACCTGTTCATAATCGGGCCTGGTGGTCGCGTTGTTCATGAGCCGGAGGCGCCGGGATCATGTTTTTCGAGGGATGTTAATGAAAAGAATCGTTTTGATTATCCTCATCTTGCTTGCTGGGATAGGTGGTTGGTTATATTTTTTTGAACGAGAATTGCTGAACACATGGATGGGTCAGCAACCTCCAACGCCCACGGCTCTCGCGCCAGGCCCAAAACCGGCTACAAAGAAAACGCCCTCGAGCAAGTCGGCCCCGGTAACCATGCCGGAGAAGGCGAAACCCATGGCAACCCTGACAATTCCTAGCAGCGATGGATCTGTGTTCGTCAATGGTATAGCCGTTAAGGCGGGCAGCCAGATCCAGATACCCGTAGGAACCAGCGTCATTGCTTCCTATAATAACGACGGAAGCTACTCCCATGAGTTGATCAAGGGTGAAGCGGAAGGCGCTTATTCGGCCCAATTGACGCATGAAACGCAGGGTTCAGGCACCACTTGGACCACCTTTCAAGGCAATGAAGCGCGAACGGGTTTTGTCAGCGCACATAAACGCGATGCATTCGACCCGCTCTGGCAGGTGGACCTCAAGGACAAGGTCACCTGTTCCCCGGTGCTGATCGGCGAAACAGCCTTCCTTTCCAGCCGCAAAAGCCTGATCGTTGCCATTAATCTGACCAAAGGGGCTGTCCTTTGGAAACAAGGGGTCTCCGGTTCGTCCATCAGTCCAATCGGAACGGACAACTTCGTCTTTGCCGCCAACAACATGGGTCAATTTGGCGGTTATCGCCAGGAAGACGGCAAGCAGAAGGGCGAGCTTTTCCTGAACAGTTACCCAACGGGCCTGGCTCTGGTCTCAGCAGAGGCTTTTCTGGTGAGTACCATCGAGAACAAGGTCTTTTCGGTGAAAACCAAGAAGAGCTGGAGGGGCAAACTGCCGCTCAAAACCAATTGGGAGATAGAGCTACCTGAATTGGCGTCTGGGGTTGGCGCTCCTGTTATTGCCACGGGTGCGGCGATATTCCAGACAGAGTCAGGATTGCTGGCAATCAACTTAAGTACGGGTGAAAGGCGTTGGCCCACAACTGCGGCCCAGCCGCAGGGTGAAGAGATGGTGGGCAACATGTCCCTTGCCCTACGCGACGAGTCTCACTTCCAGACGCCAACGCCGACGGCTGTTGGCAAAATAGTCTATGCGGTTCTGGGGAAGAACCTTCAGGCCGTGAATGCGGAGGATGGCAAGGTTTTGTGGCAACGCTCCCTGGCTCACAAGGTAACCAGCTCGCTCTCTCACGCCCATGGCATGCTCTTTTTCGGAACGAAAAGCGGTGCGATTGAGGCCCGAAGTACGTTCGACGGCTCCCCGATTTTCGCAACCAATGTGAGTGGAATGCCCGTATTTGCCTCTCCGGTTCTCTTCAAGGATCGCTTGATTGCGGCCACCGGCGAAGGTGGTTTGAAGATGCTGCATTGCTTTAGTGGTCAGGTGCTTGCCGAAAGCAAGGCATTGGCGGGCGCGCCCATCACGAGCACGCCTGCTGTTACCGACCGCTGTATTCTCGCGGTCAACAGCAAGGGCCTGATGGTTTGTTTTAAATAGCGTCTTGCGCTGCATGGAGTTCAAAGCCACCTGGCAACGGCTCTATTCCTCAGGCCCATCGTTGCGGAGAAGACGGGCGCGTGACAAAATTGCGATACAAATATGAGGTTGACGCGGTAATATACGCGGGTTGCAACCCGCAATCACCTTAATGGAGTAGCAGATGGCCACCTTCCCTTTTATGCAAGTCGATGCCTTTACGGACCGTCCTTTGGGCGGAAATCCATGCGCGATTATTTTCGATTCAGACGAACTCGACGACAAGACCATGGCCGCCATTGCCCAGGAGATGAATCTTTCGGAAACAGCCTTTGTTCGCCGCTCCAGCAATGCCGATTTTGGGGTGCGTTACTTTACTCCCGCCGAGGAAATCCCCATGGCAGGGCACCCCACCATTGCAACGGCCTTTGCTTTGGTTTCCTCGGGCCGACTGGCCCTGACCGGAGCGCATACCAGGGTGACATTCGAACTCCAAGTGGGTCCCATCCAGGTGGAACTCAAGGCGATTCAGGGGAAGATCCAACACATTACCATGACTCAAAAGAAGCCGGAGTTCCTGGCAACCCATTCGCCGGAAAAGGTTATGCCCATGTTTGGTTTGGCGCCTGCTGACTTGATTCAGGGTGCGCCGATCCGGACGGTGAGCACGGGCACGCCTCAATTAATGATTCCGCTTGCCAACCATCTGGCCCTGCGCCGAGCGGTGGTTGATCAAGCCAGTTATACGGCCTATCGTGGCGAGAGTGATTTTTTCAGCCCGCACCTCTTTTGCCTGGGCGGAGCAACGGGGGAAGGCGATACCTATGCCCGTCATTTCGGCGTTCCACCCGATACCACGGAAGACCCTTTCACGGGTTCGGCGACGGGTGGTATGGCCGCTTATCTGTGGCATTATGACCTGATCGACAGGGCCGAATTTATAGCGGAGCAAGGCCACTGGATTGGTCGGCCAGGCAAGGCCCTCGTCCGTGTGATTGGCCCTCGCGAGAACGCCGAAACGGTCAACATCAGGGGACAAGCCGCGTTGATCATGCGTGGTGAATTGATTCTTTAATCCAAAGGCGAGGATTTCTTCCAAAACCCTCGCCAGCATTGCCTACGAGGGTTAACCGCCGGCTGCCCGTTCCGCCATCATCTTCTTCAGGGCCTGGCTCTGGTCCGCACCTGTTTTGGCAAAGGCGGGACGTTGCATCAGGCGCGCCACATAGGCAGAATAACCGTCAATCTCAGCAATGGGGTTCCCCTGTCCCAAGGTGCCCAGGACCAAAGAGATAAAGTGACCCTGGGTGAAGGCAGCAATATCTGCATGACTGAATGTGGCACCCGCAATATAGGCATCAAAGGAGCCGATGCGTTTCAATGCCCGTACGCCTTTCGCCAGCTCTTGTTTTACCGCTTCGATCTCCTCTGGACTTGTTTGGGCGCCAAAAAAAGCCGCGCCCAAGAGCCGGCGGACCGGAGAATCAAGGTATTGGTCTATAAACGTGTGGATCTGTTGGGCTCGGCCCGCAGTAAACGGGTCGGCCGGAAAAAGCGCTGGCTCAGGCTGGAGACGCTCCAGGTAACTCAGGATGGCTCCGGATTCGGAAATGCAGCCCTCGGCTACCTCGATCACGGGGATCTTCCCCATGGGAGACTTTGTCAACAAGTCCTCTTCTTGCGAGGGTGGTTGGTAAATCTCTTCAAACTCGAGCCCCTTTTCCAGTAGGCCTATTTTGACCACGTTGTAATAATTGCTTATTTGAACGCCCATTAGCTTGATGCTCATAAAAATTTCCTCCAAATACACCGGGTAGGATTTTTACTCAAGGTGTGGACCTTATTGTGCCCGGTAGGAGACAATTTTGCAATTTCCTTTCGCTGTCATTTGCAGCGTCGTTGCATTTCTCTTATCCATGACCATCTTTGTCATTCGACCGGGTGATAAGAAGCTCCATTTCGGCAAGGCCCAAACGCCTTTCTCTTCGCCTTGTTGGCTGTAAACGCGACATTCTTGTTCCCCGGTGCGCAGATCAAAACGCTCTATCAAACCAATGTCTCCGTTTTCGAAGGGTAGAATTCCCCAAATGCGAATCTGTTCCGTTTCTAAGTTTGGGTCGCTCTCTACTTCCGCGATAAGCTTCTCATTTGAGATCGCCAATTGCTTAAGCCTGTCGATGGGTACTACTGTGGTTGTCTTAGCCAATAATTCCAAGGCAACAGGTGCCCTTTGCGCTCTTGGGGAGTGGGAGGACGTCTTTGGCTGAAAGAGTTCCTGGCGTTCACCAGAGGTCGTGTAAAAGCGAGCAACCGCTGATCGGCCATGGCTGTCGGCTACCAACACATCTCCCTGGTGATCAAAAGCGATGACCGCTTGGGGCTGGTAAAAACCACGCATTCGCTCTTTAATAAAGTCAATTATGTCTTCCGCAGTAAGGTCTGAATACAGGCGTCCCCCTTCCATATGTGTCGAGAAGGATTGGAGGAGTCGGTTGTCCTTGGAGAATAAGCCGTGCCCTACCAGCCTTTCTGGAGCATCGGCCATGTAGGATCCATACTGATGACTGAGGAAATGGGTACCATCCGGTGAGAACGACAGCATGTGATGCGATGCTTTGTCGGGCTCGAAGGCCCAGACAATAGAGCCCGTGTTTTCAAGGGCCTTGTTGTATGTCAATCGTACCGAGGTGCCTATACTGCTGCGCTGGAAAAGAATCAAGCGGCCATCGGCAAGTAATTTAAGCGATTCCAGTGACAGTCCTTGTTCAGTCACCAGGGAATTCATCACTTTGCCGTCTGAAGAAACCGACCAGATCTTTCCCGCTTTGGGGGAACCGACGACGAAATCACCCGATGGATATTTCCCCACCAGCATGGATGAATCCCACGGCAAAACCGTATTAAGCGATTGGGGCTCGCCGGAAGGGAAGGTGGCCTCATCTCCTGAAAAAACGGGACCATGAGCCCATAGCAGCAGGCAGAGAAACCCATATGACCTGATGTGGCTTGTTGTGCGCATGCATGCCAAAGCCGGAAACTCTTTCTTGCCAAAAAGGAACATTGTAAACACCCCTCACTTCGTATTTCCCTTAGCCATTGTCGTTGGTACCACCGAGTTGTGGGGAAAAAATTTCTCTCTTGTCATGATCCCAAAAGGTTGACGGCGCGGGAAACCGCGCCGTCCATCACATAAACAGTGTTTTTATAGGGGGTACCAACACCTGACGGGGGAACAATCCTCGCCACCAGACGGAGTTTTTGGCGCGATGACACCATACTCACCAGACGACCATTGGCAATTGCACTGCGTTGCGAACGCTGAACTCATGCTGAAAGCAAATATTAATAGTACAACTGTTTTTTTCATAATTTATCTCCTTTTGTTTTTCGACCAATTTCGTTCCGTTAATGCTTACATTCCGAGTCTTAGGCCAGGAAACAACGAACGAGGTCCGGTTCCGTGGCCCACTCACCATGCTTTAATAGCGGGAACCAACAGCTGACTGTCAGGCAAGTAGAGCTGGGAGTCTTCGGATCTGGCCCGACCACACCATATTCACCTGTCGACCATAGGCAGTCGCACCGACTTGCGAAGGCTGGACTGATGCCTAAAGCAAGTATCATTATTACAATTGTTTTTCTCATAATCTATCGCCATTTAGTTTCAGAAAATTTAGTTCATTTAATGCTTACCCAAGCTTTTTTTACTTCTTCGAACTGAACCGGGTTATTTTTACAAACAGACTGAATGTCCGCAGCGGAGCATTTCAGAAATGTTGGCTGATCCTTTTCATTGTCATAACCGGTAAGAAAGACCATGTCACCCTGGTAATGGAGCACTCGCCAGGCATAAGCAGTATCGTAAGGCAGGGTTTTTTCGTTCCCTTCCGAATCTAAAACCAGAAAGCGACGCACCAGGTCCGGCTCCGTGGTCCACTTCTCTATGACCAGGTAACCGTCTGGTGTTACGAAAGCACCGCGCACAATCGGGTTATTCTCCGGGGCATCCAAGACAACATTTCCGTTTCCTGCTTGCCTCAATTCTTTGACTTTTTGCCTTCCCCAGTCTTTGTTGAAGGGATAGGGCTCTTCTTCTCGCTTAATGATGCGCTGAACCTTTTTGGTTTCCAAGTTGAAAACCACGATGCGCAATTGTGGTCCAGGGGGAATCAAATAGGCGAACCGCCCCTTTGGTGACACGGCATAAGCCGTGAATTCCCGTGCCGGGTTGTGAGGCACAGAAGACATTTCCTGCCAAGGGCGAAAGGTTTTCTCTGGATGTAACCATTGGGGTTCAAACTCATAAAGGGTCAATTCCGATTCCAGATCTTCCGAATAATGTACAACCCTAGCGGGAACACTATCACCATAGTTGTGCTTGAACGTAACCCAGCCGCCACTGTGTCTTCTAAAAAAGGGCGTGAGCACTTCCGACTTCAGCTGTTTCAAAAAGCGACCGTCTTCATCGAAAATAGATATTCTACCGTCATATACCCAAACGGTCCCTTCGTGCCAACCAATAAACAATGTGGAAAGTAACTCGCCGGGGCCTTCCCCGCTTCGCGAGAAAATCTTGAGAACATCGCCATTCCCATTCAGGTGTGCGACTCGACTCTCGTCGATCAAACAAAAAATTTCACCATCATCATTGAAGGCTGCTCGGCCGAGCGAAACTGGCGCATAATTTCCGGGAATCGGAAAGATGGTTACACCATCCAAAGACAACAGTAACAAGAAGAGGCTAGTCAAATTGATCCCCTTTAAGCACATAAATTCATGAGGCAATGGGGAATATAATTGGCAAAAGACGATAAGTCAAGGTGTTTGGTTCAAAGAGGGTCGTTGAGTACAGCAGCACTTCTTTTAAATGACGCCCCCGAGGTCCATCCCCACCATGCGGAATAGATCCGGAGAACCTCGGAACTGCTCCTGGAGAGCCATCGGCAAGCTTCAATTTGTAACAATCCCCCGCGCGCCCCCTGTACCGAAGGGCTGTCAAGTGCTATCTTAAAGAGAACCATCAGGGTAAATCACCCTGGCCCATTTGCCAAAAAAGGAGGCCGCAATGTTTGGAAATACCATTCTTTTATCACTTCTAATGCTGATGCCAGGTAGCAAGGACATCCAAGAACTGAAACGTCAGTTGGCGGGCCTGAATGAAAAGGTGTACACGCTGGAGAAGATGCTGGCCGAGGTTCAGCAGAAACCGGATACCAGCCTGAGCGTCCGCGATGAAATGCGAACCGAGATTGCGGACCTGAAAGACCAATTTCGCCAGGTTCGTCAAGAGGTTGGCCAGCTCAATGCGGCACTTGGGAACCTGAACAATCGCCTCACTGAACTGGAGCAGAGAAAATCCACCGCGCAACTGGTCACTCAGACACAGGAAGGCACGCAAACAACCGTATCCGGCGACCTTATCGATCAGCAATTCAACCAGGCGCGACTCGATTTTGATCGCGGTAAATACGAGGTAGCGGAGACGGGTTTCAACGACCTGCTAACCAACTTTCCCAACTCGGCCTTTCAGCACGACTGCCTGTATTTTATGGGCATGTGCCGCTTCAAGCAGGAAGCATGGGACCAGGCCCGAGAATGGTTCGCCAAGGCCTCCAGCCACAACCCCGACGGTCGCTACTCGCTCCAGGCCCAGCTTTACGAGGGCCAAAGTTACTACCAGCAAGGGCTCTATGCCAAGGCGGTGGGCATCCTCGATGAGCTGATCTTACAACATCCGGACAGCCAGGAAGCCGCCCTTGCGCGTCGCTTCCAAAAACAAAAAGGGATGTAAGCCCAAAGTATCACTGGTTGCGTGCGCCACTTCCAAAATCCGCCCCAAATGCAGCCATGGGGCGGACTCATTGCCCATCTCAAGACCCGGATGACAATGAAATCACCTTGCTCGGACCCCCATAACCCGACGAATTAAAAAGAACGGATTGCTGCTGCTGTTGGAAAGACATCCTCTGGTTTTGGGAGCAACCCGGTCCCTACCTGGTGGTTTCGCATTTGGAATCTCCCCTTTTCCGTCTTTCCCTTCCGTACATGTGGATTTTGCTGTATGATGGCATTATCTTCATCGCAAGATCTCATATTGAGGTGATCCATTATGAAAGATTTGACCATCAGATTGAGTGGCTCCATTAAAATCGGCGAAGGCGATATCATTATCCATCAGAAGATTCGTGAGGCTTTGGAAGCAGGCTATCGCCTGATCGTCTTAGATTTCGACGGTGTCACCTATCTTGATAGCTCGGCAGTCGGTGAACTGGCAGGCGCCTTGTCTACGACCAAAAGAATGGACGGTCACCTGGTCCTCGCCGCGCTTCAGCCACGTGTCAAGAAAATCATGGCGACCATGTGTTTTCTCGATATTTTTCCGGTTTTTGAGTCTACCGAGGATGCCCTCCAGGTAATGCGACGGCGTGTCCAGGAAGAAACGACTTGAGTTGAATTCACGCGATCATTGTGGAAAAGGGTGCCCTTGGCAACCGAGTTCAACACGCACACCATGATCCAAGCCTTTTCTGAAATGTACTTTGTGTTTATAATAAGTAGCTCATGCTGCGACTCGGCCCGACTACCATGAGGATCTGAATGGGCAGATGGTCAAAACAGGCGAAAGCCTCCCTTAGCCAACGAAATTACACCCAAGCCGGCGACTTTTTTAAGTTGGACGGTAATTTTAGGGCGGCTATCAAAGCCTACCTGAGCGGTAAGAATTTTACCGAAGCTGCTCGTATCTACGAAGGCTTAGGCCAGTATTCGAAGGCCGAGAAATTGCTGAGAAAACAAGGCACGCCGAAGGATGTAGCCGGATTTTACATCCGCAACGAGGAGCCTGACCGTGCCATTCGCGTCTACCTCGATGTGGGCATGGACTACGAGGCCGCCGAACTCCTGGAGAAATCCAAGAAACTGGGGGAAGCCGCCATTCTCTACGAGAAACTTAAGTTCTACGAGAAGGCCGGCATTCTCTATGGCAAAACCCGCAATTTCGACAAGGCCATTGAAATGGTCTCAAGGGTGATCGACGGGCTCTCCGACGGTAATATCCCCCTGGCCAAGTCCAAAATTCTCAAATACAAGAATTGGATTGCCAATTTCCATATCGGCGCCAAACGTTTTGCCGAGGCAGGTGAAATTTTTCTGGCATGCGACAACAAGGAAAAAGCTGCCAAATGTTTCCACAAGGCCGGTCAGCCTTTGCGCACCGCCGAGATCCTCTTGGAACTGGGGAACCTGGAAGCTGCTGAAAAGGTACTTTCCAATGTTCAAGCATTGGAAGGCCGTGTTCTTTTGGCCAAGATCGCCAATAGCCGCGGTAATTTCGAGCAAACGGTTAACCTGTTGCGCGATGCCAACAAACCGGAACTATTGAGCGAGGCCTATGAGAATTTGGGCCAGTTTATCCAAGCCGCCGCCCAGCAAGAAAAGCTGGGCAACCTGCAGCGTGCCGCCGAAATGTATGCGCGTGCCCAGGATCACAGTAAATCGGCGATTCTCTATGAGCAGCAAGGCCGCTACAAGGAAGCTGCTGAGTGTTATGAGAAGCTCAAGAAGTACGGACATGCCGCCAAGCTCTACCACCTGGCGAAGGACCGCTTCAAAGCCGGATTATGCCTTTTCAAATTCAATCGGCCTGACGACGCTCTCAAACAATTGCAGCTGGTAGACCAGGATCACCCCGATATTCTCCAAGCAAAGAACATCATGGCCGAAATTTTCTTCGAACAAGGCGTCTATTCCGTGGCCCGCCGCCTGCTGGAGGAAATTACCTCCAAGGAAGTCATGGACGACAACACCATGAAGAGTTTTTATTTCCTGGCCCGTTGCCTGGAGGAGGAACAGTCCCTGGCGAGCGCCAAAAAATACTACGAGCGTATTGTGGCCCGCAAATTCAATTACTCCGATGTAACCCAGAGACTCAAGCACCTCCAGCACATTCAGGCCACCGCCACCGGGAAATACCCGCTGGCCAACAACAAGAACCTGCGGCCTTTTGACCTGAAACCCCGCGATATCATCGATGACCGTTTCGAGATTGTGGGCACCATCGGCAAGGGCGGCATGGGCTCTATCTTCCATGTCCGTGACATCAGCTTGGATCGAGATATCGCACTGAAAATGTTAACCCACAAGAAAGCCGACTTCGAGGAGCTGAAGGTAGAACTCCTGATTGCCAGAGATCTAACGCACCCATACATTATTAAGGTATTTGACGTGGGTCTCTGGCATGAAATTGGCTATTTCACCATGGAATATGTACAGGGCTTGTCGCTCAAGGGCTACATCCACGAACGGAAAAGCGATCCGCTCATGGACAAGGTTCGTCTTCTGGTCAAAATCTGCAAGGGGCTCAAGGCCGCGCACGATATGGACGTAGTCCACCGCGATATCAAACCCCAAAACATCCTTGTCGACCAACAGGGGAACCCCAAGATCCTTGATTTTGGGATCGCCCGCAAGGTTACCCAGAAGAGCAATTCTATCAGCGGTAGCCCCAAGTACATGGCGCCCGAGCAGATTCAGAATACGGGTACCGATGTTCGCACCGATATCTATGCTCTGGGCATTATTATGTTCTATATGTTCACGCTCAAGGAGCCCTTTGTCGGCAAGACCCCGCCCGAAGTTCTCAAAATGCACCTGGAGAGGACGCTCCCCAATCCAATGGACTACAATCCATCCCTTCCATACTGGCTCTGTGATATCATTCATAAGTGCTGCCAGAAGAAGCCCGATCTGCGCTTTGGCGACATGTCGGAACTGGTAGATGAGCTTGAATTGAACCTGATGGAATTCTAGAACATGAAAAATGCTTTGATTTGTTTCTTGAAGTACCCGATGCCGGGCCACGTAAAAACGCGGCTTGCGTCGGAATTGGATAAAACCAGTGCGGCCCATCTCTACGAGGCCCTTGCCGAACGGGTGCTTACCGAAATCTATCCCTTGGCCAATTCCTATGAAATTCTGCTGTATGTGGACCCCACTCACGACATGGAAACCTATAGCAAATGGATCGGCGATAGCTGGTCCTTTTTCCCTCAAAAGGGAGCCGACTTGGGTGAACGCTTGAGCCACGCCATGAGCGCCACCTTCGCTTTGGGTTATGAAAAAGTGGCCATCATCGGATCAGATTGCATCGGCATGGACCAGGATTTTATCGAAGACGTCTTCTCAAGACTGGATCACGATCCCTTTGTGGTTGGACCTAGCTCAGACGGTGGTTACTACCTGATCGCCAGCCGCGAGGACGCACCATGGTTGTATGAGAACGTTGCCTGGAGCACCGATTCTGTGCTGGAGACCACGCTCGACAAGATCGATGCACGAAACATGAAGAACCAGCTCTTGGAAGAGAAACTGGACGTAGACACCCTCGACGATCTGGTTCGCTTCCGCAAAGAACTGCCCGGGGAACATTTTCTCGCCACCAAGATCGACCATCTGGTTGTGGAAGCAACGACCTTGGAAGGCGATCCGGATGACCTTCTCAAAATGTAATCTTCTTGTTTGCATCGCGGCCTGTGGTTTCCTGATCCTGGGCCGCTTCAGCGGTTTTCTGCTCTGGTACTGGATTCCTCTGGTTCTGTTGACTTTGATGCAGATGCAAACGCAATCCAGGGAAACAGCCCTGCGGTCCAATCCCGCATGGCTGTTGTTGCTGGCCTGCCTGTGTCTGACGCCAGACCTCTCGGATGATGTACATCGTTATTTATGGGAGGGTTACGTACAGACACAGGGTTATTCACCCTACCAACACAGCCCCGAATCTCTCTACGAAGTACTCGACCATCCTTCCGAAGGTCTGGTCAATAATGGCGATCTGACGGCTATTTACCCACCCCTGGCTCAGTACCTCTTTCGCCTTGCCGCAACCCTCAGCGCCACCCTTGTCGGCTGGAAACTGCTGCTCGCCTCTCTGCTCTTGTTTTTTTTATTCCATCCCGTGGGTCGGGCTTCGTTCCCCTGGCTTTTTGCACCATTGGTGCTCTTCGAGGGTTTCTGGAATAGCCATCTTGACCTGCTCGGCCTGGTCCCCGGATTCCTTTTGGTTGCCGCCCTGCGTGACAAAAAACCTTTTGCTGTTGGTTTTTGCCTGGCCCTGATGACCGCTTTCAAGCTTTTGCCCGTTCTTTTGCTGCCCACCTGCATGCTCTATTTCAAACGTGGATCCTGGCCGCGCCTGTTGCTCGGCTTCTTTCCCTTTCTTATCCTCACCTATCTCCCCTACCTGAGCCAGGGCATGGCCCTGTTCGATTCGTTCCTCACGTTTTCTCGGCATTGGCACTTCAACAATCTCCTCTTTCCCCTGTTTGATGCCGTACTTCCCCCGGACGGGGTTCGTCCTGCTCTGGCCATTTGCCTGATAATTACAATTGTTGCCGTCACTTTATCTAAACGAGACGTGGTCGATCGTTGCGCCTTTATCTGGATTGCCCTTTTTGTCTTCAGCCCAACCTTCTTCCCCTGGTACCTGATCTGGTTGGTCCCCTTTATCCAGTCCGGCAAGCAAGCCTTCCTCCACCTGGCCTATGCCGCTTCCTTTTTTTCTTATCTCATCCTGATCCCCTATCGGGCCAGCGGTGTCTGGGCCGAGCACTGGGCCTGGCTCTTGCCCGAGTGGCTGGTTTTATATGCTTGTTTCTACGCGATCTGTCGGCGTACGCGTTGAACCATGGCTCATTTTCGGTTTACAGCGTTAGGGAAGCATGGTAAAAGCTAAAGGACCGCGCGGACCTTTGGGTCGTCGTGTCGACCCGAGGATGTTGATTCATGACATGGAACCGAGACAGCAGCATTGACGTGCTGATCCCCGCCCGAGACGAAGAATTGGCGCTGCCCCAACTTCTGGCCGAAATAGACCGAACCAATCTGCGACACATACTCGTGGTAGACAACGGTTCTTCGGACCGAACTGCCAGGCTCGCTCGCGAGCAGGGCGCCATAGTCATTTTTTGTAAACAGGCCGGTTACGGCCGCGCCTGTCTCGCCGGAATGGAACACATGAGCCGCAACCCACCTGACATCCTCGTCTTTCTCGATGGTGATCGCAGTGACCATCCCCGTTATATCCAGTCGCTCTGTACGCCCATCATTGAAGGCAGTCACGACATGGTCCTCACCTCGCGAACCTTGGGCCAGGCCGAAGCAGGCAGCCTCACGATGACGCAAGTATTCGGCAACCGCCTGGCCACCTCTTTGATGCGCTTCTTTTGGAACACGGACTACACCGATTTAGGTCCCTTTCGCGCCATTCGCTGGGACGCCCTAAAAGCCCTGGAGATGAACGATACCAACTACGGATGGACCATCGAAATGCAGATCAAAGCAGCTTGTGCGGCGTTGCGGGTCTTGGAAATTCCGGTCGATTACCGCAACCGCATCGGCGTCTCCAAGATCTCGGGAACGCTGAGTGGCGTGATCAAAGCGGGCACGAAAATTATCTACACCATTTTTAAATACCGCCTCCTGACCCGATCCTGGCGAAGCGGTAGGGCTAAGGTTCGTTCATGACTATTTTCGGCACTCTTTTCTTCTCCATGATGATGCTCGGTCTCTTCCTCGGATTGAGAAAACGCGCACGCCTGCGCGACATACAGGCCATGTTCCGGCGCTTTAACGAACAGGACCAGAATCGGGAAGTGATCCTTTCCTGGATCAGGGAAAAAGATACCACGGGTCGCCTTCTCGACACCCTGGACTACCTGACAAAAATTGAATCGGAAGACCTGGCTGTTAAGGTCTTTGACGCATTCGACCCCCATGAATTCAAGGATCGCCATATCCGTGTTTTTGCCTGCAAGGCCTACAAAAAGAGCAACAAGCGTGCTGAGGGCCTGGCCATGGCCCAGACCCTCGTGGAAGACTATCCGGGTGACGATTCGGTACTGGATATCTGCATTGCAACCCAACTCCACTTCGGCGCCTTGGAAGAGGCCAAAAAGAAACTCCTGCCCAGGCTCGAAGTCAAGGCCAAAGGAACCACCTTCACGCGTCACCACGCCCATCTCATCGCGGCTGAAGGAGACCCGACCCGCGCGGTAGAAATCTTGGAGAAGGTAACAGCCCAAGACTATGCCCTGTATCGCAATACGCTTGCCCCAGCGCATCGGCGACTTATTTACGAGCAATATACCGAAAGCCAAAGGCTTCTGGATGAAATCAAAGCTCAGTTGAACCTCGATTAAGCGAGAACACCTCAAACCCGTGCAACACAACCTCCTCCCACTTCGAATCGTACCCCTTGTGCAGGGCGTCAAAACGTCGAAAGGGAATTTTTGACGACCATCTTGTCTACCAGGCCGCCGAGAAACGGGGCCTGGGACAGGTTGTCGATAGAGTTTGAAACAGGCTACTTTTCCATGGTGAAGAGAGAGGCGTAAAGGTCGATGCCATACCAGAGGTTGGCCACACGTATATTCTCGTTGGGGGCGTGTTGATTGTCGTCGTGGTTGGCCACGGGAACAATCACCGCAGGTTTCCCCAGCATGTCGGTAAAGTTGTGCAGAGGCAGAGAACCGCCGACGCCGGGCATGAGGTAGAGTTCTTGATCAGAAGCCTTACGCGCTGCGGCAATTACCTGGCCGACGACCGGATTTCCAATCTCCGTGCGCGCTGCGGGATAACCAAATCGATCGCGCACTACCTTGGCAATGCGTGGGTATTTCTCACGCGTCGCCTGATCCGGATCTTCGCTCACGATGTGAAAACCCTGCTTTCGAATATGCTTTTCAAGTAACCCCAACATGTGATCTGGATCGTTGCCCTTGACCAGGCGCATGCCAAGCGTGGCCGTGGCATGGGACGGAATGACATTCCGCGCCAGATCGCCAACATTGCCGCTGGAAACACCTTTTATTGTCAAGGAAGGCAGCAGCAGGCGCTCCTTGTAGGCCGTATTGGCCAGTTCGGTTTGGGCAATACCCAGCTCCTTGCGCATCTCGTCGTCGTAGTCTGGTATGGAAGCCAGGGCATCCAGCTCGCCCTTGCCCAAAGGCGTCACCGAATCATAGAATCCATCCACAAGCACTTCTCCGTCCGGCGACTTAATGCTCGCCAGCAAATGGGCCATCAGGAGCCCCGGATCGGGCGCCCAGTTCCCATAGTGGCCGCTGTGCAAGGAGCGCCGAGCCCCAAAAACCGTGATCTCCATACCCGTGACCCCGCGTACGCCAAAAGTTAAAAGCGGGTGTCTGCTCTGGTGCATGGGGCCGTCGAGAAAAAGCCAGATATCACCATCCAGGCGGTCCTTATAAGTAATCAGGAACTCCCTCAAGTGAGGAGAGCCCATTTCTTCCTCGCCTTCGAAAAAGAATTTTAAATTCGATGTCAGGGGAATTCCTGCCTCCGCAAGCCCATCCAGGGCGGCCAGTAGGCAAGGATAGGCCACCTTGTCATCACCCGCAGAACGGGCGTAAAGACGGCTCTCCGGATCGATTTCCTCACCATCCAGGGGCAGCGCTCGGGCTTTGCCTCCGTCCTCCATAGACGCCGTATACAACGTGGCCTTCCATGGGTCTTGGGCCCAGCGCGTCGGGTCTGCAGGCTGGCCATCATAGTGGAAATAGAGCAGCAGGGTTCGTGTCGCGCCAGGTGCCTTCAATTCACCAAAAACCACGGGCGAGGCATTCGGTAACTCCAGCAACTCCATCGTGGCACCGCGTTTGCGAAAGGCGTCCAGAATGTAATTGGCATTGCGACGAATATTCTCGTGGTCCGCAGCCACATTTGGAATGGAAAGGAATTTGGCGTATTCGCGGATGATTTCGGGGCCGTTCTGACGACGATACTTGCGTGCCGCCTCAATCCCAGAGCCGGCAATGGCCAGGGCTGGAAATAGCAGCAACAAGCAAAGGGGGCGTTTCA
>Ga0316189_10001241_pt1 | contig 25376 bp, 19 predicted proteins | sample LowCovwburrow_MG_FD_204930 | JGI IMG/M metagenome (GOLD analysis project Ga0316189, IMG submission 204930) | Coastal sediment microbial communities from Maine, United States - Lowes Cove worm burrow | ecosystem: Environmental > Aquatic > Marine > Coastal > Sediment | place: USA: Maine... | reverse complement strand
CCGGTACAGGTCTTTAAATCGACCAAACCAAATGGGGTGGACACCCCCTCCCCTAAACAGCATTTAGGTACCAAGTGGATTGTGTTGCATCGACGGGTTGAGCTAACGGCCGGAAACAGACTTTCGGTAGAAAAACCTGCTCGACACGGCCTGAAGATCTCGGTTTAGCTGCCAATAGCGAGCATTTAACTATTGAAAATTAATTTGTTTTTGAAAAGTGCTCGCCACAATTTGTACTGACTACGTGGAAATAATGCCTTAAACTATTACCATAAATACAATAAGCAATCAGGAAAGGGCTGCTATGTTTGAACGTGTTCTTGATTTTATCGCAGCATCTTGGAATATCCTGCGCCCTTTACTTGTGGTATCAGATTTCGAAGGTGGAGTTATTTTACGGTTTGGCCATTTTAATCGTGAAATAACTCCAGGATTGCAATGGAAATACCCTCTCGCTGAAAACGCAATTATCACTTCCACTGTAATTACTACTATGGCGTTACGACCACAAACGCTTACGACCAAGGATGACCTGACAATAGTATTATCAGCTATTGTCAAGTACCACATTTCTGACGTTAGGGCTTACTTGCTTGATATATGGGATTCAGCAGATGTAATTAATGATCTAACGCTGGGAGCAATTAGAGAAACCATTGCGTCGGTTAAATACAGCGATTTGCGTGGCAGCCTGATTGAAGAGGAAGTTCTTAAAACCATACAGGATGAAGCAAGCAAATATGGCGTGGATATCCACAAAGTCACCTTTTCAGACCTTGGTAAAGTCCGCTCCTTGAGGCTTATTACAAACGAATCATCAGAGCTTTTTTAAGGGTTATCTTGCGATCGGGATATACAAGGTGTACTCAAACCTTGATCAGGGGCCTTTATTTTTGTTTATTCATCCCCTGTCTTGTCATGGCGGAAGACTCCTTAATGGGCTGGGAGGTCCAGCTGTATGGTGGAGAGTATTATGAAGACCAAAGAATCGGAAACAATAATATTGCTTCCAAAACATTTCTGGACAAATATTCCATAGTCGGAGAGTTTCTGTATGAACGATACGACGATTACAATTTTACGGGGATCGGAGGGCATTTATTATGGGATGCGACAGACTTCGTAAAGATAGGATTGGTCGGATCACATTCACATGAAGAATACACCTTTGACTCGGATTTTGAAGACCAGGAATCAGAGGATGTATCTGATACGCTGGGATTCGAAACAGAAATTAACTATGACCCTGTAACCTTTGCGCTACAAACCGGCAGGGTTTTCAATAATTCTTACAACAACGATCGTTATTACCTTTCCTCTGATATTTATTACTGGGGTGCGGAGTATCTATGGTATGCGAGAGGTGCGGTGAGAAAATCCAAGAATTACAAAGAATACACTATCGAGGGATACCGAACATTTTTTACTGACATTATGCCCGCAACTCTATATGTAGGCGCAATGACAAATGACTTGGGAACAAATGAAGAACTGCGCACTTATCACACAAGTTCTGATTCTGTTTACACTGGTGGTTATATCGAATTTCTAACTACCAACTCATCCAGTTGGAATTTATGGGTTGAAGCCGCAAAACAAGATGAGGATACGGTAATCTCCGTTGAGCTAAACATATTATTTGGACCCGGCGCAGATGCTCCGTACATTTCAGCTTTTGGTTTCACTCCATGATGTCTGGGCGATAATTGCCACTCCACAAGGGGCCAATTATTCCTGCGCAATGCCGCCAGAAAAAAGAAGTAGCCCCCGCCCTTAAGAACGGGGGCTTATAACAACATCGACGTTAAAAACCGTGCTTTTATTGGTGCCAGGAATCCGCTTGCCTACTTAGCCAGGCAAACGACCTGTTTACCTTGCTACTTTTTTCTTGGCTACTTTTTTCTTGGCTACTTTTTTCTTGGCTACTTTTTTCTTGGCTACTTTTTTCTTTGCTACTTTTTTCTTCGTTGTCTTCTTTTTAACAGCCATCGCGAGATCTCCTTTTTTACAGAACCTAAACTGCTAGCAACATTGAGCTGACTAGAAGCAGAAACCATACTTATCTGTAAAATGCTAACAAGTAAACCTACTTAAATGCTATAAGTAAACCTACTTACATGAAGTACAAGGCCATCCCGGGACACCCCTAATATTACTGACAACCAAACGTCCGGTTGTATACGGACGCCCCCCGTTTAGCGATTGGTAATATTAGCCGCGGCTAAAGGGCAGAAAATGACTGCGGCTTAAACTGAACGTATTAAGTTGGCTGTGGTTGCCGTCTAAAACAACCAGGTAAAGATTTGCACGCATGCACCTCAAAAATCAGTCATTTTGCGCGGAATACTGCCAGAATCTGTCTTAGCATGATGCGAGTCAATATCCCTTGGTTCTAATGAGTGTATTCTAGCTTTAGAGGGATAAAAAACAGGAGGTCTTTTAATCGTCACAGAGGAGAGTTAGTCATGGGGTTGCATCTATGGGATAGCGTTAATGCCTACTTGTTGGCTTTAGTTACAACACTACCCAGTGTATCAGCGGGTCAACCATTAGAAGGTCGTCTTCCTGCAATACCGGGCGGCACCGATACTGTCTATGCGGCCAGCCTGACCATCGGCGATATCAGTGCAGTGCCGATTGCCGTTTGGGTGGTCGTATTTGCTCTGATCGGGCTGGTAGAAATAGCGAGAAGAAACTCTGCAGGGAGATAGCCTGCTTCTTGCCATTGTGATTAGCACTGGAGTATCACTCCCGAAGAGACGCGGGACTGGTGCTGATGCAAGCAACCTCCCGATGGTAAAAAGCAGATATCATCCTGCCCTTAAAACCTCTTTGTGCCCGCAGTGAAACTGGCGCATGATGACCCTCAGGGCTGTGTGAGCTGCTTCCAATCAAACACTGTCCGAATAGCAGAAACCTAAAAAACACAGGAGATAAAATAATGAAAACACCAGGCATGAGTATATTGGCAGTGATGGCGCTTTCCGGGTCTGTGTACCTTGGCTCGGTTGATGCGGGAGGGATGGGCATGGGCAGTTCCAGAGGTGCTGATTCCGCGTATGGACCAGGCGGTGGTGACGGCCGTGGCTATGGGGGTGGTCCGGGTTATGGCGGCGGCCCCCGGGACGGAAGCGGCTTTGGCATGGGCAACCGTGGTGAGCGTGGCTACGGGCCCGGCCCCGGTAACAGTGCAGGTTATGGGCGCGGCCCCCGGGATGGTAGCGGTCCTCGTGACGGAAGTGGCTCCGGCTTTGGCATGGGCAACCGTGGTGAGCGCGGTTACGGGCCTGGTCCCGGTAACAATGCAGGTTATGGACGCGGCCCCCGGGACGGTAGCGGCCCTCGTGACGGAAGTGGGTCCGGCTTTGGCATGGGCAACCGTGGTGAGCGCGGTTACGGGCCTGGTCCCGGTAACAGCCCAGGTTATGGGCGCGGTCCCCGTGACGGAAGTGGCTCCGGCTTTGGCATGGGCAACCGTGGTGAACGTGGTTACGGGCCCGGTCCCGGTAACAGTGCAGGATATGGGCGCGGTCCTCGTGACGGAAGTGGCTCCGGCTCCGGCTTTGGCATGGGCAACCGTGGTGAGCGCGGTTACGGGCCCGGTCCCGGTAACGGCCCCGGCTATGGACGCGGTCAGGGTTACGGATACGAATCTGGCGACTAACAGAATCCGGGTTGAAGTCCGTAGCTTGCTTTAAGCAGGTGGCGATTGGGCTCTGGCCCTTCGTTCAGGCGAGGGTTCGGCGCCACCCACAACATCATATGTCCACCGCTCCGCAGGTGTTTATCGATGGTGATCACATCGGTGGTTCGGAAGATCGGGAGGCCCATCTCGCCAGACAGGCTATAAACGCGGCATAATAACCGCGTAGCCCTTGCCAATGGGATCACACGGTTTATCACATCTGATGATCAGCTGATGCTACGCTTCATCGTCATTACGATACTGAGCCTGCTCGGTTCCGCCTGCAGCAGTACCGATCTGGCCTATCGTAATTCCGACCGGCTGCTGGAGTATTATTCCTGGAAGACCGTCAGGACCAGCGAGGCTCAACGCGACCACTGGCAGCCGCTACTGCAAGCCACCTTGCGTTACCACCGTGAAAGTGAACTACCCCTCGTGATTGCCTACCTTGATCTCGCCGGGCGTGTCGTCAAGCAGAGGGACGGTTCGCTCGGCGCGGCGTGCCTGGTCGACGGCGCCCTGCTGATCTACCAGCGGCATGCCCGCCTTGCCGCAGAACTCGCGGCCCCCTTGCTGGCGGAGCTTGATGCTGACCAGCTCAGCCACCTCGCAAAGTACACGACGCAGCGCCAGCAAGATGCCGTCAAGCGTTACCTCGATCCGGATCCACTGCGCAGGAATGCAGCCCGCCAGAAAAGGATCACGGAGCGGATCGAGAAATGGACGGGAAAACTGAATGATAGCCAGCGACAGCAGGTTAAGGATGCACTGCAGAAAATCCCCGATCTGAGCGCGGCATGGCTAGCCTATCGCTCAGAGCACACAGACACACTGCTGGCTATGATCGCGAACGACGCCGACACAGAAACACTGCGAGAATACCTCGACGGCTGGTGGGTACGACGCGACGGGACATCTGCCGAAACCAGCCAATCCTGGCACATCGCCAGGAGTGAATTCATCCAGCTGATGGACAACATCGCCACCTCGCTCACCGACAAGCAGCGAGCAAGGTTCGAGAAGCGGCTCGGCGAATTGCGCGATGATCTGGCACCTTTTTTGTCAAGCCCGCAACAGCCAGTAGATCTGCAGGTTGTGCCTGCGTGTGCTTCCGCGTCGGTCTGATGTTCAAAAGGTTGCCATCATTTTGGTCTAAGTCTGATCTGCAACCGTCTGATCCGGATTCATCCCAAAGCGGCCGCGCAGGTCTTCAATAATCAGGTACAGGCTCGGTACAAGCAGCAGCGTTATCAGGGTTGCAAACAGGATCCCGTAACCCAGCGATATCGCCATCGGGATCATGAAACGGGCCTGACGAGAGGTTTCGAAGATCATCGGTGCAAGTCCACCAAACGTGGTGATGGTGGTCAGCAGGATAGGACGGAAGCGGCGAATACCGGCCTGCTGAATGGCATCGATGGCATTACTGCCCTGACGGCGCAGATTGTTTGCGTAAACTATCATCACCAGAGAATCGTTAACCACCACGCCGGCCAGCGCGACCAGCCCCATCATGCTGATGATGCTCAGGCTGTAACCCATAATGATATGCCCGATAACCGCACCGACCAGACCAAACGGAATCGCCGCCATGACGATAACGGGCTGTATGTAACTGCGAAACGGAATCGCCAGCAGTGCATAGATCGCCATCATCGCAATCACAAAACCACCCATGAGACTGGCCATGGACTCCCGCATATCCGCCTGCTGGCCTTCAAAGTCATAGCTCAGCCCCGGGTAATCACGTGCCAGCCGTGGCAGCGTATCGGCCTTCATGGTGGCCAGCACCTGGCTGGTTGCCCGCCTGGGTTCCACGTCGGCGGTCACATTCACGGTACGTCGGCCATCGCGCCGCTCAATGCTGGTATAGGCGCGACTGCGTGCGACCTCCGCCACCTGCCGCAGCGGCACATCGCCACCGGCAGGCGTATGTATCAGCAACTGCTCGATATCGTATTCGCTGACACGTTGCGAGGCAGGCAACATGACCATGACCTTTATTTCGTTACGGCCGCGCTGCTGGCGCAAGGCCTCGGCGCCATAAAAAGCACTGCGAACCTGGCGCGCCACCTCGCGCGCCGTCAAGCCAAGACTGCGTCCCTCCGGCAGGAGCCTGAAATCGAGCTGCTGCTTGCCGGGTGAAAAGCCGTCGTCAATATCCTTCAGGTTGGCGTATTCGCTCAATTCCCCGGCGAGGATGCTGCTGGCCTGGTCGAGCACATCCACGTCGCGGTGACTCAGTTCGACCGTGAGCGCCGCCCCGGAGGCAGGCCCGCCCTGGTTGGATTTAAACTTGAGCGACTCCAGGCCGGGGAGCTGGCCGACCCGCTCGCGCCACAGCCGGGTAACTTCCGCGGTGGAGAGCGGACGCACCCCCGGGTCTGTCAGATATATTCTGGCATCGATCTTGTTGGCATCGACAACGGCGAGTATGCCCTTGGACAGCCGGTCACCGCCATTTTCCTCCACCAGGGTTTCGGCCGCAGACAACAGTTGATCACGCACCGCGAGGGTGTTTTGTAGCGGGCTGCCATAAGGCAGTACCGCCTCGGCTACGGCCCGGTCTGAATCCGTTGCCGGCATCAGCACAAACCCCATACGTCCGCTGGCGACATAACCGATCATCGCCACCAGGATCGCAATGCCGGCAGCCACAGTCAGGTAGCGATTGCGCAGACACACAGTGACTAGGGGTCCGTAGCGATCGCGGATAAAGTGCCGCACCTGGTGACTGAAGGCCTGCTGGCGCTGGTGCAGCCACTCACCGGCAACCGTACGACCATTGCTTTTGGAATGCGCCAGGTGCGAAGGCAGAATGAACAGCGCCTCGACCCAGGAGATCACGAACACACTACCGACCACAAAGGGGAAAATGACAAATATTTTTCCGACCATCCCCGGCACGAAATACAACGGCATGAAGGCAACGATGTTGGTCAAAATGCTGTAACTGATCGGTACAGCCACATCGCGCGCGCCACGGATTGAGGCTTCGATCGGACCCATGCCCCGCTGCCGGTATTCATAGATATTCTCACCGGCGATAATCGCATCATCTACGACGATGCCCAGGGCAATGATAAATGCGAACATGGAGACCATGTTGATGGACACCCCGAGGCCAGGCAGAAACAGCATGGCGCCGAGAAAGGCGGTTGGAATACCGATGGTCACCCAGAATGCGAGTTTGATTTCCAGGAATATGCCAAGCATCACCAGCACCAGCGTCAGGCCGATGAGGCCGTTGCGCGTCAACAGCTCCAGACGCTGCTGGTAGATCCTGCTCTGATCGATATTCACCGCCGTGTGGATACCGGGCGGCAGATCTGCTTCGAAGGCATTCAGCGTCTCACGGACATCTTCAGCGATGCCCAGCGGCGTCTGCTCACCGACCCGATAAACCTCAAGGCTCACGGCGGGCTCACCGTTAAAACTGCGCACCCGGTCGACATCCTCGAAGGCATCACTCACATGTGCAATGTCGCGCAGCCTCAGCACGGTACCGTCGCGCGAGGTAATCACCGGAATCTCGCCGAATCCCTCGGCCCAGTCACGGCGCTGCTTGACGCGCAGCAGAATCTCGCCACCGCTGGTCTTGATGCTACCGCCGGGTATCTCTATGGCTGCGTTGTCGATGGTCCTGGCAATGCCCTCCAGTGTCAGCCCATAGCGGCGCAGGGTTTCACGGCTGACCTCCACCCGAATTTCGTAGTCGCGCGCGGAAACCAGGTCGACCTGGGTAATCCCCGCTTGCTGCAACAGGCGATCACGCAGTTGCTCGGCCAGCTCGCGCAACACCCATTCACTCGCGGCACCGTGCACCACGACGGCCTGTACCAGCCGCCGGTGCATGGCGAGGTTTACCTCGGGCTCTTCGGCATCATCCGGGAACGTGGTGATTCGGTCGATCTCCTGCTTGATATCCTGGTTGACCTTTTGTATGTCAACGCCTTCCACCAGTTCGGCAATCACCAGTCCCCGTCCCTCACTCGCGGTAGAACGGATTTCATCAATGCCCTCAACGCCATCAATCGCCTCTTCCACCGCCAGCACGATGCCCTGTTCGACCTCTTCGGGGCTGGCACCCGGATAGGCAACGCTGACGCGCACCTCATCGAGTGCGAAATCGGGAAACACTTCCTTTTTGATCTGACCGGCCATGAACAGGCCACCGACGAGTAGCACCAGCATCAGCAGATTCGGCGCAACCCGGTTGTTCACCATCCACGCAATCGGGCCGTGCAGCACGGGATTGACCGGGGCTTGTGTATCCGGCTTCACTGGCCGGTCTCGCTCTTCCTGCGCAGCGGCATGCCAGCGACTGGCGCGGCAAGATCTGTGATCACCAGGTGTTCCCCGGCACTGACACCGCCAGCAACGAAGACCTGGTCGTGCCCGCGGAACACGATGTCGACTTTGCGAATCTCGAGCGTCGCGTCGGCGCCCATAATCCACAGCCGGTCACCGTCGCGCACATACTCGCGCGCAATGGTCGCCACCTGTTGCAGCGGCCGGCCCTCGATTCCCACACTCACATAACTGCCCATGAGCATAACCGGCTTGTCACTGTTTTCAGGCTTGAGGGTGAAAGGATCGTCCACCTCCACGATCAGGCGCGCCATGCGGCCTTCGATTTCAAGATCACCGGCCAGACGGATAACCCGGCCCTCGCGGAAGGCATCTGCGCCCCATGCTACCGGGTTGGAGATACGCACCCTTGAACCCGCCACAGCATTGCCGCGCGGAATAGTGATCCACTTCAACTCGCCAACGGGTACGCTGACTTCTACCCAGCAGGCATCGGTGCCGGCAAGGATAGCAAGCGTATTGCTTGTGGTGACACGCGCGCCAACATCCACTGCCTTGGACTCCACAATGGCGTTGAAAGGTGCGCGTACGCGAGTACGCTGCAAATCGAGTTTTGCCCGTTCCAGCTTGGCTCTGGCAAGGGCCAGCTCGGCACGCACACTTTCCAGTTGCGGCTTGCGCAACACAAGATCGCGATCGTCATCCTGCAGGGACTCGTTGAGTATTTCGAATTCACGCTTCGCGATAGCCTGCTGCCCCTGCTCAAGTTGCAGCGAGCTCTGCGCCTGCGCAACTTCGCTTTCCGCCTGCAACACAGCGAGTTCGTAGTCCCTGGGATCGATACGCAGCATCTCATCACCGGCATTGAACAGGCCACCGGGCTCCAGCTCGTCACTGACAGACACGACTTCCCCACCAACCTGCGGTTGCAGGGTCACTGACTCCGCCGGCATCGCGGTGCCCATGGCATCGATGCGGGTGAGCGCACTACCAATCACCACCGGCTGGGTTTCAACCAGGCGAGCCTGGCGTGGCGGCGGCTCGCGTTTCGCGTTCGGCCCGGACTGCATCAGGGCCACGGCGGCAACCACACCGGCCAGCAGCAGGATGACCGGCGCCAGCACCCTGAACCACCGGGAACGCTGTACCGCGGGTTCCGGCCGGTTATCTCGGGGTGACATGGGTGACCCTCGTGCCAGCCGGGTTGCCCTGCACCACCGGACGTTCCAGGGTCCAGCCACCCGCCAGCGCGCGGCACAGCGCGATGCGGTTATCGATCAGTTCGCGCTGTGCGGTGAGCCGGCTACGTTCGAGGTTCTGGTCGGTCAGCAGGACATCGAGCACCCGCAGATAGTCGACCGCACCAAACAGGTAGCTGTCGCGTACGCGGCCAATGACCTGCTTGGATAACACCTGTTGCTTGTCGAGACTGTCGATAAACGCGCGCTGCTGCTGTTCCCGCAGCAGGGCATCCTCGACTTCACCCAGCGCATCGATCAGCTGCTGGCGGTAATCACTCAATGACTGTTCGGTCACCGCGCGGGTGCGATCAACCTCGGCACGCCGACGGCCTCCATCGATGACCGGTGTTACCAGGTTTGCCGTCAGGTTGCTGAGCCAGTTGTTGAACAGGTCATCGACATCACTAGCAGTAGAGTCGCTACTGCCCAGCAGGTTGATACGCGGGAAGCGCTCCGCTATCGCCGCCGCGGTGCGCTGGTCGGCGGCCTGCAAGCTGTAGAATCCCTGGCGGAGATCCGGCCGGCGCTGCACCAGCTCAGCCGGGATACCGGCCACTGGCAATGGCGGCAGGGTGATGAGTTCATCCTGCGCTTTGCTGACACGGCTGTCCGGTGTGGCACCCAGCAGGATGGCAAGACGGTGTTCCAATACGCCGATGAGTGCTTTTATATTTGCCAGCTCACCCCGGTTGGACTCAGCCAGCTGGCGTTGCTGCAGTACATCGGTCGCGCCTACTTTGCCGCGGCGGAAGCGCAAGGTGATGAGTTCCAGCACCCGGGTGTTGGTCTCCAGCTGGCTCGACACCAGTGCCTGCTGACCGTATTGCTCCACCAGCTGGTACCAGGTGCTCGCGACCTCTGCCGACAGGCTGATGGCGGCGGCCGTGAGCTCTGCCTCAGTGGCCTGCCGGTCCAGCGTCGCTGCTTTGCTGTTGGAATCGATTCGACCCCAGAGATCGAGCTCGTAGCTGGCCATCGCGCCAACCGAATAGTTATTGGTGGTGGTCCCCCGGCTGTTATGTGACCAGCTACGACCGGCACTGCCGTCAACATCCAGAGACGGGTACAGCTCGGAACTGGCGATGCGTTCCACCGCAGCGGCCTCGTCCAGGCGCGCCCAGACACTCTGCAGACTGAAATTCTGCGCCAGTGCCTGCTCGATAAGCCTGTCCAGAACAGCGTCCCCGAAACTCTCCCACCAGCGCTCCGGCAGCTTGTCGGCACCACTGCGGGAAAAATCCGCTGGCAATGGCACAGCGTCCGGATCCCGCGTGGGTACCGTGGTGCAACCGGCGAACAGTAGCAGCACGAATGTCAGCCAGAGGCAGTGATGAAATCCCTGCAAGCGTTTCGATCTAAAGTGTGTGCCTGACATCACGGCGTTACCAGCGCCCGGCCTTATGCCGAACCGATAGAAGGGAATTTACACAAACCACGGAACCACCCAGTGAACATTTGATTAGACATCTATGCCTATGATCAGCTGGTTTATTTTAAATGCTTACCTGAAATAGTCCATGGCTATAAACATGCGGTCCTGTGCGGTTGACCGCAGCCAATCGCCGGGTGAACATCCTCTAATTCGCAACAAGTCCATGATGTACCGGCAAAGCCAGGGAGTAAGCCCAAATGAAAGCCCTGTTAATCAGCCCTGATACGCAGTCCACTAAAGCGATCGATATCAACGGGCACGATGAATTCGCTGCAAAATCTTTCATTACTTCACAACAGCCTTGTGAGTTCCAACTGAAAATCCGGCTGGTGCTTTATGGGTAGACCCCGCCCGTCACCCTGCCCCTCGCCAACGTTAATGGCTTACTGCCTAGCGGGCAGCTTGTATCTTTCGCCTGTGTTTAACGGGAGAGCTGATCGCGAAGTGTCTCGACACGTCTTGCATTGGTGCCCAGGTCACTGATCCCCAGCCGGGAAGAGGAGCGCACCTGAATCAACATGTCATCGGGAAGAAAAAGTAACTGCACATCATCCCGGAATTTCATTACCGGCGTTTTGACAACGGCCTGCATGAAATTATTCTCATCGATGGTGATTTCCCAGTCTTCCTGTCCGGCGATCCACAATTTCAGCTTCTGCCACTGCTCGGCATCGGCCCTGATCGGTTCACTGTGCTGCGCACCTCGACCAGACTGGGTATTCACACAATTAGGCAGCCAGCCACATTCTGGCAGCCCCTCCATTGTTGCCGGCTTGTCAGGACTGCTGGTGCAGCCAACTAAAACAAAAACCGCGACCAGTGGCCAGGCACCTGGAGCGTGAGTTTGAAGCCTTCTGCTCACGCTAAATACACTGCAGGGCTGTGTGTGTGCATCGCGTACCGGCATGACATGATATGGTGTCCTTGAAATATACGGTGTCAGAGCTTGGGACGTTCAGCATCCACGAGCTCATAGGCGTCAGCAACATATCCAGGTCCCTTCATCACCACCACCACAAAACAACCGATAGCCACGGTAAATACAGCCGTCCAGACCGTGATGACAGTCGCAATGGATATAATGTCAACGAAATTGATGTGTTTGGCGATTTGTACAGCGGTCCCTTCCGGCGGAATCCAGCGATTCACCAGACTGATCACCAGTGGAAAAATCGTCCCTAGCAACAGCGTTAGCGGAAGCTTTTTCAAAATAGCCCACTCAAGGCCTGGTACTTCGCGAACCGAATTTGGCAGTTTCCTGAGTAGCTTCATAGTGTTTCCTCATTAGACGTACAACCGCATGAATTAGAAATTCGCCAGGTACAGCCTGCCTCAGCCAGGAGGATCGTCCAGCAACTCCACCCGAACAGCCATACTACTGAAAATAGCTGGCGGACCAAACTGATGGTATACCGCAACATCGGCTGCATCACGCCCGTAGGCCACTGCAAGCCGCCCGCCACGAGGAGCATCTTCAGTGGGATCGAACGTATACCAGCGGCCACCAACATACGCCTCGAACCATGCATGCAAGTCCATAGGCTCAAGCCCGTACAGGAATCCGACAACCAGGCGTGCCGGAATGCTAATGCTACGGCATAGTGCGATACCAAGATGAGCAAGATCGCGACACACCCCTTCGCGCTGTGCATGCACCTCGACAGCGGATAGTGGAAATGCGCTGGATCCGGGTGTATAGCGTATCGAGCTTCGAATCCAGTCGCTGATTCTATTCACCTGATCGTAGCCGAACTGCACACTACCTACTATGTCTCTCGCGAGGCTACCGAACCTGTCCGATTCGCAATAGCGGCTGGGAAGTAGATATAACAGGACCGCGTCCGGCAAATTCTGGATTTCCACAAAGAAAGCACCCGGGGCTTGATCCACTACATCTGCAGTCATTGCATCGGCTGTGGTATGAACAGCGAAATCCCCGGCTGGTGCTATCAGTCGCTGGCAAAGATTGCCAAAGATGTCCGTATACTCCTCCACCGGAACGCTTGGCAATAGTGTATAGGCTTCACGGGCTACCCATTGCTGCATACCACTGCGGGGGCGAAGCATGAGAATCAATGGCGTCGGGGCGCCCATTTGAAACTCGAGATTACATCTAGCCTGGATCCACATTATGCGTTTTCCTGTGCAGGACGAATGAATGCGTGTCACACGCATACGGTAATCTGGATCGTCTCGTCCCTCAAGGAAACTTTCCCGCTGCATACCATGCTGGTGCAATTCATTTTCAAGGCACCGGATTTGTGCATGCCGACAAGGGTTACCAACAGACCGCAATATACTTTCAACATTAATTACATGGGGTTATCAACCAGTGCCGGCAAGTCATATTCTGGCACGTATGTTGAAGGGTAAACCAGGCGAAACAAACACAAGAGGAGCCTGGACATGCGCGCAGTCAACACGAGCTGGTCGGCCGAAGACTCCTGACGGCACCGGCCTTGAATATCTCGGGTGTTCCCCGCAATCCGGTGATACTGATCATACTCGACGGCTTCGGTACCAGTCCGAGTAAAATCAACAATGCCGTCGCGGAAGCAGACACGCCGCAACTGGACGGGTATTTTAGCCGTTACCCGCATACCCTTCTGGCGGCATCCGGAACAGCTGTCGGCCTGCCCGACGGCCAGATGGGCAACTCGGAAGTTGGCCACCTGACGCTGGGGGCCGGCGCCATCATCCGCCAGGATCTGGTCCATATCGATGCTGCTACAGAACAGGGAGAATTCCTTACCAATACCGCGTTGACCAATGCTGCAAGGCATGCGGCAGCCCGCAACCGTCCCCTGCATCTTTTCGGGCTGGTGTCGGATGGTGGGGTGCACAGTCATACACGGCACTTGTTCTCCCTGTTGAAACTATGCCAGCAGCAGGGTGTGAAACCGCTGTTGCACATGATCACGGATGGCCGTGATACACCACCCCACTCCGCCCTGAAATACCTGCGCGACGTTGAACCCCGTGTGCACGAGGCCGGCGGCGCCATCGCCTCGATCATGGGTCGTTACTTCGGCATGGATCGTGACAAGCGATGGGAGCGCACTGAACTGGCCTGGCGGGCACTGGTACTGGGTAAAGCCCAGCTGGGCATATCGGCGGAAACAGCCATCCGCAGTGCCTATGCCGCCGGTGACAGCGATGAATTTATCCGTCCTATTCTGCTACCCATGGCACAAACCATAGAACAGGATGACGCAGTCATTTTTTTCAACTTCCGCAAGGATCGGCCGCGTCAGATGGTGGCTGCGCTTGGCGCGAGCGATTTTACCGGTTTCGACCGCGGCGACGCGCCCCTGGCGCAGATCACCTGCATGATGACTTATGACCGCCGTCTGAATATGCCGGTTGCCTTCGAACCGGAACGCCCGGCAACCACGCTGGGACAGGTCATAAGTGCACTCGGTTTGGCACAGTTCCATTGTGCCGAAACCGAAAAGTACGCGCATGTCACACATTTCTTTAATGGTGGCCGTACTGATCCGTATTCCGGTGAGACACAGATGCTGGTGCCATCACCACGGGTGGCGACCTACGATCTCAAGCCACGCATGAGCGCCCGGGAGGTAGCTGACGGGGTCATCGGCGCCATCAGCACAGGACGTTACGCCTTCATTGTGGTCAACTTCGCCAACGGCGACATGGTCGGACATACCGCGGTACGAGATGCCGTGATAAAAGCGGTTGAGGCGCTTGATCAGGAAGTCGGACGCGTGCTGGAAGCCGCCACCACAGCCGGCTACTCGGTACTGCTGACCGCAGACCACGGCAACTGCGAGGAGATGGTCCATCCGCTGACCGGGGAACCGCATACACAGCACACCAGCCACCCGGTGCCCCTTATGTTCATCGATGAAGACAACTGGCAACTGTCAAGCGCCGGCGGCCTGTCCAATATCGCGCCCACGGTACTGCAGTTGATGGGGATCGAAGCACCTGAAAGCATGACCGCCTCTTCCCTTTTGTTAAACCGTTTGACTCGCCCGGACAAGCAGCTTGTCCGCCGCCGCCCCACGCGGCTGCGTGGCGTCGCCTGAGACGACCGCTCTACTTACTGTTCGCGATGTATCCAGTCGGCACCGAGCGTACCCTGCAGGCGGTCCAGATAGGACTGGCTTGATACCACGCCTATCATACGATCCGCTTCGCGGATGCGCTCCGCCATTTCAAGGCGCTTGTCAATCTCGTCGTCATCGAGATTTCTCATCTGGATATCCAGGTACGCCCTGTGCTGACGCCAGAGTTTCACATCACGCGCCTGCTTGATGGCAAGTCGCTCACTGTACCAGTCGCTTTGCAGCAGGTAATCGCGGGTAAACATTTCACGAATCGCCGGATCATCAACGGTTTTGCCGTTGTAATTGCCATTCGCCATGATATGAAGCAGCGCCTGAAGTGGCGGACAGGCATCGTCGATAGAACCGTCCGTGAAATAACCGTGTGCCACGCGTTGCTGCGCTTCGCAAATATTGTCGATACCGTCGATGAAAGCGTCCAGGTCCTGTATTTCCGGACACAGCATGGCTTCATCAAACACTGCTGTCGGTGTGTCGAACAGCTTGCCGAAATGATCATGCACAAAACGCTCGGTCATCCGATAACCGAGGCGACTGGCGTAGACCGTTCTACCCTCGTATTCCAGATCCTCCATCTTTTCCAGGTATCCGTGTTCGATCATGTATTCGGGATCCCGGTGTTCGACCGGCAGGCGGCACCAGATCTCGGGGATCAGCATACTGATATCGTGGTCGATACGGCGTTGCGGGCCGATATGTCCTGCAGCCGTGGTAAACCCGTCATAGTTGCATAGAATGAATGACACCAATGCAGTATTAAGATCAGCCGTGCCGCACAACGAATTGAACGGCCCCTTGGTCAGCGCACCTTCCGAGCCCGCCCCGGTGGTCGACGGTGATTTTCCGGTCAGGCTGCAGATCAGCTCCATGAACAGTTCCGGCAGTTCCTGATAGTGAATCGGGTTATAGACGGCCAGTGACCTCGCACCCGGCTCCGGCGGATTGTTACGACGACCGGCGAGTACGGCATTGACCGGGAAATAAACTGGTTGATCCGGCTCAAGCCCGCGCGCCAGGCGGGTGCCGATTTCTGCCAGGTAACTCATGCGGGGACTTGCCAGATCAGGCCGGGGTTGCAGGTAACGCACATTTGGGCTGGGTTTACCGTTAACCAGCCGGGGGTGCGATGAAGACACGAAATAAAGTTTTTCATCCATGCTCGCCGCATCCCGGATCACACGCCGCATTGGCTCGCTGAATTCCTCGAAGTGCGCGACGTCCTCAATAATCTCCCGCGCATCCTTACTGCTCATGGGCTCGAAATTCGAGATAAAATTGTTTCCGCTGGAGAGATCAGCCTCTGTCTGGATGTCCGCGCCCCGGTTGATGGCCTCATCCGGGCGTTGAAACAGTCGCTGTTCGCAGTTCTCTACCAGCTTGATACAGGGGTTATCGAACGCAGGATTCAATCCACTGATGTGACTGACGGGAAGCACGGTCGATGCGGTGATGTCGTCTTCCATCTGCACCTTATTGGCTGCGACATAATCCTGCCGCAATTTGAACAGGCGCCAGCCACCGTCATCGCCGTAACCGACGCGCAGATAACTTGCCATCAGCTTTCGACCGTTGTATTTCAATTCGTGGCCCGAGGAACCATTGACCGTATCAACGGAAAAGTGTTTCTGCCAGTCACTGCCCCACTCTGTTCTGTAAAAACGCTTGATCATGAAAACCAGAGCGAGAACGTGGTGCGGGACGCTTTTCAGCCACTGGTTGTACGCGTCTGAATACTCGCTGATCGAGGGCGTCAACAGCCTGATGACCGAGCCCAGACTGCGGTCCTCGCCAAGTAGACTGCGCGCGTCCGGCTCCTGCAACCCGGGGTAGCGAAATCGGTCGGAATAATCGCGCTCGAAAATTTCCCTGACCTGTTCAAGGTCTTCTTCAAAGTCTCCCACGTATACCGGTCCCGAAATCAGCGCACCGGCGATCGACTTGGAGATTTCTGACTTGCCGCCCCCCGACACCGTGCTGGGTTTGTGACAGAACGTCCCTTCGCCCAGAGTGCCAATCAGGCGCCAGCTCGGCGCATGCGGATGACGTTCCATATGCACGGTGAAACCGTTCGGATAAACATAGGCGTGTTTTGCCAGCAGCTTGATCTGCTGCCTGTCTGTCTTGCCCCGCCAGCTCACACTCAGATGGTTAAGGTAGATCTGCGCATCTTCGGGTAGATAGATGATATCGGCGTGGTGTGTGTCAACAGCATACCCTTCGCTCTGCACATCGATCTTTTCGGCCAGCCGGTGGCACAAATCGGAAAAGGTGCTGTTATCGATCATGTCGCTCGGACGCGGGATGTATGTTTCACCGAGATTGAAACGCGGAAAAGCCAGTGCGCCACCGGCGTGTTCCTCCTCGCAGCCACCGAAAATATTAGCCGAGTAACTGATCTGGGACTTGATTTCCTTTTTACTGTAACCGAAATAGTTGTCGGCAATAATAGTGACGATGACACCACGCCTATCACGGCAAACCAGCTTGAAGGCATTACCGTCGTTATAGCGCTCGTCTTCGTTTTGCCAGCACATGCCGTCGCGACGCTGTTGTTCGCTGGCATCGTCGTAATGCGGCAAGCCTAATTTCTTCTTGCTAAGGCCAACGAGGTGCGGTGCAAGAATGATACAGCCGCTCTGTCCGGTCCAGTGCTCTATATCGAGCGCCGCATCATTCTCGGGCAGAAACGGATCCCCGGCATTTCCGAAAATCGTCTCCACAAAATCGAGATTGGAAACCAGACTGCCGGGCGCGAACAAACGCACCTCGAGACTCTTGGAAGGCAATACACCTGCAACCGCGGGGCGCACCGTCGGCCGCACCAGCAATGAAACCCAAAGCTCCGCTGCCTCCGGCTCCTGGCTTGTCGCCGGCAACCGCAGCAGATCGGGTGGCGGATCAAGCGCCTTATTCAGCAAGGCACCGAAAACCGTGACCGGAACCTCGAGCTTGTCGGCAGGTACCGGGAGCCCACCGGCAGCGATATGGAATACGCCCTTGGTAGTACGCCGATCGCTTCTTGGGTTGTGCAGGATGCCCTGCAACAATCGGTAGGAATCGACGAGTTCGGAGTGAAAATGGGTGCCCTTCAACGGTAGCGACAATTCACGCGCCATGCCGGGCTCATCGAGTATAAATGTTGTACCGGGAAGCTCGACACGCTGTTCCACACCGTTTTCAGCCAGGTAGTTATTCAGAAAATCCTGAATACGCTGGTCGGCAGGACAGCGGTAGGCCGCCAAAAGGCGTCTTTGCCGCGAATAGTGTTTCAGAAGACTATCGGCAATCGCCAGGTAGGAATGGTCGCTGTCGATACGACAGGTCGGCTGCCCGAGCGCCGCCAGCTTCAGGTTAATGTGCTGGTGTTTTACCTGTGATAAAGCACTTGCTTCATCGCCTTCAGATAATACTGTGTCATTCATAGTAGTGCACCCAGTGGCCACGGCTCGCGTGTGATTCTAGGATGTTGCTGCGTTAAGTTCGGCCGTTTGCTCCTCCAGTAAGGTAAAATAGGTGGCCGCCAATTGATTATGCAACTGGGTATGCACCGTCTCCAGATCATCGACGAAACTGTTCAGACCTTCGCTAAGGATCTCGATAACGTCGACCTCGCTGAGCAGACGTTGTGCACGCCCGAGTATACGCAGTGCCGACTCGTTGCCCGGCAGTCCGCGCAGGCACTGCTCAACTTCCGCGAGACAGTAATGCACGGTGCGCGGAAACTGTTCATCCTGCAACAGAAAACGCAGCACCGCCCGCCCGCGTATACGCACATGCACGTGCCGCCGGTACATCTGGTAACCTGCGAGCGAATCCAGGACGCTTTTCCACTGGATATCATCAAAAGGCTTCAATTCCTCACTGAGCGACGGCAGCAGGTTGCTGGCACGCACATCGATCACACGCGCAGTCATATCGGCGCGCTCCATGTTGCGGCCCATGCGCATGAAATTGTAGGTCTGGTCGTGACTCATGGTGCTGGACAGCTTGCCCGCCATCAACTGGCAATAGTCGATGATGCGCCGCATGTAGGCATAGCGCCCACGACGTGACATGCCACTGGTCTTGTTGTCGCGCGCGTAGGCATACAGGTCGTTGAGAGTCTCCCACGCTGCCCGCGGCAGAATAGCGCGCGTTGTTCGCAGATTCTCACGGGCCATCCCCAGGGCACAGGTAATGCAGTTCGGGTTGCGCTGGTCCGCCACCAGGAAGCGCAGCACGTTACGCTCGGTCGCTTCTTCGTGGTGCTCGTGAAAAATATCCGCGTTACCGGTAATCGTTACCAGCGCTTCCCAACCGAATTCCATGGTGCGTGGGATATCAAGCAACAGGTTGTGGTTGACGAGGATAATCCGCGCGGTGTTTTCAGCACGTTCTATATAACGTGACATCCAGTACACCCGTTCAGCAACACTGGATAACAACATCTACTTGTCTCCTGTTTCCACGACCCAGGTATCCTTGCTGCCCCCACCCTGGGAGGAATTGACCACCAGTGAGCCCTTTGTCAGCGCCACCCGGGTCAGGCCGCCGCGGGTAACATGGCTCGTCTCACCGGAAAGGATAAAGGGACGCAGATCCAGGTGCCGGGGTTCGACCTTCCCGTCACACATTGTCGGTGCCGTCGACAATGACAACGTGGGCTGCGCGACATAATTGCGCGGGTCCTTGCGAATCAACTCGGCAAACTTAAGGCGTTCCTTTTTACTCGCCGCAGGCCCCACCATCATGCCGTAGCCTCCGGACTCGTTGGCTGGCTTGACCACCATCTTGTCAAGATTGGCCAGCACATGCTCACGCTGTGTCGGGTCCATGCACAAATGCGTCGGCACGTTAGGCAGGATCGGAGCTTCGTCCAGGTAGTAGCGAATCATGGCAGGCACGAAAGCATACACGACCTTGTCGTCGGCGACACCGGCCCCGGGGGCGTTGGCGATAGCCACGTTGCCCTTGCGCCAGGCACGCATAAGCCCGGGAACGCCGATCACAGACTCGGGTAGAAACACTTCAGGATCAATGTACAGGTCGTCAATACGCCGGTAAATCACGTCGACTCTTTCCAGCCCGCCAATGGTGCGCAGGTAGACACAATCGTCGTCCGTGACGACCAGATCGGTCCCAACTACCAGCTCCACGCCCATCTGCTGTGCGAGGTAGGAATGTTCGAAATAAGCGGAGTTATAGATACCAGGTGTCAGTACTACCACTGTCGGGTAGTCCGCAGGCCGTGGTGAAAGCGATGCCAGCATATCGAACAGGCGTGTTGGATAGCCATCGACCGGCAGGATGCTGTAATCCTCGAACAGTTCCGGGAAAATACGCTTCATGACCAGGCGGTTTTCCAGCATATAGGACACACCGGACGGTACGCGCAGATTGTCCTCCAGGACATACACGGTGCCGTCGCTATCGCGCACCAGATCACTGCCGCATATATGAGCCCAGGTATCGAGTGCCGGCCGGATGCCTGCGCACTGGGTGCGATAGTTAACCGATTTAGCCAGAACTTCACGCGGGAAAACGTGATCTCTGACAATTTTTCTCTCGCCATATATATCGGCGATAAACATATTCAGCGCCTGGACGCGCTGCTTTAGCCCGGCGTCAATATGCCTCCATTCGCGCGCGGAAATAATCCGCGGAATTATGTCGAACGGCCAGGTGCGGTCGATACCACCCTCCTCGCCTTCGCTGTACACGGTAAAGGTGATACCCATCACTTGCATGGCAAGCTCGGCGGCATCACGACGCTCTCGCAATTCCTGATCGCTAAGCGAGCTGATATAACGCACCGCGCCTCGTGCGGCAACGCGTGCATGACCGCTGGCGGTTATCAGCTCATCGTAGCCGCCATCGTTTGAATAGTTTTTCCATTTAATCGGCATGCCGACAAGGCCTCGTGTCTTTCAATGCAATCGTGTACACAGCAAAACAGTGCTCGTACAGCGTCTTCTAGCGCAATCTTTATGCCATCCCGAAAAACTCAATAAATCTTTGCAATACTGGCCTTTCGCCCACAACACCTGCCTGTGTCGTGCACCATTGTTACACACACTGGTAGTATAGATGTCTGGCCCTGCACCTTTATCGTACAAAGCAAGGCTTGCCAAAGCTCGCGCTCCGGGTCAGCGGGATTGGCTAACCCTTTAAAAAAAGGTGAAATTCAGCGCGCCCCCGGCCTGACCCACCCATGGCGCGATTGTTGCTGATGTTGTTTCAGTATCTTTATAACCAACCAGGGAACGATTGCGATGAGTGCCTCGCTGAATTTTACACGTCACGGAGACAAGCAGAATTCTGCCTTCTTCGAGGAGTACCTGTTGCGCCTGCTCGAAGAACGAGACAGGTCCGGCCTGACCGACCAGATCCACGATATCGACGCCATCATGATTACTGTCGATCCCGGGCATTCCATCCGCTACGTCGGTGAACTTTGCCTGATGACCCCCTACGAATACCTGGTCACGCTGGAAAGCGAGAGCCACTGGACGCATATCCTGCGAATTGACATGAACTCGCCGGATTTCATCGTGCGCGAGGTCAAGGACCCGAAAACACGGGGTATCTTCCGCAGCCTCAACGAGATCTACCCGGTCGGATCAAGCAAGCCGAACAGCCGTTATATGGGCGAGATCCTGCGCGTGGATGACATGCATGATGTCGTAGGATGCCAGCAGGAACGCGGCTTCCGTTTCTTTTCCCAGGACCAGATCCGCAAGCTCGAACTGCCCGGCAACATGGCCGTTAGCAAGCCCTCCCCCTACACGCATAACATCGTGGCCTACATGGAACACCCCGAAAACGAGCTGCGCGTCTATGCACTGGGTATCAGCGAAATTCGCAGCGACGTGCAGGAAGTCTACCTCGCCGCGAAAGCCTTGCAGAAAAAGCTGGAGATCAATGACCTGATCCTGCCGATCGACCACCTCGCAACGCGCGTCTACTGCCAGAACCGTGAAGTGGCGATTCTGGAGTGGCTGTCACTGTCGAGCTACTATTACTGGGGCTCTTACGACATCAAGGATCAGAACTCCTCGACCAATGTCACCAAGAATGTCCACCAGCCCGACGAAATGCGAAGCCCGGCCAAGGTGTTCACCGCCAACAACACACCCTGGTTCGTCAACCACCTGGTCAAACTGCCGTCACCGACAGAAACCTTTGTGCGTAACTACGGGCCGCGACTGCACCATATCGCGCTCGCAGTGCGCGACGGCCAACACCACGGGAAGGAAAATATCGATCACGTCGTCGAACAGATCGCCGCACAGGGTCGTGATTTCCTGCTGGATGTCATAGGTTCAAAGGAACAGGGCCTGAAACAAATCTTCTCCAGCGCCTCCGAGCACTCGTCCCTGATTATCGAGTATGTCCAGCGCTTCGGCAATTTCGACGGTTTCTTTGCCAAGGACAATGTCGCCGAACTGACCCACGCGGCCGGCGTCGAGGAAGAGCTTATCGAATTGCAGGCTCAGTCCGGATCAACACAAGTGCAAGCTGAATCTTGAGGCCAGGAACCAGGAACGTAAACGGCGACCCGTGGGTCGCCGCGTTAATATTGCATTCCGGCTAACGTCTGCCAGGTCTATTTGATAAATAGCATCTCACGGTACTTGGGTAACGGCCATTGCTCATCGGCAATTTCCGCTTCCAATGCATCGGCGTGTACACGGACTTCATCCATCAGGTCACGGATAACACCGGCACAGTACTGCATGTGCTCGTCGGTGGAGGCAAACTCCTCTTTGGCTGATGCCGCAACCAGCTTGCTAACAGATGCCATCATCGCATTAGACTCGGCAGCAATGGTTTTCGCCGTTGCAATGTCGAGGTCAATACCCATGCCAGCTACACTGGCATTCGTCTCCGCAAGCTCGGACAGGTAACGCATGGCGGCCGGATAGATAATGGTTTTCGCCATATCCGCAACCAGTTTGGCTTCCACTCCAATCGACATGATGTAGATTTCCGTGTACACCTCATAGCGGCTCTCCAGTTCTACAGGAGAAAGTACGCCGGTACTTTCAAACAGCGTCTTGATGGATTCATCATGCAACCAGGGTAGCGCGTCTGCAGTGGTCGGCAAATTCTTCAGACCACGCTCTTCGACGGCCATTTTGTGCCATTCAGCCGAGTAGCCATCACCACCAAAGATGACACTTCCATGTTCAACCATCAGCTCCTTAAGAACCGCAACCACTGCAGCAGGCCTGTCAGTGCCTTTTTCCAGTTCGGCCTCCAGCTTATTCGCAATCCAGTCCAGTGAATCCGCCAGCATGGTGTTCATGGCGATCAACGGACCGGTTACTGATTGTTGCGAACCGACTGCACGGAATTCGAAACGGTTACCGGTAAAGGCGAAGGGTGACGTGCGATTGCGGTCACCTGCATCTTTTGCAAACGGGATAATCTGCGCCAGGCCCAGATCCATAATACCGGCTTCACCGGTGCCATCCAGCTGGCCTGTCTTTATCTGCTCAAAAATATCTTCGATCTCGCTGCCCAGATAGACTGACAGAATTGCCGGAGGGGCCTCATTTGCACCCAGACGATGATCGTTGCCTGCCGATGCAATGACCGCTCGCAGTAACGGGCCGTACATATGCACACCACGAATAACCGCACCGCAGAACAGCAGGAAGTTAAGATTTTCATAGGGCGTATCGCCGGGATCCAGCAGGTTGCCCTGGGTCGAATTACCTACTGACCAGTTGACATGTTTACCAGAGCCGTTGATGCCGGCGAAAGGTTTTTCGTGTAGCAGGCATACAAAGCCATGCTTTTTCGCTGTATTTTTCAGCACCGTCATCAGCATCTGCTGATGATCCGCTGCGACGTTGGCAGCCTCGAAATATGGCGCAATCTCAAACTGCCCGGGAGCGACCTCGTTATGGCGCGTCTTTGCGGGAATACCCAGGCGGTAAAGCGTTTCTTCAACAGCTTCCATGTATACCTGGACACGTTCAGGGATAGCACCGAAATAATGATCATCGAATTCCTGCCCTTTGGCAGATGGTGCACCAAACAAGGTGCGACCGGCGAGCAACAGATCAGGTCGCATGCTGGCGAAGTTGGTATCCACCAGGAAATATTCCTGCTCGGCGCCGCAACTCGAATTCAGCGGGGCGATGTTTTCTTCGCCCATGATCTCGAGAACACGGCTGCCAGCCCTGGCCATGGCTGCATTGGAACGCATCAGTGGCACTTTTTTGTCGAGCGCCTCACCTGTCCAGGAAACGAAAACCGAAGGAATACACAACGTCGCACCGTTTGCCGTTTCAAGAATGAAAGCCGGACTGGTCGGATCCCAGAAGGTATAACCACGAGCAGCATTGGTTTGCCGGATTCCACCGTTGGGGAATGAAGACCCGTCCGGTTCACCCTTGGTCAGCAGACTACCGTTGAATTCCGTAATTGCTTTACCACTGGGGTCAGTGACAATAAAACTGTCATGCTTCTCGGCAGAGGCGCCGGTCAGTGGATAAAACACATGAGCGAAATAGTTAGCGCCTTTCGACAAGGCCCAGGACTTCATGGCAGCGGCGACATCGTCCGCCACGGCCGCATCCAGTGGAGCGCCTGTTTCCATGGTTTGTTTCATGGCCTTGAAAGCACTTTTTGACAAGGCTTCTTCCATCTTCACCAGCGTAAAAACATCGGAAGCCCAGATTTCCTCGAGTGATTTAGGTTTTGCGACCGATATGGGTTGGCCCGTGGTAATTTCAAAAACCGCTTGTGCGCGGGATTCACTTCGACTCATGTTCATCTCCTCTATTTGAATACTTAATAAAAACCGGAATCAACGACTTACTGGATGGCTTCTGGAAAAGGAACGCAACTCATTTCATCAATGCCTTACGCCAAATGGCTACACCTGCTATACAGCTCTGCAGTAATCATGCCTGATACTTTCAGGTGTAATGCCAATAGGGGATGGGCACTTATATGGCCCCCTCGAAGTTACAACCGTCTGGTTTTTACGGAGGTTTTTCCAGAACTCACTCACTGGCAGGAATAAAGGACATCACCGGCGCGCACAAAGAATGCACCGGAGGAGTGCAGGGCGTGCGCGAAGATCGCTCACAACCGGGCTTTACGGCAACTCGGTCACCCATACACCCACATCAAGGCTCGCTCCCGGAGGCCCCACGAACGAGCCCGCTACTGGCGGCACTGATTCAGGCAACCTTGCCACTCCAACAGCAATGTGATCGATGCCTACGATTTCTCCGATGGTGGGATCGAATCCCTTCCAGCCCGCACCTGGCAGGTACACTTCCGCCCAGGCATGGGTCGCACCGAAATTAACCGTTGATGGTGGCGCGTGGAGGTAACCGCTTACAAAACGCGATGCGAGTCCCAGGCGCCGAACCGCTTCCATAAACAGATTCGCAAAGTCACGGCAGGAACCGGTACCACACGACAGGGTTTCCGGTGCCGTTTGAACGCCGGGCTCCTCACGCAGTTGATACGACAGCGTTTGGTGTATCCGGGTAGCAAGGCGCTGCAACAGGGCATATGTCTGGATTTGTTCGCCTTTCTGCCATAAATTCGCAACCCATTCAGTCAGCAGGCCGCTGTCCTTATGCTCGGCGATATCCAGATAGGGCGACAGC
>Ga0316189_10001240_pt1 | contig 25386 bp, 18 predicted proteins | sample LowCovwburrow_MG_FD_204930 | JGI IMG/M metagenome (GOLD analysis project Ga0316189, IMG submission 204930) | Coastal sediment microbial communities from Maine, United States - Lowes Cove worm burrow | ecosystem: Environmental > Aquatic > Marine > Coastal > Sediment | place: USA: Maine... | reverse complement strand
CCCGCAGGCGGCCAACAAGACCATCGGCCAGGGCGGCTTCCAGGAAGTCAAGCAAATGGAAATCTTCGAAAACTGCGTCTGTTACCAGGAAGAAGTGCGAGACCCGACCCGCATTGCCGAAACACTGAACCGCGTCATCGAAAACGCGTGGCGCGGCTCGGCACCGGCGCAGATCAACATCCCGCGTGATTACTGGACCCAGGTCATCGATATCGAATTGCCACAGGTCGTACGCCTGGAACGTTCGCCCGGTGGCGCGCAGGCGATTGCCCAGGCGGCAGCGTTATTGTCCGAAGCCGAATTCCCGGTCATCCTGAACGGCGCCGGCGTCGTCATCGGCGGTGCGATCGAAGCCTCGAAGAACCTCGCCGAACGCCTCGATTCACCAGTGTGTTGCAATTACCAGCATAACGATGCATTCCCGGGTTCACATCCACTGGCCGCGGGTCCGCTCGGTTACAATGGTTCCAAGGCAGCAATGGAACTGATCGCCAAAGCCGACGTCGTACTGGCACTCGGCACCCGCTTGAATCCATTTTCGACCCTGCCCGGTTACGGCATCGATTACTGGCCGAAAAATGCCAAAATCATCCAGGTGGACATCAACGGCAGCCGTATTGGTCTGACCAAGAATGTTGACGTCGCGGTCCAGGGCGATGCGAAGCAGGTGGCCGAGCAAATCCTGGCACAACTTACCGCCAGCGCCGGCGATGCCGGGCGCGAAGCCCGCCGTGAACTGATTGCGCAAACCAAAGATAACTGGCGGCGCGAACTGGCGGAAATGATTTACGAGGAAGACACCGACGAAGGCATTACCTGGAACGAACGCGCAAGGGCACGCGACCCGGAGCGCATGTCACCGCGCCAGGCCTGGCAGGCAATCATGCAGGCGATGCCAAAGGACGCGATGGTTTCATCCGACATCGGCAACAATTGCGCCATCGGCAACGCTTACCCGAGTTTCGAGGAAGGCCGCAAGTACCTGGCACCGGGCCTGTTCGGCCCTTGCGGTTACGGCCTGCCGTCGATTCTCGGCGCCAAGATCGCCCGCCCCGACGTACCCGCGATCGGCTTCGCCGGCGATGGTGCTTTCGGTATCGCGATGAACGAAATGACCGCCTGCGGTCGCAACGACTGGCCGGCGATCACGATGATCATCTTCCGCAATTACCAGTGGGGCGCGGAGAAGCGCAACACTACGCTCTGGTACGACGATAACTTCGTCGGTACCGAGCTCAACGTCGGCGTCGAGTACGCACAGGTCGCCGATGCCTGCGGGGTCAAAGGGGTCAAGGCAGAAACCATGGAAGGTCTCACCGCCGCGCTGCAAACCGCGGTTAAAGAGCAGATGGAAGACAATGTCACTACGTTTATCGAAGTGGTCCTCAACCAGGAACTGGGTGAGCCCTTCCGCCGCGACGCAATGAAGGCGCCGGTTGCAGTGGCCGGAATCGATCCCGCCGATATGCGGCCGCAACAGGGCAGCTAGGGCGAAGTCCGGTCGGTAAATCGATCAAATCCCGAGACTCCGCCTACCGCATACATGGAAATCCTGCCCTGTCTTTAGTCATCCCCGCGCAAGCGGGGATCTCGAAACGGCGACACCATTGCAAGATTCCCGCTTACGCGGGAATGACTGTGGGGGGGGGCGTAAGATCCCCGCTTGCGCGAGGATGACAGAAAACTGAGGGGGTGGCGGAGAAACTTCTGCGCTGACTGGATTACGGCGGCTATTTTTCGGTTTTTACTCGCTGCTTCATTTCGCCGTCGAAAGCTTTATTATAATCCTGCTCGGTATCAACTATTTCCGCATCCATAACCTCGTTAATGTAACGCACGCGATCAACCTGGTTAGTCTCGATTTCTTCGATCTTGTAATCGACGATGCTGGGCGTTATTAGTACCACGATTTCGGTGCTGGTGATACTTTTCGCCCGGTTCGAAAACAGACCACCAACTAATGGTACATCTCCTAAACCGGGAACGCCTTCACGCGTGTTATTGTCCTGGTGCTGGATCAGGCCACTGAGAAATACGGTCTTGCCGTCGGGCACCATGATGCGCGTCGATATCTGTGTCGTCGCCTTGGATGGAATACCATCATCGGACACAACCGCGGTACTGACCTCGGGGAAAATATCAAGCGTGATACGGCCGTTTCGATCTACGGTCGGGATTACCTTCAGAATGATGCCTGCCTCGAGGAACTCGATGCTCTCGGTAGTTACCTGGTTGATCGTCGTCGTCACCCGGTAACCGATCTCCGTACCCACCACGGACGACGCCTCCTGGCCTTCCATAGCGAGTAGCTTCGGTGTCGAAATCGTACGCAATCGCCCGCGCTCCTTGAGCGCGCTCAGCACCAGGTCGACATCGCCATTGGTATATTGTCCAAACAAACCTGCGGTCGCCCGACTGGCCAGCCCGCGGGTACCGAAGCTGCCGATCTCAGAGGCATTGTCGAACAGCAACGCCCAGTCAAGCCCGTAGGACTGACTGTCGGTGAGAGAAATTTCAAGGATCTTAGCCTCGATCAGGAACTGTTTGGGTTCTTGATCGATTTCGGCCAGGATGATCTCGATCTTATCGAGAAATGGTGGTAAATCCTCGATTATCAGCAAATCATTCTCCTGCAACGACTTGATGCTGCCGTAATTGGAAATGTAATCCTGCAGGATGGTTTCAATATCGCTGATAGCGGCATATTGCACCTTGAAGGAACGCACCTCCATGCGGTCGCTCTGGCGCAGTTTGCCCGCATCCTCGCGTTCGAGTACAAAAAAGCTGTTGTTGCGTTGCTCAACCACAAAACCAGCCGATTCAGCGATTAAATTTACTGCCTCGGCGGTTTCCATGTCATACAGATTGACCGAGACATTACCGCTGACCCCGTCCGCGACAAAGATGTTCATACGTTGTTCGCGCGATAGCATCTGCATGACTTCGAGAATATCAAGTTCCTGGATCGATAACGAAATCTTGCCGGCGAAAACACCGGGAGTGCACACCAGCAAGGCCATCAACGTAACCAGCCTGAGCAGGTCCCGGGTGGAGGCAGCAATGATTTTCGTCGTTAAATTCATACCGGCTTCAGGCACCTATTTCTCTCGTTGGTCGTCAACTACGAAGGCATATTTCTTGCCGCCCCGCGAAAAAACCGCACTGCCTTCCATCACCGCGATCAGTTTCAAACCCTCGATCTTGTCGCCGATGGCAAGCAGTTCGCCATCGACGACGACCATCGGGTTCGTGGCCGAGACCATGGTTGCACTCAGATCGAGCTTCACTTCCTCGACTGGCAAGACTATCCGGGCTGCAACCGGTGGTGGCGGTGGTGGCTTATTGACAACCTCGGGCTGGCTGAAAGGATTCTTGCGCAAGGTCCGCAATTCGACGTCTGCGGCCAGGTTCGAAACCACGCACAGGTAAAGAATCGCGCCGGTAATAGTGATAATTCTAGGACGCATTTGCGGGCTCCATGCGGTATGAAACCAGCGTCAGTAACAGGCTCAGCTTTGGATTTTCAAACTCATCCCGATCATTCGGGCTAATTTCAAATTTCTTCACCACGATGTAACCCAGTTCGTGATTGACGACCTGCAACCATTCGAAAAAATCGTGATAACGCGCAATCAGTTTGACCTCGAACAGGCGCTCACGAAAATTCTGCACCTGCTTGCCGCTGCCGGGTTGCACACTCACCAGCTCGACATCGCTGGCCCAGGACAGCTTTTGCAAACGCCCGATGACAAACGACTCCATCTGCTTGACCGGCAGTTGCGCCATGTCGCCATGTAACTGGCGCGACAGATCCTGCACTTCGTTCTCGGTAGTCTGCAACTGACTGCCCAGGCTCTCGTTACCAGCCACCGCCCGTTCGAGCACCTGGTGACTGGAATACAGTTGTTTGAATGTTTTGACCTGCGGCCACAGCAGATAGGTGGCTTCAAGCATGGCAATCAGCGCCACGATGCCGATTAGCATCATGGCGACGACCCGCGGTTGCGCATTTTCAAAAAAATCCTGCATCAGCTCACACCTTTTCGCGCGGAAACCACGATATCGAGACTGAAATCGACCAGCCTGACCTGTTTGCCCTGGTTTGATCGAGTGTTGACGATACGCACATTTTCTATTTCCGGTTGCTGGGTCAGGTTGAGCACGAACCTCGACATCGCCGAATGATCCAGTGCCTGCCCCTGAATACTCATATGGGTTTCAATTTGCCAGGTTTCCGCCGGCCTGTTCTGGTTATCGGCAGGGATCACGATAAAGTAACCCGTACTGACCGCTTGCTGGTGTTGATCAATCGGTGTGCCGGCACGCCGAAACTTCCAGTTGGTCAGCCAGACATCGGGGCCCGGCAGTGCGCGGTCTATCATGAGGAACATTTGCTCGGCCGAGGCACCACTACGCAATCCACCAAGCAGGTCGAGCTGTTGTTGCAAATCGCTTTTTTGCTGGGTGAGCTGCTCCAGCTGCCTGCGATTGGCGGTGGTGATTTCACGTTGCGACTGGAAATACTGAATCTGCTCCTCGATCCTGGCACTGGCCTCGCGCAGCAGCACGAAGGCGACCACGGACAAGATTGTCAACAGGACGACCGTGTAACCGGTAAGCCTGAACCAGCGCGTAAACAGCAGTTGCTTGCGCAGCTCATCGGGGAACAGGTCTATTTCATTCATTTTCCGCCAGCCCCCTCAGCGCCAGCCCCATCGCAATTGAAATATCCGAAAACAGCCCTGACCACGGGATACGGGTATTTTCATCCTCATCCTCGAACACCTGGGTAAATTCGGTTTGCCCGTTGGGGGTATCGAAATCGAGCATTGTCAGCAGCACTTCCTGCGCACCGGGCCAGTGCGCGACACTGCCGAGCAGACACACCCGGCTCACTGGTACGCCGTGGGTTTCCGACGCGGTAAACACCAGCACACGATTGATTTCATTGACCAGGTCGAGAAAGCAGGGTTTAACGATCTCGAGCAATGTGGCGGAGATATCGCTGGCGGATTCGATACCGACCGCCTGCGCCAGCATTTGTTTTTGTAATCCGTTATCGAGCACCAGCGCTAACGCAGCGCTGCTCGAAATATCGAGTTCCAGCGCGATGCGCTCGAGCAGCATGGTTTCGCCGAAAGCGACCGACTGGTTGAACAACAGCCTTCTGCCCGATATGACGGTCAGGTAGGACTCCTCGCGATAGCTATGGATCATCAACACGTTGTCGGCGGCATGCCCGGTGTAAAGTGCGCTGACGATACGACGTAACGCGGTGGGGGCGATATCGAGTGAATCCACCTCGAGCCCGCAGCCCATCAACGCCTGTAGCAGGCAGTTGACTTTCTCCTTGTCGGCGACCGTGGCCACTACCATGTGTTCCTCGTCACCGGGATTGGAACGCACCGGTACGTAGTCGACAACGTAATCGTCGATCGGCCCGTCGATACGCTTGCTCAACATTTTGACCACTTCGCCATCGACGTCGCTGACGCTCGCCTTGTAAGTCAGCAGGATGATCTTGACATCGCTCCACGGCATCAGCGCAACGACCTTTTTGCCCTTGAAGTTTTTGCTTTTGAGTGCGCCAACGATCAAACGCTTGAGCTGTTTCGGTGCCGCCAGCAACTCTTCACGACTACCATCGAATTCGATCGACGCCTTGGCGGTAATCGAAAACCTGCCGTGCTCCAGCGGACGAATCTGGCACATGTGGAGATGATTGGAACCGATGTCGAGCCCAATCAGGCCGGCCCCGGGTAGCTTTGCCGATGCTGCAGACTTGCGCCTGAATTTTTGTAGTATCGTCATGGGCTTATAGGTGAAACATTACACTGTTCATAAACCTTTATCGGCCAGATACCGGTTTAGTTAAAGTGTATTTGCGGGTTTTGTGACGGCCGTCGATAGCAAAATTCGACGCCTGGTCAGGAACATGTAAATTTCACCTGGGCCGGGCCGTAAGCAATGCTGAAACAGACTGGCGAACAGGATTCTAGTGCGGTTTAAACCGCCTCTGGCAGGTTTATCCCGCAGCCAGCTTCAATTTTGGAAACAGCATGTTGACGACGCCATTCAATTGCCCGGCAACCACCGCGTCGACCGCCTCACATTGCCCGGTATCCAGGCCGGTAATATCCCAGGCCTGGCTGTTAGCGCTGGCTAAAACCTCGTCGAGTTGCAGATTTTCTGCAAAGGCTTCACCGAACAGCGCGGCCAGATGCACGATCGCGGCTTCGAGGCGGTAATCCGCATCCGCACCGAATTCGAGGTGATGCTCGATCACGGTCACCAGGCCTGGCGGTAATTTCCAGTTCTTCATCAGCACGGCCGCCACCTGCGCATGATCGAAGCCGATAACCTCACGCTCCACCAGGTATAGCGGTTTGCCGGATTCCCTCGCCTCACGCCGCGCCTGCTGCGTCAGCACCGGTACCGACTGGTACATGATGAGGTGGCCGATGCCACTAAGCAGGCCGGCGACAAACATGCGCTCGCTATCCATCAGGTTGCATACCACCGCGAGCTCGCGTGCAGCGATGGCGCGATAGACACTGCGCATCCAGAATTGCTTGATATCGAGGTGCTCGCATTCATAGTCACCGAGGGCATCGGCGATAGAAGTCGTCAACACCAGGTCCTGAACCTGCTGCACACCGAGGATCGACACCGCGCGATTAACCGTATCAATCGTGGCGGAAAATCCGAAATAGGCGCTATTGACGATACGCAGCAGGCGCGTCGTCAAACCCGGGTCATAGACAATCAGTTGCGCCACGTCCTGCATCGAGTAGTCGCGCGTATCGATGATTTCTTTCAGGCGCCAGTAGATATCAGGCAAGGAGATCAGGTTTGCATCGATCGTGACCCTGTCCCAGTGATTACTCATACGGTTTCTTCCCTCGTACGGATACTTCCGTTTCGGTAATTAGTCGATAAATCGGCTTAGATCGCTTTTTCCTTAACGATCAGGTCGATAAGATCATCCAGCCTGGTTATTTATGTTGCCGGGTTCCGGCACCTTCCACAGGCTCTGGGTACTGCTGAAAACGTCATTGGGATCTCGCAGCACGCTGACGACGATGTTCGGTGGCGCCCGATTATCATCCTTGAGGCTTTTCGCCCGGTAAAGCGCGAGATCAGCCTGTTTATAGAGCTGGCGGTAGCTGACCTCGATATCCGGCGGTACGCTCGCGACGCCGATACTGACGCTGGCCCTGGTTACCAGTTCGTGCTTGCTCGCCGCGTTTAAATCACAGAATTTTTTCAATCCCCGAATGGCAATTACCCTGGGATCGAGGTCGGCGAAAATTACCGCGAATTCATCGCCGCCCATGCGCACGATATTACCGTTGCCGGCGAGCACACTATCGAAAGCCTGGCCGATGTGCTTGAGAACCTGGTCACCGCTTTCGTGGCCACATTCATCGTTCAGGGTTTTGAAATCGTCGACGTCGAGCAGCATGAAATGGAACTGATTTTGATTGTCACGACACTGTTGCAGGTAGTTGTCGAACTCGAGGTCGAAGTAGCGCCGATTCCAGGCACCGGTTAACGGGTCGCGGTTCGACAAATCGGAAATATGGTCGTGCGCGACCACCAGGTCGTGTTGGGTCGCGATATCGTGCTTGCGCAGCTTGACGTTGCGCACCACCAGCGACAGGCTCACCGCACTCGCACCCAGCATGATGAATTGCAGGGTCCACAGGCTCTGCTCGGCAAAGTTGAAATTCGCATTGAGCGTCGACAGGGTAAACATGGTGTAAATCAACAGCGTAACCGCGAGCGCTTCGCCGAGGCCCCATGACATCATCGGTATGACGATGAACAGCATCGCGACACTGGCGAATAGCATCGGGTGAAACACTTGCTGATAGTGCGCGAGTAAAACGAAGGCGCTGCCGGAAACCACCAGCAGCGTAATACCGAGCAGATGCAGTGCCTGCGGATCGCTGACCGTGCGCGCGGCGAACATCATGTTAAGCGACAGCATCACCAGGATCGCGCAAGTATAGAGATACAGCGGATCCAGCGCGAATCTGACGTAAAGCATACCCTCGATCAGCAAAATCATTATGGTCAATATGCTCATTGCCACAAGTCCCTTGCGTGCCTCAGCGACCGATTTCTGGCGGGCGAAGCGGGTCAGCTCGGGCGACTCGTAGCGAGTGCTCGACCACACCGAACGTAAATGACTGGGTAGATTCATTTTCAACTTATTCTGTCCCAAAGGTTGTGCCTATGGATGCCTTGCGCACCGGCACCAGGTAATAGATCGGCTGAAACTGCTTTTTCTTTAATTATCATGGTGACAGCACCCACCAGCCGACCGGGTAAAAGTATCGATCCAAGGTATCGGATGCCGAGTACCATTCGATGCTGGAAGCCGAGTCCACGTTAACGTGCATCGTACCGAGATCGCCTCCGCCCGATTCCGCCTCCTGCAGCTGGAGGACACGATTACTGACCGATCCCACTGCGCGAACGCCCAGTTCTGGACTGAAGTCATCGATCTGGTTGGATATAACAAATTGCGCGATCGCATCGGCGGGCACGCCGAAGCCGATCAGATTAGTCAGCTCCCAGGTCGAGGCCGACAACGCCTGCCCCTGCACGCCACCGGTTTCGGTGTAGATGCCGGGTGGTGTACTCCAGTAGCCGAGCAGGTGAAAGTCGACCACCGAGTCGGCCTCGGCATAGACCTCGACCAACGAGGACGCGTCGCTTGCAACCAGCATGGATACCATGTCGACACCACCACCCTCGGTTTCATGCAGGGTGACTTGTCGCGCCAGACCGGATCCGGTGCGCCGCAGGCCGACCTGCCACTCGACCGAGGTGCTGGTTTGCGACATCGCGATTTCGGCGACCTGATTCGCGCCGACACCGTAGGCGCCGAGATCGTGGGATTGCCAGCTCGCATTCGCACCCGCCTTGAAAGCGTCGAAGCGCTCGACGTAGGTCGCACCCGTCCAGTAACCGAGCAGGATGAAACTGACCCGGGTGGCTTTATCGGAATAATGCTGGATCTGGCTGCCGGCGTCGGCCTGTACGTGCATCGTCACCGCGTCCACCCCGCCACCCTCGGCCTCGTGCAGGGCAAAGCGCCGCTCGAGGCTGGAACCGACCGCGCGCACTCCACCAAAGTATTCCTTGCCGGTGTCGCTGTTGATTACGGCCACTTCGACCACCGCGTTAGCAGGCACGCCGAAAGCGCCGAGATCGACGGTTTGCCAGGTGTCGTCGCCGGTCGCGCTCCAGGACTGGTACAGCTCGGTATAGCTGGCGGCGCCAGGCGGCGGGTTGGCGGCATAGAGATCGGCGATCTCGGTTTCGCTCAAAATGCGTTTGTAGATTCGGACATCGTCAATCTTGCCATCGAAGGTGCGCGAGCTGTCCAGAGCGTGATTCCCCAGCGTCAGCGAGATACTCTCGTCTGACCGAATTGTTCCGGAAGGAACGATCTCGACCATAGGAGTTTGAACGACAGCGTTCTGATATATCACCGGATCATTGGCATCGGAACTCGAGTCGTAAGCGATGACAACCTGCACCCACTGATTCAACGGAAAGCTGCCATCCTGAGGTCGCCAGAAACCACGTCCCCCGGTAAAACCCTGTGCCAGACTCACTGCCTGTTTATCACCGAACAAGCCGATCATCCAGCCATCTCGCTCACCCCCGAGCTCACTCGACTTGTCGAGTATCCTGCCATAATTGTTCTCACCCCAGCCTTCGGCATAAACCCAGGCCATTACCGTCGCGCCGCCGAGAAATACATCATCCAACTCCGTATCCGAGGTTAAATCGACATAATCATCGGTACCGTCAAAGGCAAGCCCGCCATCGATGACAGCCGGAGCCGGGGTCGGGTCATTGCTCCAGGTGCCATCGTGCCCGCCCTCGGAGTCGACCGCGGTCGGACCGACAGTTTCGTCGAGCTTCCAGTGCGCGATCGGACCAAGGTCGATCTCGGCGCCACCGGCCCACTCCAGCGAACGCTGCAGGATGGTGAGACCGTCGGCGGTCAGCGTACTGACGTCGAGGTTGTCCCATGGCATCTGCGCTCGTCGTGCTGGCGTGTTCTCGCCGATCGACGTCATCGCACCGGCCTCGAGCGTCACCAGACCGCCGAGCGGCGACAACGCGCCGCTGCTCCACAGGCCGATTTGATCCAGGTCGGCGGCGAGCGTGCCGACCGCTCCGCCAGAGGCCTGATCCGACGCATACAGCGTGACCTGGCCGCCACCGAACGGCTGGGTGATGTAGTGGCTGGCGAGGGTATCGAGCGGCGCGTTGGTCGAACTCACGAAACGCACGGTGGAGAAACCGAAATCGTCGTGCAGCCCGGCGTTGGCGTTGACCACACCGATTTCGACCTTGAACAGCTTGGAACCGACGCTGCTGGCAACGGCCGTGTTGGCGACATAGGCAACTCCGTTGACAAGCGTCGCGGCCTGGAAATCGGCGAGCGCCGTGTCGTCGTCGATCAGGTTGACCGTGTAGCCCCAGGATTCGATCAGGGTTTTCTTCGCCGATTCCGCGGATGTGAGCGCGGATGGATCGGCAACCACGAACAGCAACTCGGTCGAAAAATTCGAATTTTCAACGCCCGCACCCCACTCGAGCGCGCGTCGCATGATATCGAGACCCTCGGCCGTGAGAGAGTTGATATCGAAGCCGTTGCCACCCCAGGGCAGTTTTACCCGTCGTCCCGCAGCCGTCCCGGTATCGAATAGCACTCCACCCGTGTCAATCACGTCGAGCATGCTGGTACTAGACGACGGTCGCAGCGCGAGCACCGCCAGGCCAGGTGCAAGGGTTCCGGCGCGTCCGCCGACGGGCTGCGCCGAGGACGAGAAGGTGACGGTTCCCAGGCTGAACGGCTCGGTAATATAGTGAGTGTTGTCGGTGATCTCGATCGAGGCCTGGGTAAAGGTGGTTTCACCCGAAGAGATGCCGAATTCGTCGGTAATCTTTTCCTCCTCGATGACGACGCCGATCGTGGCTTCACGCAGCTTGGTCCCGAGTTCACCCGAGGTAATATCTTCTGCCACGTAGGCAACATCGGCCAGAGCGGCAGCGGCGTCGAAGTTGGCCTGGCTGTCGCTTTCGTCGATCAAGGTGACGCTGTAGCCCCAGCCTTCAATCAGCGTCTTCTTCGCATCCTCCTGCGCGGTCAGGCTTCCCGGATCGACCACCACCAGCAGCACCGTCCCGCTGCTCTTGGCGGCCGCGCCGACTCCCCAGGCGAGCGCGCGCTGCACCAGCAGGCGGCCGTTAGCGTTGAGATGATCCCAGTTAAAGCGATAGCGGGTGCCGAGCGGCAGGATCACGCGGCGGCCGGCGGCATTGCCGCCACCCTCCATGGCGTCGCCCTGGTCCAGCACCACCAGCGACGCATCACCGCCGATTTGCGCAAGAGTTTGTTGATCGGCGGTGAATGCACCGGTCGCCACCAGTTGCTCCATGCCGGCCGTGTAAACAGGTAACGCAGCGGCCGGAAATACACGGGTGATGTAGTGTTCCGTGTCCACGATGTCAATATCGGTACCGACCTTGAGCGTGCTACCGGTGGCGAGCCCGAGATCGGGGTTATAGTCACCATCCTGGCTGACCACGCCGATCGGCGCATTCGCGAGCTTGCTACCGACCTGGTTCGAATTCACCGTCTCGGAGATGAACACCACGTCGTTGGCCGAGACCGCGGTGTCGTAACTCGACTGGTTTGCACTCTCGCTGATAACGGATACCGTGTAACCCCAGGATTCGAACAGGTCCTTCGCCTTTTGATCTTCGTCGACAAGCACGGTCGGGTTGACCACCACCATCAACAGCTTGCCGCTGCCCTGCGGCGTCGAGCAGACCTCGCCGCAGGCGCAGGTGTAGGTGATCGACAGCTTCGGATGTCGCGCCGGATCGGCATCTTCCCTCGATGCAAAACTGATATCGAAATCTCCCGTACCTTTCAGAAGCAGCCCATGATTCGAATACTTGCCATCGATCCAGCCCTGCACCAGCTCTCCAATTTCCCAGCTTTCCCAGTCACCCGTTGCGGGCGAGACCTCGCTGCTGGCAACGGATAGCGCTTCGTAATCCCCGCCGGCCGAGGCCCAGTTGCTGCTGCCATCCCAGGTTTCCCAGCTAGCGCCATCGGCCGTACCGGTACCGTCATGGCTACCCTCGATCCAGCTGCGTGTCACCCGATGCATGTCTACAACTGGAATGCCCGTGCTACGCGTGGTGACGTAATGATACAACTCCAGTTGCGCTGAAATTATCCTGGTGCCCGGTGCGATCGCCGGCAATTCGAACTGAAGCAGGGAATGCTCGAGGGTGGATCCAGACCCGAGCGATACTTCGAGCTCGTGAACGCCATAGTCGCGATTGTTGTAGAACGAATCGAGCATCGCGTCCTGGCCGGAACCCGTGGTCACCCTCGACAGGCTGAAGCCGGCCGGGTGCTGAACCAGGGTCACGGCTTTATCCTCGATAGAGCGCTTCACGCCATTAGCGAGCGTGGCGTCCGCTTTCAACGTGGCCGGTGAAGTCGGCGGCGTGCCGACGACGACTTCGAGATAGGGCGGGTTAGCTGATTCGCGGCTGTTGTATTGACCGTGGACGCCATCGACTGTCGAGTTCAGCGTGATACCGAAGTTGGGTTGACCGTTTACCCAGGCCTGCACCTGCGCGGTCAGGTTCACCGGTATCCATATACCGATGGCAGGCTGGCTCGGAATCGTCGCCAGCACCGCACTATCCATATTCGCATTCATCGAATCCCAGGTAGCGTCGGTCTCGGTCCAGTTGGTGCTGGTCAGATGAATGTCGATGGGCCCCGCGGCGTGTGCGTTGGTAATGTAAAACCACGCGGTCGCCGACAGAATCTGTGCCTTGGCCGCTAGTGGCGACAGGTCATAGCGTAATAACGGACGTTCGGTTCCCAGGATCTCGTTACGCGTATGTAACTTGAGGTCAGTGGCCTTGTTTTCTGTCGGCAGGTCACTGCGAATCCAGCTGTCCTGGTCCACGCTGAGCGTAAAGGCGGCAGTGCCGCCGAGGTCGGTAGTCAGTTTGCTGCTGTATTTGTCACTACTGAGTGGTTCGTCGGTCAGGTCGGTATACGGACCGCAGCCCTGCTGTTGGGTCATCCACAGCGCGTGGTTAAGACCCGCTTCGGCGACGTAACGCGCCTGCTGCGCGTCGAGTTCGCCGGCGGCGGCGTTACTCTCGAGCGCGCTCTCGGTATTCATCAATAAAGCGATCGCCGCCACCAGCGTGATCACGACGATCACCGGCAGCAGGATATAACCGGTCTGGTGCGCCTGGCGGATCATAACCCACCCCCAACCCGAACCTGGCTCTGCAGGCTCACGGTTTCACCGGTGACCGGGCTGGTGAGTTCCAGGGTAAGGTCGATAACTTCCACCGCGCTGCCGTTATCGAGTCGTTCGACGCGAAACCGGGTGACGTTGTCGGCAATCACCGATTCGATGAAGTCGGCACCGCTGATGACGGCGTCGGCATTCGTATCCCAGGGCACCGGTGTTCTTTCCCTGAGCTCGTTACCATTGAGAAAAAAAACTACCACATCCAGCCAATCCTCATCTCTTACCCCATCCTCGTCATCATCATGAAAGTGTTCTTCATCGATGCTGCCGTCGGCATCATCGTCGACACCGGCAATCCCGGACTCGGAGTCCTTGTTGTTATCGGCAGCACCATCCTCCCCTTCGCTGCCATCGGCATCGTCGTCGACAGCGTCCGCAAAATCCTCATCCCGGCCCGCTTCTTCATCGTCATCGCGCTCCGGAAAGTCCGCGTCGGATTCGTCGACCGCGCCATCGCCATCATCGTCGATACCGATAATGCCGGGCGCGCCATCATTATTCATATCATCGCCGTGGTCTTCATCGATGAGCCCATCCGCGTCATTATCGGCGTCGGCCACCGAGTTGGAGTCGAGATCCACATCGGCCGGCAACGTCACCGCGAGTACCGCGGTCGCGAGTGTGCTGGGCGCGATCGGCGGCGAGGGCGGCAGCGTCTGTTCGCGGATATGTTCGGGCCAGTTGGTGTTGGGATTATCCTTGAGCGGTAATAACAATCTGCGCGAACTGGCAACCGTGCGCTGCATGCGCTGCATCGCGAAGCGCGCGTCGCGCGTGAGTTTGTTTTTCTCCGAGACCGCGTCCTGCGACTGCAGCGCCTGCCCGACCACGCCAGTGAGGCCCGCGATGATCAGCGCCGCAATCGCGAGCGTAATCATCAGTTCGACGTAAGTAAAACCGCAACTGGCGGCGAAAGGCCATTGTGGCGACCGGCCAGGTGCGAGGCTATTCAAGGATCACGGTCTCCAGCGCACGCGGACTGTCTTCGATCATGACGCGCACCCACAGCAAACCCGTATCAGTGCCGGTGAACGGATCCTTATCGCCGTCGGCATCGTCACCATCGTAACGTGCCAGAAACACGAGGCGACGCGACTCGGTACCTGCAGCATCGGAATACGGCGGTGGAATAAATATTTTCGAATCAGCAACCAGGTCGGCCTGTTGCAGCAACTCGCTAAACGGCAGCGCCAGGGTCTGTTCCATCTTGGAGATCATCCGATACTGGTTACGCGCAAGCTGGGTATGAATCGCGCTACCCTGGATACCGCTTTGCATCGCATCGAGCGCCGGCACCAGCATGATCGCGATCAGCAGGGTCGCGACCAGCAGTTCCATGTAGGAAAAACCCGATTGATTGTTCACTGTACCGTCACCCGGCCGGTCAACGGTGCGATCGCAACGTCCCGCTGAGCGCGACCGTCGCTTAGCTGGATAACCGCATCGAGTAGCCGATAGACGCTATCGTCGGAGCCGAGCACCCACACCGGCACCCCCTTGGGGTCAAAGATCAGACTGCGCCTGCGGCCGATGGTGAGGTAATTGAAAATATCGCTGCTGTTGATGATCGACACGCCGGGGGCGAGGCTCATGGTGTCGGCATCGAAGACGAAACTTTGCTTATTGACCGGATGGTAAGGAATCAGTTCGGTGCTGACCGGGTCGGTGGTCATGTCCCATTTCTGTACCGTGATGGTTTGCGTAACCTGGCTGATGGTAACGCCGTAATGTTCGCCGGTACGCAGTGCCTCGCTATGCGCAAAGCGCAGCGCCTGTGCAATCTGGTTTGCGGCGAGATCGAGTTTCTGCTGGTTGGAGGGAGCGGAATCGGGGATCACGACGATGGCCATGATCCCCAGGATGAGTACTACGATAGAGAGTTCCAGCAGGCTGAAACCAGCCTGCGTGTTACGTTTTATACCCTGAGGGTAACGCCTGAGACACACACTGTTGCAGCCTAGCGCTGATCGTAGGTTTCTGTTCCCGGACCGGCACCATCGATGTCAGTGGTGTCGTTGGCAATGAACTTGCCGACCAGGATATCGTATTTCCAGCCTTGATTCGCAGCGGTTCCGGTCATCAGCAGGTCACCGGTGTTGATCACTTCGAGCGTGGCCACGGTAGTGATTGGGTTGGCCGGTAGCGTTGCTTTCTTGAGATAAGGCCCGAACTTGAAGTTGGCGTCCTTGACACTGCAGGCGCCGCCGTCAGCGTCGGTGTAGAGACTCATCTGGTCGGCGAAAGCCTGCGCACCCGTTACGCCCGCACCACCGGTGCCGGTACCATCGGTGCCGGTACAGGCCGCGTCTACCGCGGTCAACTCGCCGGGGTACTCGCCGTGTTGTTGATAGTAAAGGTCGATCGCGGCACGCACGTTTCCGAGCGTGGTATCCAGCGATGCGAGCTTGGCGTCATCGGTGGAAGAAGCAAACTGCGGCACCACGATGGCAGCCAGCAGCGCCAGGATAATGACCACGATCAACAGTTCGACGAGGGTAAATCCCTTCTGGATTGCGTTGTGGATTGGTTGCATTGTTCTCTTCCTTCTCAATTCGTAAATTAACTAATTTCGAGTTTAGTAAAGATCTTTCAAATATTTTTTTAATTTATTGAAAACCTTGATTCAATTAACATTTTTAACTAAATTTTCTCATCCGACCACGCGGGTCAACTTGAAAATCGGCAATATCAGCGAACTGACAATCAAGCCAACTACGCCCCCCATGATCAGCAACATTACCGGTTCGGCCAGTCGCGACAGGGTTTGCAGCTTGTTGGATAGCTCGCCTTCAAAGTAATCGGCCAGCCGGCTCATAACTTTAGGCAAATTTCCGGTTTCTTCGCCGGTGCTGATCATCTGTTCGACGATCGGCGGAATGAAGCTGGTATTCTGAAAGCCCGCGGCGATACCATTGCCGGTTTCGACCTGCTTTTCGACCTGGCCGATAAAGTCCTGGAACAGGCTGTTCCTGACGACGAATTTGCAGGCATGCAGCGAGTCCATCATGCCGACGCCGTTACCCAGTGACATGCTCAACACCCGCATCGCGTTGACCAGGTAAAGCTGGATGAAAATGTGCCGCACCAGCGGAAAATTCAACCTGGCCCAGTCAAGCTTGCGTATGCCGTTTTCGGTCGCGGACCAGAACTTGAAACCGCCAATCGATGCCACCAGTCCGATTGACAACTCGATCCAGTGATTCTTCAGCACGTCGCTGCACGCCATCAGGAACTTCGTGGTGACAGGTAACTGGTCCTGGATTTGCGAAAACAGGTCGGCGAACTTCGGAAACACCACTACCAGCACGAAGACGACCACGGCCAACGCAAATACCAGCAGGAATACCGGGTATGACAGCGCCGAGACCAGGGTTTTACGCAATTCTTCGCGCTTTTCGTCCAGCGCCAGTAATTGCTGTAACACTTCGTGCATGAAGCCGCCTTCCTCGCTTGCCGCCACCAGGTTGGTATAGGTGGTCGAGAAAATCGCGGGATGTTTGGCGAGCGCGGTCGAGAACTGTACCCCCTGGCCGATATCGTCGATGAGTTGATCGAGCAGCTCGAGCATGGCCGGGTTGTCGACCTGCTTTTTCATCGCCTGCAGGCTCGCCTGCAGCGGGGTACCGGTCTCCAGCAGCAGGGACATCTGCTCGGTGAAGAAACGGCGCTCCTTATCGCCGATGGCCTGCCTGAACAGAAATTTCGGCATCGAGGCGAGCATCGGGGTCGATGCCACGGCTACTTGTTGTTTGGTATTAATCGCCATGCTTCATCCCGGCCCTAGCTGTTGACCACGCGCCAGATTTCTTCGATCGTGGTAACACCTTCGCGCACACGATCGATGCCGTCGTCGAACAGCATTTTGATCTCGTGCTGGTTGAGATAATCGGTCAACTCGTCGCGCGACGCGTTGGCGATGATCAGGCGCTGCAGCTCAGGGTTGGTTTCGATGATTTCGTGGATGCCCATGCGACCGCGGTAACCGGCGTCGTAACATTCGGCGCAGCCACGACCTTTCGACAGACGCACCTTGCCCTGATCCTGCCAGCCGTATTTCTCGATCATCTCGGGGCTCGCCAGGAACTCGGTCTTGCAATTGGGACATATCGAACGCACCAGGCGCTGTGCGACCACGCCGATCAATGCCGAGGACAGCAGGTAAGGTTCCACCCCCATGTCGATCATGCGCGTGACCGCACCGATGCTGTCGTTGGTGTGCAGCGTGGATAACACCAGGTGGCCGGTGAGAGCGGCCTGCACCGCGATCTCCGCGGTTTCACGCTCACGAATTTCACCAACCATGACCACGTCAGGGTCCTGGCGCAGCACGTGCTTGAGCATCTTGGCGAAGGTCAGGCCGATGTTTTCGCGTACCGGGTTCTGGTTGACGATATCGAGCTGGTACTCGACCGGATCCTCGATGGTGACGATATTTTTCTCGAGACTGTTGAGATAGTTGATCGCCGAGTACAGGCTCGTGGTCTTACCGCTACCGGTCGGCCCGGTGACCAGGATCAGTCCATAACTGCGGTCCAGCAGGCGCTTGTAGGTAACGACATTGGGCGCCTGCATGCCAAGCTTGTCGATGTCGAGGATCGACTGGTTCTTGTCGAGTACGCGCAACACCACCTTTTCTCCATGCAGCCCGGGTAGCGAGCTGAAACGCAGATCGACCGAGCGCCCCTGCGTATGTACCTGGATGCGCCCATCCTGCGGCATGCGTCGTTCGGCGATATCGAGATTGGCCATGACCTTGAGGCGAGACACCAGTGCCGGGTGTAAGTCGATGCGCGGCGTCATGACCTCGTACAACAGGCCGTCGATGCGAAAACGCACGCGGCACTTTTTCTGCGACGGCTCGATGTGAATATCGCTGACCATGTCGTGCACCGCGCGTTGAATAATCGAGTTCACCATGTTGATGACCGGGCTGCCGGCCGCCATTTCATCGATCCCGGTATAGTCGTCGGGTGGTGCGTTATCGATAAACTCGAAGTCGTCGTCGAGATCTTCGAGAATTTCAGCGTCATAAATATTGTCGGAGCCCGCATCGTTCAGGGTCTTGACGATGTCGCTCTTGCGCACCAGCACCGGACGGATCTTGCAGTTCAGCTTTTCTTCGATTTCGCTGAAGCTGGCAATCGCCTGCGGATCGGAAGTCGCCAGGGTAAGCTCGCCGTGCACCAGGAACATGGGTACCACCTTGAGGCGTTGCGACACTTCGAGATCCAGTCGGGTAAAGACTTCCTGATCGACCAGGCCGGCGCGGATGACAATATGTGGAATTCCCAGTTGTTCACCGAGCGTGGTCAGGAAAACGTCTTCGCTGACCCAGCCTTTACTGACGATAATCTGCCCCAGGCGCTTGCCGCTTTTTTTCTGCAGCACGATCGCCTCTTCGACTTTCTCCTTGGTTAGCAGACCCTTGTTAACCAGCAGGTCACCCATACGGATGCCCTCACTGCTGGTTGTTTCAGGCCTGGTCACCTCGGCTTTATCGATATTGAAACTGTTGACGATATCGATCACCTGGTCCAGGCCGGTGACCAGGAATATGTCGCGAATCAGTGGCTTGGCATTGGTGACTTTTAACCAGCCACCGACCATGGCCAGGCTCTGGCGCAGATCAAACAGGGTTTCGAGGGCTTTACTGTCGATCAGCGACACACTCACCATGTCGATGATCAGTTGTACTTCCTGGGCGGCGATACATTCATCGACCGCGACGCGCAATGCCACGAGCAACTCGGGATCGGTCAGATTTCCGCGCGGGAACAGGTGGGTCATCGTGCCGACCCGGTTTTTACTGACCGTGCCCGGGCTCAAACCCTCTTCAATGCTGACTACATTGGCATCAGACATTTCAACTACGCCGACTTCGACGCCGCCCCGACTTGATCGGATAAGATGTCCTGTAACGGTTGCGGCATGCCAAGGCCAAAACCCTGCCCAAAATCGACACCGATCTCGATCAGCTTTCGCCTGATGGCATCGTTTTCAACGAATTCCGCCACTGTTTTTAATTGCATCGCATGACCCACCTGGTTGATCGCGCCCACCATACTCGCGCAAACCGGATCCTGGACGATGTCGCTGACAAAACTGCCGTCGATCTTGAGGTAGTTGACCTGCAGGTTCTTGAGGTAGGAGAAAGAGCTCAGGCCGGTGCCGAAGTCGTCCAGCGAAAACTCGAAACCGCGTGCGCTCAGATGGTCGATAAAGACACGGGCATCGTCGATATTGGCAATTGCGGTGGATTCGGTGATTTCGAAACAGATATCCTGCGCATCGAGCTGGTAGTGCTCGAGCTTGTTCTCGATATAAGCGGCCAGGCCGGTCGGGTCGCCGAGTGACTGTCCCGACAGGTTAATCGAGACCCCGCTAAGCTTTTCAGATCCCTGCCTGAACCGGGCAAGTTCGCTGAAGCTCCGGTCGATAACCCAGTAATCGATACTGGACATCAGGTAGAAGTTTTCGGCCGCGGGCAAAAACTTGCCCGGCAAAATGACACTGCCGTCATCATCCTGCAGGCGCAGCAGGATCTCGTAATGCGGCTTGCCGTGCTTCTTTTTCAATGGCTGGATCAGTTGCGCGTACAACAGGAAGAGGTCATCGCGCAATGCCGACTGAATTTGACTAACCCAGCGGATTTGTTCCTTGCGCTTTAATAAATTGCTGTCGTCCATGTCGAGTACATGGATGGTGTTTCTCCCCCGCTCCTTGCTGACGTTACGCGCTGTTTCTGACGCGTTCAACAAACTGGTCACCGATTGCGCCTGGGCGGTGATCGGGGCGATACCGATACTGACACTCACCTGGTGTGATTCACCCTCCCATTCGAGCTCGATGGTGGAGACTGCGTGGGCGATTTTTTTCATTACGATCTGCGCGGTGGCCAGGTCACAGTTTTCCAGTAGTACGCCAAACTTGTCACTGCCGATGCGCGCCACCACGTCGCGTGAACGCACCATGCTGGCGAGCTTATGTCCGACTTTCTTGATCAACAGGTCACCGGCGTCGCGACCACTGATATCGTTGACCACCGCCATGCGATCAATATCGACATTGGCGATCGCATGATGGACATCCGTACCCCAGGATTGCTTGAGTAAATCCTTGAGGATGAGCTCGAAGCTGTTGCTGTTTTCCAGCCCGGTGAGCGGGTCGAAGTGGGACTGGGCGATCTTGGAAGCCTTCTTGGTCATCACATCGAGCAGGTTGCGATCGCTATTGGAGAAGTCAACGCTGAAATTCTGGCTGGCTATCGCCAGCAGCCCGATCACCTGGTTTTCGGCATTGACCACGGGGCTCACGACATGCTTGTATGGCGTCGTCTCCGCGAAACCATATATCCTGGCATCGTCGACATGGTTGATGACGATCGCCTGCTGCTCGGTTTCGAGCACCGGGTAAACCGAGTGTTGCAGGTAATGAAACAACTTGTCCGATTCAAACAGCGGGTTGTCGTTCTTGTACTTGTGCATCGCGATATTTTTGCCGGCGATGTACAGATAAATGATGTCTACATTGAGGAAGCGCGAGGTATTCATTACCAGCTGGCGCAATAGTTCGCGACCGTGATAAATATTCAGCGCCTGGTCTTCCGCCTTGTAAATCAGGTTGAGTTCTTCGTAGCGTCTGGTGAGCTCGTCGGTCATATGGTTGAGTTCGTCTTCCTTACTCACCAGCGCCTGGCTTTGCTCATAATCGGCGAGTAAAAACTCGTTCAACAGGCCGATGTTTTCATTGGCGGCGACGGCCTGCACGGTTTTATCCGTGGCGCCAAGATACAGGCACAGGGTCAGCGCCACTTCTCCATGCTGATTGCGCAGGTTGACCAGTTCCAGGTTGGAGCCGTCTTCAAGCGACGTCAGCACAGTATCACTATCGCCATTATGAAAATTCTTCAACTGCGGCACCACCATGGCCAGATCGAGTGTTGCAGAGCTATCCTGCCAGACGAAACAGTCCTCATGATCGAACGCGATCATCCCCTCGACCGCCGGATCAAAACCCTTCAGCAGGGCGAGATAATTGTCGAAATGTACGTTGTTACCCGACAGCGATGACATCAGGATATCCTCCAGCTATCGGTCATTCCGGCAAAATATCCATTCAACTTTTCAACCAGGTTACGAATGCTAACCGGTTTCTCCAGAAACAGCAGATTGTGGATTTCTCGTGACCATTCACGGTGTTCGATTTCAGTACGTGAGGTGAGTACGAAAATCAGGAAATTACGATCAGGCATATGCTGCTCGATATGCAGGCATAACTCCTCACCGGTCATCTTCGGCATCTGGATATCGGTGATCAGGATGTCGGGATATTCCTGTTCCAGCCGGGCAAGCGCTTCCTTGCCGTTGGCACAGGTGTCCACCGCGTAGCCCTCCTTCTCCAGGGAAAGTTTTAACACCCGCAGTACGTGTGGTTCATCGTCAGCTATTACAATTCTCTTCATGAGGCGGCCGCATCTATAATCTGGTTCGAAACCTTTTCCATTCGGATAACAAACTGACTGCCCTTACCGGGTTCACTAGTGCAACTCAGATCGCCGTGATGCATCATGACTATTTGATGCGCCAGCGATAAACCCAGTCCATGGCCAGTCTGCTTTCTTATGTTGTCGTCCGTTGAACGGAAAAACTTATTGAAAATTTGCTTAATATCGCTCTCGGCAATGCCATAGCCCTCGTCACTGACGACGATTTCGATGCTGTCTTCGCTTTCGCTGGCACTTAAACTGACCGTGCCGCCGGGTTTGCTGTACTTGATCGCGTTGGTCAGCAGGTTGTTGATCGCAATGCGGAACAAATCCTTGTCGATATAGACCATGCTCATTTCTCGTGGAATATCGAGGTCGTACTCGAGCTCCTTGTCTCCCCTGGCCTGGGTAATATTTTTAAACGCGTCTTCGAGAAACTCGTGCATGCGCACATGCTTGCGCTGAGCGACTACACCACCCAGTTCGTACTGGTTTATGGCGAGCAGATTATTGATCAGGGTCGACAGCCGTTCGACCTCATCATGAATCACGTTAACCGCTTCGATACGATATTCTTCGTTGTCGGCACCCTCGGTGAGCAATGATTCGCTGTACATCGATAACACGTTCAGCGGTGTCTTCAGCTCGTGGGAGATATGCGAGATAAATTCGGTCTGGCGTTGGCGCATCAAGTGGGATTCGGAAACATCCCGCACGACCACCAGGCGTCCCAGGATGCGGGTTTCGTCATTGGGTACGAACAGCGGGTAAACGTTGAACTGCACCGATTTTTCACTGTGATCGTCGAACCTGACCTGAACCGTATCCTGGTTGGCCTGCAGGTTCGACTTGACATCACCAAGCGTCAGCAACGGTATAATCTTTGGATCATCGCACCACTCGCGGGTTTTCTTGCCGAGTATCGCCTGCGGTTCAACCCCGAGTAAACGCTCGATTTTGCCGTTGGCATAACTGACTTCGCCGGCTTCATCGATGACCAGGATCGCGTCGGGGAAATTCTGCAAAATGGCATCTACCCGATTGTTCTTATAGGTCAGCAGCTTGCTCGACATCGTCAGGTCATCGTGCTCCTTGTTCAAAGCCTCGATCCTGGTTTGCGTGGCTTCGATGTAACTGCCGAACTGCTCCATGAAATCGCTCAGCGCCTGGCTCGGTTGCAATTCGACCTGGTTGAAGCCGACCTGTTCGGCCAGGTTTTCAAAGCGTTCGCTGATATGCTTGAGTGGCCTGATTTCACGTCGCAGCATGAAGTAAAACAGGGGCACCAGGAGGAAGATCGGCAGCATCAGCGTCGCCAGAAAGGGCATTTCGTACTGGCTCAAACTGAATTCCGGCTGGAAATATCCGAGACGTACAAAGCCTCGATGCACCCCGGCTTCAAACAGCGGGGCATAGGACTCGATGAAATGTTGTTGACGCTCGGCGTTGTCCGCCGTTAAAACGCGCTGGCCTAACCAGTTGGTGGGTTCGTCGACAATATCACCCGGGGGCACGATAACGCCGGAGCGGGTGACTTCGGTTGCCACCTTGCCATCGATACCAACCACCGCGCCGTAGGCAAAATCCGGGTTGCTTTGCCCCTGCCTGAGAATTTCTAGAAATCCTTTGCGGCCTGGTCGAGGTACCAGTTCATCCCAGGACATTCCGCCAAGCAAGCGCACCAGGTCGAGGCCCTGCGCGCGTGCAAGCTCTGCCCGGTTATCGCGTTGATAATCGAACAGGATATAGACAGTCGCAACCATGACCAGCAGGGTCGCGATAATCATGGTCAGGCCAAAGCGTTGGTTAAGCTGCATATTTTATTTATAGATTTTATCTATCAATCCCTGGTTTCTTTAGCGAATCACGTCAGGCTGCGGTGACTCTATAACTAGTTATCGGTAGCAATTAAGATTAGTTGAGCGGTTTCTTGGCGCAACTGGTTGTGAGTGATTTTGTGATTTGCTCGACATCCCGAAACCGAGGCCGGGAACTGAAGTCATCCCCGCCCACTATTCCTGTCATTCCCGCGCAAGCGGGAATCTTGTGATGGTGTTGCCGTTTCGAGATCCCCGCTTGCGCGGGGATGACAATATTAAGGGGATGACTCGTAGAGTCGTGGGAGGGCCCCGGAGTTAGAGGGATTGTGCGGCGGTGCACATGTTTTTGAGTTTGGCCATGGCGAGGTCGCGCCCGAGCAGACCGAGACCACAGTCGGGTGCCGCCAGCAGGCGAGCAGCGTCGATGTGATTGAGTGCCTGCTGCAGACGTTCACGGATATAGTCAACGCTTTCAATTTCGCTTTTCGCAATCGCGACTACACCGAAGATCACTTTCGTGGTCGGCAAGCGTTCGAGCAAAGACAGGTCGTTATGCCGGTGCGCATCCTCAAAAGACACCGCGTCGATGCTCGAGTACTCGATCGCATCCGCGATTTGCAGGTAGGAACCGGGATCCGCCTTGGGATAGTCGTCACGGTCGAGCTTGTCCGGGTAGCCGCAACACATGTGCACCGTGCGTTGAACGTTTTTAGGACAGCCATGGAAGGCGCGCTCGAGATTCTCGAAACCGTAATCAAGCGCGGCTTCGGGCTTGCGCGCGAACAATGGTTCGTCGATCTGGATATGCACGCAACCGGCATCGGCCAACGCCAGCACTTCGACATTCAGGGCCTCGGCGATATCACGCCCGAGCGTTTTGGGGTCGTTATAAAACGCATCGTGGTTGGTATCCGAAATCGTCATCGGTCCTGGCATCGTAATCTTGACCGCGCGCCTGCAATTGGCCTGCGCACGCTGCCAGTCCGCCACCAGGAACTGATCCCGTATCGCGACTGGGCCATTAATAGTCGGCAACGCTGCCTCGTAAGTACCCCCGCGAACCTCCTTGCGGGTCAGGTGCACAAAGTCGAAACCGAGCAGGTGCCGACAGTGATAATGGATGTAGTTTTCACGTGATATCTCGCCATCGGTAGGAATATCGATGCCGCATTCGATTTGATCGTCGATCGCCTGCGCCACTCCCCTGGCGATAATATCCTGCGCGTCGGGTCCGAGATCAGCCATCGCCTTTTCCCACAGCGCGGTCGGATCGGCGGTATCCGGACCGTCGGGATGGTTGAACCAGTCGGGAAGCTTGACGAAATCGGGCTTGGGATAAGCCCCGACACAGGTAGTCTTGATTGGCATGGTCGGTTACCCCCGCATGCGTTCGGCTTTGGGATCGTACATCGCGCCAAGGCTTGCGGTCGCGGGAACGCGGACACCGGCGACATCGATTTCAAAAACGCCCGCCTCGATATACTCCCGGGTGACCTCTGCTTCCACTTCGACATAACCCAGGCCGACCGCGCCACCAAGCGTATGCCCGTAATCACCCGAGGTCAGGTGGCCGACGATCTTGCCGTCACGCAGAATCGGTTCATGATGATACAGGGTCACGTCCGGGTCCTGCAGCAGGAATTGCACCAGGCGCTTGTGCATGAAACTGCGCGATTCCTTTTGCTGCTGC
>Ga0316189_10001239_pt1 | contig 25397 bp, 30 predicted proteins | sample LowCovwburrow_MG_FD_204930 | JGI IMG/M metagenome (GOLD analysis project Ga0316189, IMG submission 204930) | Coastal sediment microbial communities from Maine, United States - Lowes Cove worm burrow | ecosystem: Environmental > Aquatic > Marine > Coastal > Sediment | place: USA: Maine... | reverse complement strand
CGACCCCTCCTGCAGCAGCTAAAGTGTGCCCAGTAAAGGCTTTTGTAGAACTGAATTCGGGTACCTTGCCACCGAAGAATCGGATGAGCGCATGGCCTTCGGATAAATCGTTGTTGGGGGTTGCCGTACCGTGGGCGTTTACATAGTCGATATCTTTGGGCTTTAGTCCGGCCACCCTTAGGGCTTTTTCCATAGCTAAAACTGCGCCATCTCCATGCTCCGATGATGCGGTCTGATGGTAGGCATCGTTCGCATTGCCATATCCCTTTACATACCCAAGTACTTTGCGATTTTCTTTCTGAATGACAGTATCGGATTCGAGAACAAGATAAGCTGCGGCTTCTCCTAAATTAAGACCTTTTCGCTCATCATCGAAAGGAGTGCTATAGGTATCGGAAAGAATCAGAAGTGTTTTGAATCCGTTGATAGTGAACTTTGAAAGACAGTCAGATCCTCCTACGATAACCCGATCTAATTGTCCTGATTTTATCATACGTGCCCCTAACATAATAGCGTTGGCGGACGAAGAACAGGCCGTACTGATAGTCGTTACGAAACTCTCTTCCAGCCCAATATGTTGCGCTATTTTTTTTGTAGAATCCCCGGCATGTAGCCCTGTAATGTGCTGACGTACATCAGTATTTTCAAAATAATCATAGAAATATTGCTCTGATTTGTCCATGCCTCCGACAGTTGTGCCCGAAATAAGTCCGGTTCGAACGGCATTGATATTCGTAATGCCTGCGTGGTCGATAGCTTCCTGGGCTGCGATTGCCCCGATCAAAACTGTACGTGACCATTGGTTTTCGGCGACGTCAAGCTGTTTTTCCAGAACGGGGTTCGTATGGGTGATTTCGCCAACCATAATCTCATCCTTATGAATGGTCTCAATTTGGGTAATCTTTGAAATTCCCTTTTTACCAGAGATAAGCGATTTGTAGTTTTCAGCTACGTTGTTTCCAATGGCGGACATAATACCCATTCCCGTTATTGCTACGCCTTTGCTCATGGTTGAATTTTACGGAAGCTGAAACCGTGAAAAAATTATCTACTTCTATTTGCCGCAATATACGTTGCCATAGTCTCTACCGATTCGAAAATTTTTTTACCTTCTTTTGGATCGGCCAATTTAATCCCATAATCCTTATCGAGCATGACGATAAGTTCTAAAGCATCGATTGAATCGAGACCCAATCCTTCGCCAAATAGCGGATCGGCATCTTGAATTTCATCGATGGCAATATCTTCGAGGTTCAATTGCTCTATAATTTTCTCCTTTAATTCCTTCCTTAACTCACTCATCTGGTCAAATATAATCTGGTTATTTCCGTTTCATTATGTAGGTAATCACCGCTATCTGAAACGAGATACAAAAAAGCCTCGTATTCGCCTTCGTCAAAATCTACCCATCCGCAAAGAACCTCGTCCGCTTTTTGCGTGTTCAGTAAACTCTTGCTGTATTCCCATAAATATTCGGCATTGAATGTTTCAAAGATAAAAAAACTATTTTCAGAATTCAGTTTATGCCGTATGCTAATTTCGCCGATACAGATATTGGGTAGGGTGTAGACAAAAACGGCCGGACTCGGATAAAAATTATCTTCGTTGTCAATCGATTCTTGGTGTTTTCGGTCCGTGTCCAAACTGGCCGCCCTGTTCGATAACACTATTGCCATATTTTGTTGATTACTAGCTAATGTTTTATCTTTTGGTAGTAAAACATCTGCGGCCATAAAAGCTAGTTTGCTCAGGTTGTCCATTTTAAAGAACTTAGAATAGTCCGTTTCAAAATGTTTGTAGGCCGCTTTTATGAAGGATGTAAATTCAGGAGAGCTATTTTCATAAACTACTTTTCCGTTCAAAGAGACGGTACCTTCTTTAATATGACAGTAGCTTTTTATGAGATGGTTGTTCTTCAAATGTAGTAGTTAGCCTTTCTTACACACGAACATGGTGTGAAATTCTCCCACAGGGATATCTTCTTTCAAGGTCAATCCTGCTTTTTTGACCAGGTCGATAAATTCTGGAGCTTTGTACATTTTACTGTTGCCATTGGCCAATACTGTAAAATAGAGCGAAGTGGCTTCAAGGGTAAACCGTGCATTATCGAATTTTTGACGATCTGTATAGGTTTCTATGATAATAAGTTCGGTATCATTGTCCATAGATCGAACACAAGCTTTTAAGATTTTTAGAATTTCTTCCTTGGAAAAACAATCTAAAAACTGGCTCATCCAAATGGTATCTGCACCTTCATGAATCTGAGGGTTTTCTGAAAGCCAATCAATTTTCTGTCCTGAGATACGATTTTCTAAATTGTTGTCTTTTGCGTTTTTAAGTGCTTTTGCCAATTGACCGGGCAGGTCGAATATCTTTATTGCAACATCGGGATTGTATTTGGCGCAGAGCATGGCAAATTTTCCAGTATTACCACCAATATCAAAAAGAGTTTTGGGTTTATGACGAAAAACCAAAGGCAACGCCTCCTCAAAAATCTCGTCGGAATAAAAGTGATCGAAGGCAAACCAAGAGTTCTGAATTTTTGGAGGCAGTTGTGAAAGCCCTTCGTAAACAGTTGGCCAAGGGCCTAATTCCTTAAGTCCTGCGGGCTTGCCAGTTTCAATGGCCTCGTGCAAATGAAAGAGCGCTTGATAACAAACATCCTGCGTAAAGTTAAGGTTGGCCTCTGTCATTTTGTTGTAGTTCAAAAAATAACCAATCTTGGTCAGTTCATATTTGCCGTCCTCTTCTTTACTAACAATATCTGCACTTTCAGCAATTTCTAAGAGTACGCCCAGTCCATATTCGCTGATTTTCAATACCTCGGAAAGTGCCTCTAGGCTAACCCCGCCATCGGTGTCATTTTCAAAGAGATAATCTAAAACACCAAGTTTTCGCAGGGAAACTGTCGTTTGAAATACGAAGGGTGAAAAAGCGATTTTTTGCGCTTCTTCAAGCGCCTTTATGGCTTTTATATATTTTTTTGACATTTTATCGCAAATATTTGCAGTGGTCAAATCTACGGAATGTTGATTAATTAGAAAACCACAAACACAAGTATTCGTAAAGGGCAGAATTTCAGAGGTTTAATTAATTATTTTTTGAAAAACCGCTGCCGTATTGCTCCCCCCAAACCCCGATGCTGTTTTTAAAAAAGTCGTAATTTCTTTAGGTGTCGTCTTTTCAATAATATTCAATGGCTTTGTAACACCCAATTCTTGAAACCCTTTAGAAGCTAATAAGGTGTTTCGATGCAGAGAATGCATGCCAATGATGGTTTCAAGAAGTCCAGATGCGCCTAGGGTATGACCGAAATAGCCCTTTAAGCTATTCAAAGGTGTTAGGCCTAAATCGGCGCGGTTAAAAGCAATGGACTCCATTTCGTCGTTGAATAGGGTTGCAGTACCATGGGCAGAAATATAGTCGATATCTTTAGGCGATAAGTTGGCTTCTTTTAAAGCAGATTGTACGCTTCTGAAAAGTCCCTCGCCAGTTCGAGAAGGTCCTGAAATATGGTTTGCATCGTTGCAGGACCCTTCGCCTAAAATCTCAACAGATTCCTTTACCAACAAACTTTTGTTCTTTGTGACCAGAACACTTGCGGCAACCTCACCAATGTTGATGCCTGATCGCGTTTTGCAATAGGGTCTACAGGGTACGTCGCTTAAGGCTTGAAAAGAATTAAAGCCAGAAATTATAAATTTTGTCACCAAATCTCCTGCTACTACAAAAACATGATCGAAGGTATCTTGATTAACCAGTCGTTTGGCAACCGCCAAAGCTAGGACTCCCGAAACACAGGCATTGGATAGAACTATGGGTACGGTTTTAAAATCGAAATGGTTTTGTATTTCTTTACCTAAGACGCTTAAATACCCCCGTTCTTTTGGGAACGTACTGTCTGCTTCCAGTACATCGATATTGCCTTTGGTAGTCGAGATGATGAGCCCGACACGGTTTGTCAGTTCTAGTTTTGAGGTTTTGAGTATTTTACTTAGAGAAACCATTAGCATTTGTTCCAACCGTGTATAAGGCTTTTCGGAATCTAGTACTGCGAAAGCTTCCTGCAGACTATCTGAAGATATCATAGAGGAGTAAAAAGGCCGGAGCGAAATTTTCGGTTCAGCTATTAATTCCAGACCGGAAGCTTCCTTTGAAATTTGATTTACGACCGTTGCACTATCAAAGCCAAGCGAGGAAATAATGTTGTTATGTGAGAGAATAACTTTAGGCATCTAACAAGCCTACTTTTTGCTTCCATTTCTTGAAAAAATCGGGAATAACCAAAGACAGTTCTCCCCCAAGTTCTACAAAGACTTGTACGGTTTCCCCAGCGCAAACTATCTCGCCTTTAGGATTCAAAATCTCATATTTAAAAACCATTTTGGCTGCCGCAGAATCTACGTACGTCGTCTTGACTATAGCAACATCACCATAGGTAAGGGGCAATTTATGTTCGCATTTCGATGATACGATAGGTGTTGAAAAATTATGTGCCTTTTGGTCGAGATACGAGATGCCGTGATGACGGCCAAATGCTTCGCGACCATCCTCGAAATATTGGATGTAATTGCCGTGCCATACGATGCCCAAAGGGTCTACTTCGGCAAAACGAATTCGCACTTCACTCGTAAAGGTGATTTCTTTTTTCGTCTCAGACAGCGTTTTTCCGTTCATTATATACAATCGAGATTACCGTGGTGCTAATAAAGAACAAAAATAGCAAAGTGATTTCGGGTAGCAGTTCTTTAAGCCCGACATTTCGTAAGAATACGTCGTAAAAAGCGTTTAGACCCCAATTCATGGGCGATATGTTCGAAAGGGCCTGCATAAATCTTGGCATAGCGAACACGGGTACCCAAACTCCGCCTAATGCCGCCAAAATGACCACAAAAGTTGCTCCAAAGGGAGCCGATTGTTCTTGGGACTTGGCAACGGTGCCCAGTAACAATCCGAGACCGACGGCAGCCAATCCCGCAAAAAAGGCTACAAAGAAAAGAAGAGGTAGTTTACCTGAAACATCCAATTCAGGTAGGTCGATTAAAGGGAACAAATATACGCCTACTAATAGCATCAAGGCAAACTGGATGAGTGCCACAATGATAAAAACTACTGTTTTGCCTCCTAAAACAGTGGCATATGATACGGGACTCGTCCGCAGGCGTATAAAGGTGCCTTGGTTCTTTTCCTTGACCATATTAATGGAGAGCGGCAATATAATAAAGAAAATGGCGAATAATGTCCAAGCCGGAATGTTGTGCTGGGTCGAGCTGGGGATCATAGCTTTTTCCGTGCCTCCGCCGGGCACTATTTCCGTGAATTTGATAAAAGCCTCGGTATCGAAGATTTGTTCCGAAGGGTCATCGGTCAATTCTTCTTGAAACGCTTTGTAAATGGTTTGGCTCTCAATTTTAGAAACCATTTGGTCAATACCGCTCTTTATGGTATTACGAAAAGAAAACTGTGTAGCGGGATCAAAATACAATTTAACCACTTTGGGTTCTAATTTGGATTTTACCATGGGTATGTTTTCCTCTTCCATACTGAACTTTTCGAGAATACCCTCGACATTTTCTGAAACTTTAAGGTTCAGGTCGTTGGACAGATTTTCGGGTATAACAATCGCCAATTGGTATTCGCCGTTTTGTACCAACTCTTGAACCATTTTTTCATCGGTGCGCATCGCTACCTCGAATTGTCCGGACGTAATTAGATTCTCGTGAATGTTTTTCGAGACGTCTCCCTTATCCAAATCAACCATGAGAATTGGTATTTTGGTTTCCTTCAAAGTTTTAAAGGTGCCGTCTTGAATAATGGTAATGGTAATGACCAAAAGTAACGGCATCAGAAAAAGAATGGCCAAGCCACCAAAATCGCGCGTAAGCAACAAAAATTCTTTATATGCCGAGGCCCAAAGTCTATACATAGTCTCTTAGAGCTTTTCCAGTTCGGTCCAAAAAAATATCTTCTAGATTTTTAGCGTCTTTTTGTCGGGCGATTAATGTCTGCGGTTCACCTTTACAAACGATGTTTCCCAAGTCTATAATGGCGACGCGAGTACAAAAATGTTCAGCCTCGTTTAAATGGTGAGAGGTATATAGAATGGTGGTCCCGTTGGCATTCAATTTTTTCAAGTAGTTGATAATAACGTTTTTCGATTGCACATCGACTCCAACGGTAGGTTCGTCTAAAAACAATACTTTGGGAGTGTGTAAAATACTGGCGATTAGGTTGATGCGACGTTTCATGCCTCCTGAAAAGTTCGCTATCTTTTTATCAGCGAATGCTGAAAGGCCTAAAATTTCAAGATGCCCGACAATATTTTCCTTTAATAAGGCACCTTTAAGCCCGTACATGCTCCCGAAATACTGCAGGTTTTCATAAGCGGTCAAAGAAGGGTAGAGGGCATATTCCTGAGGGACGATACCGATCAATTTTTTTAATTCGGATTTGTTCCTTTGGAAATTCAATCCATCAATCGAAAATGAACCCGAAGAAGGTTTTGATAATGAGCTTAACATCGATATCAAAGTGGTTTTTCCGGCTCCATTGGGCCCTAGTAGACCAAAGATTTCTCCTTTTTCGATGGTAAGGTCCAAGTTGTGAACCGAATAGTCTTCGGCACCTTTGTACTTTTTGGAGAGTTGGTTAATTTTAATCACAGCGTAAAACTACTTGAAATCTATAAAATTGGAGAAATTATTGGGCATAATAATACTTTTTTGAAATCTGTAAAATAAAGATGCTAGTTGCTCCTGCCTTTAGCATAGGGAAGGTGACATCAATCTGCTAGAAGCAGAGTAGATGAATTGAAGTTTCGAGTGAAAGCCTCATCCCATGTAGTGGAATCATCCGAAAAATACAAAACTCGGTTTTTACTAACCTCTATCTGTAAAGGGAGCCGAACTCGATTAAATCGCATTCTTTAAATTCTTAAAAAAAAATTCCTCTCGGTTCGCAAGTTCGTTGAGTTGATCGGCGATTTTATTATAGCCGTCGCTTTCGCTACTACGATTTTTGTAGATACGTGAGGCATCCAAAGCAAAATCGCGCCATGAATCCCCGATTTCGGTCATTTCCCTAGAAAGTTCGGAAAGTCTTACGTTATTAAGTTCTTTACTGGCTTCCTGTAAAAAAGCAGCATAAATATATCGGAAGCCACCGCCACCAGTACCAATTTCTTCTTGCATTCGCACAATCTGACCCAAATAGTGGTTTGCTTTTTTGGCGCCCAGTTTTTTGGGCCACTTACGGATACTCTTTGCCACCCATCGCATTGCCTTTACCCCAACGATTGGAACAGGTGCCGTCATGTCTCTACAAGTCTGTTTGATACCTTTTACAATCGCTCTTTTTAAATCAAGTTCTTGTGGAAATGAGATAGGATAATACATATGCCCTTTGGGCGCAAAGGCCCCTTTGGCAAAACGAACTTTCTCCAACTGCTTTACAGTCAGGGTAGTCACACTTTCCATAACGGGGTCGCTTATCAAATAGTTGTCTCCTTCCTTGCCGTAGACGACCATATTATGGGCGTTGAAATGAAAACGGTATTCATCTGGAAAATAGACGAGATTGTATACCCCCACCTGTAAACCGACCGGATTATTATTGGCAAGATTTTCATCGAGACTTGCCCTTGCCTTTTTTGGACTGTTAAACTTTTCGCGTTTTACCTTAATCCCAACCCTTTTGGCAAAGCGGTTGAAGACAAGGCCAGGCATAACGCGATATGTGAATACTGGTGCATAGTTCACTTTTAAAAACGGAAGGTAGCTGAACAAAAGCCCAGAACCGATACCAAAGACCATAGGTTCGCTGACTTCGAAACCATTGTGTCGCATGAGATTGGAAACCACGCCGTTTTCGCAATGGGCCGTTTGTTTGTGTATGAAGTCAATTTGCATTTTTAGCCTTTTAACTGCTTCAGGTCATCAATAGAAATCTCGAATACATCAGCATATTTCTTTAACGTTCTTAGGGATAACTTTCGAAATACCGAAGGTTTAAAATGCCTCTTGACCCGCCATTTCCAAAGACCTACATAGCTTGCCAAAATGGGTAAGTCCATTTTATGAAGTTCCATATAATATTCTATAGGGCTGGTCTCGTTGTTCAAAACACGTTTTTTTGCTTCCGTAACGCGTTCTTCGATAACTTTAATAGCATTATCAAGAGCGATGGTCTTAGGCTCCCAGCCAGTGCTGAGTTCGGTAGTGTATTCCCCATTTTCGTCTACGGCGTAGACCATATCTTTGATATTGGCCTTTTCGAGTTTGCTATCATCTTGTGGTACTTCCTTTTTTTTCATGATACCTCGTGAATCAAAAAGTTGAAAGTACAATCTACAATTAAATCATCATTTCTAAAAGTAGAAGATGTAACAGTACAGACGGTCATGGTGCCCGTGTCGTATCTGGAAATTAGTTTGGCCTTAGTAACCAAAAGTTCGTTTATCCCAGGCAGTTCATGAATCTCTACTCTCTTAATGGCACTTATGTACCCGACTACTGAATTTCCTGTTCCCTCAAGGTCTTCATCTTCAAAATAGCTTTGGCCCACAATGGCAGTACTGGCCTGGGCGGCGTTTTCAATAAGCCCGGCTTCGGAGAGTCTTCCTTTGGAATTCAGAAAAATACAATTTTCGTTAACCTCAAAGTGTGTTACAACCGAATCTTCGTCGAGATAGGGCGTGACGGTGGCCATTAACATCGGTTCTCGATGAGGTAGAAAGTTTTTAATATTTATATCGTAGCGCGCCATCTTCACCATTGTGCCAATGCCGTTTTAATCTCACCTGATGCTAATAGTATACCATCACATTCCACCTTGGCTTCAACTAGGGTTACGCCCATAATATCGTGGAGTATCAAAGCTGTAGTAACCAATTTTTGTGAGACTACGGGTAATTGAAAAACCTCTACTTTTTTTAGGGCTCCGATATAGCCAGTGGGGGCGGGCTGTTCATTCAAGTAGTATTTATATCCTGTGTGTAGAGCGATTGTCTGCGCCATATTTTCAATTAATCCGGCCTCGGAGAAACGATTATTGGTTACTAATACATGATCGGCCGGTATCGTAAAATGAGATACAAGGCTATTTTCGGTGTAGTCGATCAACGTATCTACCAAGACAAATGGTTTTTTTTGTGGAATCAGGGTCTCGAGAAATTCCCCATTGGCGATTTTGTGGTCCGAACCAGTCATCAGCAAACAGTCAAATAGGCATACATATAGGAAAAACGCGCACTTTCTGGAACGTGGAACAAAATTTTATCTCCCTTTTTAAGTTTTCCGGATGCTACCAGTTCTTCCAACATTACATATATGGATGCTGCACCGATATTGCCTATGTTTTCCAAGTTCAAGAACCATTTTTCCCACGGCATTTCAACACCTTGCGCTGCCATTTCATCATATAAGCCTTGTTTGAAGTAGTACGACGAAATATGTGGCAAGTAATAATCAACATCGTCTGGGCCAATATTATGTTTGGTATAAACTTGTTTTAGACTATCTACCCCTTTTTTTAAGATATTATCGCCCAAAAGTCTCGTGTCTTGCTTCATTGCAAAAAGCGATTTTTTTCCCCAATCTTCAGCAGGAAATTCGCTCCATGATGTCAAGCTGCCGTCAGCTTCCTTGTCGGCACCAGCATACATACAGGTTTCCATCTCATGTGCATACGAATACCCATTAATCCATTCGATTTTCAACGGAGTTTTGCCATTAGGTTTGTTTTCTAGCAATACCGCACCAGCACCATCGGAAAGCATCCATCGTAAGAATTCTTTGTTAAAGCCCAAAATCGGACTTTCTTCTAATTTCTTTAAATGCGCGACTTCGTTTTGAAAAGTATCAGCCTTCATCCATGTAGAAGTCCGTTCAGAGCCCGCACATGCGGCATTTTCTTTTTCCCCCGTCTTAACTGAAAGGTAGCCATACTTCAAAGCGTTCATGCCTGAACAGCAGGCCCCGGAAGCCGAATTGATTTCCATATTACGATTTTTTAAAAAACCGTGCACCATACTTGTATGAGAGGGTAAAATTTGATCGGGGCTTGATGTGCCGCACGATAACAATTCAATATCTTGAAGCGTGAAATCCGCATCGCAAAGAGCTTCTACGGCAGCAGCGGTAAGTTGCGCATTGTTATGGGTAACCTTACCATTTTTGTCAATGGCGTAATATCTCTGCTTAATTTTGTTATTGCGCAAAACGATACGGCGGGCTTTGGAAGCCTTACCGTCAATAACCCCCAGTTTCTCTTCCATCTCTGCATTATCAACTGGCTTGTTGGGTAAAAACTTCGCAATTCTTGTTATGTAAACGTCCTTCATCAATTTTCCTTTAGCCTAACCGAGGAATAGTACATTTTTTCCCTCATTCGTTTTTGGGTCATAGGCAAATAAGAGAGTAAAAATACGACAAAAACTATGGGAGCTATTACCCAAATGGCAAATTGCAAATAATATTTGAAGAAACCAATCCATTTTATCCGCTCCGAATTTTCTGGACCCCCTTTTTTGATGATTTGGTTCGCCCATTTCGAGAAGATGATGTTCCCTCGTTCGTCAGTGCGCACCAAAAATGGGTTTACACGAACCGCATCCAATTTCAGTAGGTTTTCCTGAAGTGGTGAAAAGTCATCGGTCATAAGAGCTTCTTTGATAGGAACGCCAAATTTTGAAGCCTCGGTAATATCTTTATTGGAAACACCTGGCTTGGGAAAAATACCTAAATAGCGATCTTTCTTACCTGACATCATCCAATAGTGTATGGTTATTACACTAATATGATTGATATTGCGATCGACAAGGGCAATATGGCCAACGAGTTTTGCCTCTATGGAGACCAGTAGCCTTTTCATTTTTTCCTGGGCTTGAATCCACATATTTCTGCAAGCGACAACAGTTACAACCGGAGTATCTTTCAGAATTGTCTTTGCAAAGTCAGACTTTAAAAACGAATTAATGGGGATGGAGGGTGTTAAAAACCAAACCTGATACCCTAAGATGACTAAATCATATTTTTTATTGAGTATTTCCTGTTTTGGTGGATGAAAATCGGAAGGAATCTGTAAAAAGGATTCAGGAAAAGAATCATAAAATTTTTCGGGCTTCCAAGGAAATTCGTAGTTGGGTTCAGGTTTGATTTCAAAAAAGGAAATATTAACCTTTTCACCGGTAAGTGTAGATGCGATATTTTTAAGGATATCGTACAATTGGCCCGTTTGCGAATAATATATGATTAGTATTTCCTTCATCGATTGCTTCTGTCTTTCCAAAAATCAAAATAATTGAACCACTGCATGGGATATTTTTTCAATATCCATTCCATGCTTTGGATGTATTCCTTTAATAGGCCCTGGGCATCTCTGGCTTTAAATTCGGCGGTTTGGGCGTAGAGGTCATAGTGGCGCTTGGGCCCCTTCATAAAATATACGAACAATACCGGCATGTTCAATCGAGAGGCCAATAGATAAGGTCCCATTGGGAAATTCGCTTCCTTTCCCAAAAAGGTTTCAGTCAGTGTTTTGGTGCCAGGCAGGTATCTGTCTCCCGTAAAAACGACGAGTCCGCCTTCATCGATGGCCTTGTGAATTTCAAAAATATGGGACATATCATCTTTAACTACGATAAATTTCAAATGTGATTTTACGGAAATACTATCCATATAATCCTTAATGTTCTTGTGTTCGGCATGTGTGGTAACCATACTTATTTTTGAAATGGAGTAACGGTCTTCCAAAAAATAATGCGAAATCTCAAAATTGCCAACATGGCCGCTGATTAGAATGCCGCCTCGGTTCTTTTGTAAAAGGTTATCAATATGTTCGATACCGTGGTGGGTGTAGGTGAATTTGTGTCGTAACCCAGTAGAAATAGCGATTTTGTCCGTTAGCGTTTGTCCGAAAGTGTAGTAGCTTTCATAGATGCTGGAAATACTTTTCAATTTGGAGTACCTATGCCTTTTGCGGAAGTAATTATAAGTGTCTTTATTACTTTTTGGCGAAAATAGTACATAATAGAAAATAACGAAAATCAAAACAAAATAGGCAGTACCAATACCAAAATTCTTAAGAAAGAAAATATAGATTTGATATCCTAAAAGCGTGCCTCTGGATTTCCCTTCCCATTCCGTAGCCATGTCTGAAGTTTGTCTAACCGAGTTTTCTCTCGATAAGGTCGTAGAAATTTTGCAGGGTGTGTATGTTTACGAAGTCTTCGCCAACCAATTTTACGCTAAAGTTACTTTCAACAGCGACTACAAGGTCTACAAAATCAAGACTGTCGAGGTCAAGAGCATCTTTTAGACTAGCGTCAGGCACCAAAGCTTCTTCCTCTACCTCGAACTCGTCGATTAGAAAAGCATCTACTTTTTCAATAATAACCTCCTTTGTCATTATCATTTTCGCTCGCATTTTTTTAGGATCAACGCAGAATTAGTTCCGCCGAACCCGAATGAATTTGACAAAAATACATCAATTTTTTTATTTAGTGTTTTGCTGACGATGTTTAATCGAGCCGCGTCTTCATCGGGGTTATCCAAGTTGATATTCGGGGCAATAAATGAATGTTGCATCATCAATATGGAATAAATGATTTCACTCGCCCCTGCCATCCAGCACTCGTGGCCGGTCATCGATTTGGTCGAGCTAATAGGCGTGTTGTTAGTGCCAAAGACCTCAAAAATTGCTTTGGCCTCATTGGCATCACCTACGGGTGTTGAAGTTGCATGGGCATTTACATAATCAATATCTGATGGTTGTAGGTCAGCATCTTCTAAAGCTCTTCTCATGGCCCTTGAAGGCCCTTCGGCATTTGGTGTTGAAATATGGTCACCATTTGATGAAAACCCATAGCCCACAACTTCAGCTAAAATTGGTGCACCCCGTTTTATGGCGGAGTCATAACTTTCTACGACAAGCGAAGCACCACCTCCGCTAGGTACAAGCCCGTTTCTATCTTTATCAAAAGGTCGCGAGGCCTTTTGCGGATCTTCGATATTTGTGGCAAAAACACCAAGACCATCAAAAGTACCCATCGCCATTGGATTGATCTCTTGCGCACCTCCGGCAATAATACAATCTTGCAAGCCACTTTTGATGAGATGATAAGCTAAGCCAATGGAATGTGATCCGCTAGCACAAGCGGCACTTATGGTCATATTGATTCCACGTAATTTGAACAAGGTAGAAAGGTTCATTGTGACCGTTGAATTCATAGCTTTGAAAATAGCACCCGATCCTACCAAAGTAGTATCACCTTTTTCGCGCATGGTATCTACTGATTCTACTGTCGATTTGGCTGTGCTGTCATTGCCATAGAGTATGCCAACTTCGTTGGCATCTAAAAAGTCTTGGTCTATCTTGGCATTTTGGAGGGCTTCTATGGTGGCCAAATAGGCATATTGTGCCTCGTCGCCCATACTTATTCGTTGCCTTCTAGAAAGCAACGATTTTAGTTCGGGTTCATCGACCATGCCCGTTATTGGTGAGCGATAGCCGAAATCGGCCCGTGCCTGATCGAAGACGATTCCCGATTTTCCTTCGTAAAGTGAATTCTTTACCTCTTCAAGGTTCTTGCCGATACAAGAATAGATGCCCATTCCCGTTATTACTACTCTCTTCATTGCCCCTCGGTATGTTTAAGAATAAATACCCCCATTGATATTAATGACTTCTCCAGTAATGTAGCCCGATTTTTTGGAAGCTAAAAAAGAGACCACGTGGGCCACTTCTTCAGGCTCTCCGAACCGATTGGCAGGTATCATCCTTTTCAGCTCCTTCTCGTCGAGCCCGCTCGTCATATCGGTTTTTATGAATCCGGGGGCTACTGCGTTTACAGTAACGTTCCTTTTTGCGATTTCTTGTGCAAGTGCTTTTGTCGCCCCGATTACGGCACCTTTAGCAGCGGAATAATTGGTCTGCCCAGGGGTGCCTTTTAGCCCCGATACAGAAACCATATTAATTATTCGCCCATATTTATTCACCAAAAGTTTCTGAATCAGGTTATTTGTGACATTGAAAAAGCCGTTAAGGCTAGTGTCGATGACCTTTGACCAATCTTCCTGTTTCATCCACATGAACATACCGTCTTGAGTGATACCTGCATTGTTTACGATAACTTCGATAACCGCATTCGGGTGCGCTACATGCCAATCTTCAAAAACGGATTTTACACTTTCGGCATCGGTAACATTAAAGGGCATGAGTTCCCCTTTGCCACCTGCTTCCTTCACTGATTTAAGGGTTTCCTCAGCGGCAGCTTTATTACTGTTATAGTTAATGAGAATGTAGTAATCTAGGTCTTTGGCCAACTGTATACAAACTGCTCTTCCTATTCCACGAGATCCGCCGGTGACCAATGCATATTTTGGTTTTTCCGGTTTTTGTTCTTCCATAGATAATTGTAAAATTTTTTAGAGTACCGGAAAAACCAGTAGTTTTAATCAAAGAACTCGTTTCAAAAAGTTCAAAACCGGAAGACTCCTTTACAAAAGAAGCTAACTAATTTATTTTACAGATGCAAACGGTTCTGCGTTCTTGAACCATTTGTCACCAAGCAATTTTCCATTTTTATCTAAAAAGCCCCATCCTTTTTTTGTTTTTACCCTTGCCAAGTCTCCGATGAAACCTTTGGAGTCATTTCCGGCCAAAAAGGCTAGGCCAGCAGTGATGTCATATTCTGCGGGAATAACCATTTTCCCCGATGTGTCGATAAAGCCCCATAGTTTTTCCTTTACGGGGGCTAGTCCATTTTCAGCGAAAACCTCGGCATCTTTGTAGCTGGCTTCGATAACCATTTCGCCTTTTTCGTTGATATAGCCCCAAGTTTTACCATTGGCTACAGGTGCCAATCCGTTAGAAAAGGCCCTAGCCTTGTCAAATTGGGGTTCTATGACCCACTTTCCGCTGCTATCGACAAAACCTATTTTTTTGCCTTTTCGGGCGTAGGTCAATCCTGAATTACCATAAAAGCCCCAGACCTTGTCTGCGCCATCAATTGGATTAAAGTCACCATTGTGTACGATGCCGAAAGCGCCGTCTTTTTTGGCTTCAACCCCCGAAGGATTGTATTCGAGACCGAGCTCTTCATATGCTGCTGGAATTACTACTTCGCCTTTAGTATCGATCATTCCCCAAAGCTCTCCTTTTCTAATTTTGGCATGGCCGTTTCTGAATTTTTTAATTTCATCGTAGGTAGGTTCCAAAACCAATTTACCATTAGTGCCTAAAAGACCAATTTTATCGCCTCCTCTAAATAATGCGACTCCTTCCTCAAAATCATAATATTTATCGGCTGAAGGCACTTCTAAAGTTTTTCCTGAAGTATCGATATAGCCCCATTGGTCATCCTTCAAAACCAAAGCGTAACCGGAATCGAAGTATTTGACCTTATCATATTGGGGTTCGATGGCCCATTCGCCGGAAGGATTGATATAGCCCCATTTTTTGTCCTTTTCTGCTGCAGCTAGACCATTCGAAAAGGTTTTGGCATCATCGAATTGCGGCTCGATAACATAGTTGGCCGATTTATCGATAAAGCCAAATTTATCATTTTCTCTGACTAAAGCCAGTTCTTGGGCATAAGATGTGATAACTGTCGATACCAACATCAGAAGTAAAAAAAACTTAGTTTTCATAATATTGAATTTTATTTGTTTCTATGGTTAGTGATAAAATCCTTCACTTGGTTAACATAAGGATACATAATTATATCCTCTTTGAAAGGGGGAACGATTTTGCGCACGGCGTCATATATATTTTTGGTCTTTGAACTGACCTTGTCTTGAACTTTTAAGTATTCAATGGCCTGCACAACCGTGATTATTTCGATAGCTATGACCTCAAATGCATTTTCGATTACTTTTTTAGTAATCAACGCGGCATTGGTACCCATACTCACGATGTCTTGATTATCGTTGTTATTGGGAATGCTGTGCACATACATCGGATTACTCAACATCTGGTTTTCGGCCGTTGTAGAAGTGGCTGTAAACTGTACTCCCTGCATTCCAAAATTAAGACCCAATGTACCCAAATTTACAAAAGGGGGAAGAATATCGTTCAATTTTGAATTCAAAAGGTAGTTCAGTTGCCGTTCGGCCAACATACTCATTTTGGCCACTACGATTTTGAGCTTGTCCATTTCGAGGGAAACATAATCGCCGTGGAAATTACCGCCATGATAGACGTTTTTCTTCTCTACGTCAACGATGGGGTTATCGTTGGCAGAATTCACTTCTTCGATTAGAATGCGTTCTACATTGTTCAATGTGTCAAGTATGGGCCCGAGAATCTGGGGCACGCAACGAATGGAATAGTATTCTTGCACTTTTTCTTCAAAGACGGAAACGCCACCGTTTGTGTCGGTATACAGATGATGTTCTCGTTTTCGGGTTAATGCACTGTCTTTCAGATGGCTACGCATAGATCTCGCAATTTCTCGCTGGCCTTTGTGTCTTTTGGTGTTGTTAAGGGCTTCGGAAAGATGGTCGTCATAGGCTTCCATAATCTCGTTGATGGCAGAAGAACAGGCAATCATCCATTCCAAAAGTCTTCTCGTGTAGATAGTGTTCACGACTCCGATACCCGTCATGACAGAAGTGCCGTTGATAAGGCCAAGTCCTTCGCGTAACTTTACTTTAATGGGCTTGATTTTTTCTTTTTCAAAAACTTCCGCCGTAGATTTTCTTTCCCCTTTGTGAAATACTTCACCTTCCCCGATCAATACCAAGGCCAAGTGTGCTAATTGTACCAAATCACCACTTGCACCAACGCCGCCATGTTCATAAATTAGAGGTGTAATATCCCTATTAATTAGCGATGACATGGTTTCGATTACAGAAGTATGCACGCCAGAATTGCCAAGACTCAGTGTATTCAATCGAGCCAACATGGCCGCTTTTACATATTTTGGGGGAATCGGATTTCCTGTGCCCGACGCGTGACTACGAATTAAATTGTATTGTAATTGAATAGTTTCGGAATCCTTGATCTTATATTGCGCCATGGGACCAAAACCTGTGTTGACGCCATATATGATTTTATTTTTTGAAAATTCCTTGAGAAAATCGAAGCTTTTTTGAACCGTATCGACTACTTCTTCGTCAATCGAAATGGGTTCTCCATCAAAAATTACCCTGTAAAAATCCTCAATTCCTAACGTTCCTTTGATTTTTGGCATTTGTGGTCGGTCTATCGCTGTGTTTTCTAGGTGGCATAAGTAAATTGGAGGTAAAAGTAGGGATTTTGAGATGCAAATTTATAATAAATAGGGAAGGAATATTGTATTTTTACTTTGGATTTAATGGAAATACGAAACACCCGACATTTTTTTTCAAATTTTTATGCATCTCCGATAAATACAAACTCAAAAGTTGTACTTCATGAAAAATGAAAATGTCGATGTGCTTATCATTGGTGCCGGGCCTTCAGGAGCGGTATCTGCGGCATACCTTCATAAGCAAGGCTTAAAGGTTAAAGTGGTGGAGAAAAGTAAATTTCCGCGATTTGTAATCGGTGAAAGCCTTCTGCCCCGTTGTATGGATCATTTTGAAGAAGTTGGCTTACTTGAAGGTTTAAAGGCCAAGGATTTCGAAGTAAAAGGAGGCGCCCGTTTTATGCGAGGGGAAAAAATATGCAATTTCGATTTCAGCAAAAAATATACCAAAGGATGGGATTGGACCTGGCAAGTCCCCCGAGCCGATTTTGACAAGACGCTGACGGATACCCTTATAGAATGGGGTGTCGATATCGCTTTCGAACAAGAAGTGGTGGCCGTTGATTTTGATGGTAGTGATTCGAAAACGAGCGTTAAGAATGTCGATGGAAATCTTTTTACGATTTTTGCAAAATATATCGTCGACTCCAGTGGTCATGGTAGGGTATTACCGCGTTTGTTGAATTTGGACAAACCTTCTGAAATACCAAAACACTCCTCGATTTTCACCCATGTGAAAGATTCGAAAAGACCGGCCGGTAGAGAAGGTACAATCATCACTTTCGACATTGTCAGCTTGGAAACCTGGCTCTGGGTCATCCCCTTTTCCAACGGTTATACCAGTATCGGCTATGTAGGTCCCACGGAGTATCTTGAATCGTTTAAAGGTGACAACACCCAAAAGCTTCAAGAAATGATGAAACTTTCGGATTATTACTATGGCCGTTTTGAAGGATTGGAATTTGAGTTCGAGCCCAAAATCATCAAGAATATTGCAAAATCGGTCAAGCAACTATATGGAGATGGTTTCGTGCTGACCGGAAATAGTGCAGAGTTCTTGGACCCCGTTTTTTCTTCTGGGGTTACTTTTGCTACCGAATCTGCGTTACGTGCCTCCAAACTTATTGCTAAAGAGTTACATGGCGAAACTGTGGATTGGGAAACCGACTATGCGCAGCATATGAAAGAAGGTGTCAATGTTTTTTCGACGTATGTTAAGGAATGGTATACTGGAAACTTACAGACCATATTTTTTGATAGTAATGAAAATCCTGTAATCAAAGCACAAATATGTTCGGTCTTGGCCGGATATGTATGGGATAAAACCAACCCCTTCGTGAAAAATCACCATCGTCTGGTCAAGACCGTAGCTCGCGTTGCAGAGATGGAGAAAGGTCTTTAATCAACATCATTGCGAGAAACTTGACAAGAATTTCAAGTTATACGAAAAATACAAAAGCGAGGCGGCAATCCGTTGAACTTAGCAGAAAATTCAACAGATTGCCACGCTTTGATAACCTAGTTGTCAAGCTCTTAATGACGTGTTTTTTAAAAAGCCTTTTTTAATATCAATTTCGCAAAGGATTTACCGGTTTTGGCATAGCCTTCGCCCAAACGGTCTTCGTTACTGAAGTTACTGCCCCATTGATTGCCGAGAGCATTTTCGCTGGTAACCTCGACGAGTACATTTCCTTTATTTTCCGTTTCAGCGAATTTTAAGTTGGTCGTAACCTTAGCTGGTTGCTTCATAACACCTGCATCCCAGCCCGGGTAGAGCCAAACCGTTTCTACTATCAAAGTGTATTTGGCATTTTCCAGACCTTCCTTGAAATTCATCCCATGGTCATCATAGAAATAGTGGTTCATGAGCTCCAAGAACTTGGGTTCCCAAATAAGATCACGTGCGGTTTTCCAATTTTTTTCCAACTTTCCCCTTTTCCTGGAGATTTTTCTTCAAGCTCTGTAGTATGCTCTTTCACATATTCCTCTTCCGAAAGGTTCTTTTTCAAGAGTTGCATATTGTCGTAAACGAACTCGACATTGATTTCTTTCTGTCCTTCTAGAAAATCAAATCCTCCATCTTGAATTTTCAATTTTTGAGCGAAAAGCGTTGCTGATGCGAGACATACAATTACAGTTAAATACTTTTTCATTACATTTTTGTTTTAAAGTTGACATGTCTTAATGGAAGAGAGCGTACGAAAGTTAACATATCTGGTCGTTTTTTATTTATTTAGTCATCTATCGCGGCAAATATCATTTGCCGAAACTTCCATCCTGTCTCATCGGAAACCTTCCCCTGAGTCTGTTTCATAAGAATGCCAATGACATTTTCTTCTGGATCTGCAAAATACTGGGTATTGAAATAGCCGCCCCAGTCGAAGGTACCTGCACTGCCTATACCCCCTGAATTTTGGCCTTTGTGAGTGACGACTCCAAATGCAAGACCGTAATATTCACTATCATCACTAAAAAGTTCGCCTGTATGATTGCCCATGATACTTTGTACGGTAGTACGACTCAACATACGTTTTCCGTTGAGCTCGCCGTTGTTGAGGTACATCTGCAGAAAGGTTGCGTAATCCTTGGCAGTGCTTGAAAGTCCGGCACCACCAGAAAAGAAGCGTTTGGCGCCTTTCATGGGGTAGTCGGTGTCATAAAAAGTAATGGGATATTTTTTCCATTTTCCATCAGTAAATTGTTGCACAGAAACCAATTTGTTATGCTTTTCTTTGGGCAAATAAAACCAAGTATCATCCATTCCCAAGGGGTCGAAAATTCGTTTCCTCAAAAACTCGTCGAACGGCATTCCCGATACCACTTCAATAAAATAACCTAGAACATCGAGACCTTCACTGTACACATAGGCATCACCGGGATTATGGTGCAACGGTAGCTTTGCCAATTTTTTAACGCTACTTTCTATGGAGATATCTTCCGTCGTAAATAAATCGGTAATACCGGCTTTCGCGTAGATTTTTTGAAATCGTTCATCACCATCGATTACCCCATAGCCAAGCCCTGAAGTGTGGGTCAGTAAATGACGTATGGTAATTTGGTTCTCGGCAGCCTTGGTGGTATACGTACCATCGGTCTCATTGTACGTATCAAGTACCTGGGCCTCGCCAAATTCGGGAATATATTTAGAAATGGGGTCGTCTAAACGGAATTTTCCCTCTTCCCAAAGCATCATCACCGCGGTCGATGTAATGGCTTTTGTTTGAGATGCTATCCGAAAAATAGCATCTTTTTTCAGTTCTTTCTTATCTGTATTGTCTGCCATACCATAGGCATTATGGAATACTATCTTCCCGTTTCTCGCAATAAGCGCAACAATACCGGGAACCTGATTTTCCGCGACTGCTTTTTCAAGCATAGCGTCTATTCTCTGCAAACGCTCCGAAGATATACCGACACTTGCAGCATCGGCATCTGAGAGAGGAGGTGAAGTGTTGATTGATGACGTTTGGGCAAAAGACCAAAAAATAGACAGCGTAAAAAGAAAAGTAAGCGCTTTTTTCATATTTCAAAGTTTGAATCCGAATATATTCAATTTCTAGTGAACTTCATCGATTTTTGAATACTACCTATTGGTCGTATTACCCTTTTATCGTGAATGGTTTGGATTTTTATTCCGTATTATTACGTTGCGGAGACTTTTACCACATTCTTAAATTCCGTTGATTTTTCAATGTCCGTACAAAGTAAAATAAAACAGCTACAGCGTATCAAAAGCCTCTCGAGGCATGAGCAATTGGTACATGGGGTCATAGAGGCCATAGATTCTGGAGTGTTATCGTTTGGCGATAAATTACCCTTAATTAACGAAATGGTAAGCGACTTGGGCTATGCCCGTAAAACAATTGTCAAAGCCTATGAAGAACTGAAGGGGAGAGGCCTAGTAGAAAGGAAAAAGTTAAAAGGCTACTTTATCATTAGTGACGAGACAAAGGTTACATTGAAAATCACTTTGTTGCTCTTCGCATTTCACCGTTTTCAAGAGGAATTTTACAATACTTTTCGAAAGGAACTGGGAAATCGTTTTCATATTGATGTTCTTTCCATCACAACAATGTTTCCGTTTTTGAGACCATATTCAACACTATTAGGGGCAAATATGGTATGTATGTTGTAGCACCGATTCCCGATATAGCGATCAGTACACTTTTGGAAAGTATCGATTCACATAAACCTTTGATTATAGATAGGTATTTACCAATGCCTAGAGAGTATTCATATATTTCACAAGAGTTTGATGAGACTACCTATATGAAGTTGGTGGAGCTATTGCCAGAAATACGGAAATATAAAAAATTCGTCCTTTTTTTCTCCGATGACAGTGACTATCCCGAAGAGCCTTTGGAAATTGCGGCCCTGCAAATCATAAACGTGCTTTTTGGGGTGCCGCAACTGTCGATTATATTGCGTGATGCCCCAAAGCCCTACAAAGATATGATTGCTTTCTATACAAGGTATTGGAACGACAATTCGGATGTTTTTACAACAGGAGATTTCAAGCCTTCTAATCCTTTGGCAAATTATCGCACACAACGGGTTTCCAAAAAATGGGAATACTATAATTGGTGTTTACAATCCCAACGTAATCGAACTGGAAAATGATGATGACGAAATCCACGTTTTGAACGGACAAATTGCCAACCAAATCATCATCCGAAATACTAGAGATTTGGGAGATTACCGGTGCACATCTTATGATTGCAAAGGCCAAGCGGTAGAAGAAAAGACAATGGCCTTTTCCAAAGGGGTTTTGGAAATACCAGTGCCGCCCTGTGGAATTCTGAAGGCAAAAAAAGATAATACGCATTTGTAATGACCGAAAAGGAGAAGATGATAAAGGGTTTGCCTTATGACCCATTCGATAAAGAACTAATAGCAGGTAGGTTGAATGCCCGTAGATTGGTCAAGAAAATATCCGAGATTCCTATGGATAAAGAAAGACAACGAAGACATCTTTTCAAGGAGCTTTTGGGAAATACAGAGGGGAGATTCTATATTGAAAACCCGTTTATCTGTGATTATGGGTATAACATTCATTGGGGCGAAAATGCCTACGCCAATTTCGGATGTATTATTTTGGACGCCGCCCCTGTTCATATTGGTAAGAATGTGATGATGGCCCCGGGAGTCAAAATTTTGACTGCAACCCATCCCTTGGAATATGAGGTCCGTAATACAGGTATCGAATCTGCAAAACCCATTCACATAGGAGATAATGTTTGGATCGGTGGAGGGGTAATTATAAATCCTGGAGTTACTATCGGTAATAATTCCGTAATTGGTTCAGGAAGTGTGGTTGTGAAAGATATTCCTGAAAATGTTGTCGCCGTCGGAAACCCGTGTAAGGTGTTGAAAAGGATAGACAATCCGAAGTAATAACGATTAACTAATAGACCAAAATCATAAATTATGCTCTCGATAATCTCTTTTGTAGGCTTTACGCTTTTAGTGGCGGTTATTGCCTGGTATGCTACTAGAAGCACTAATGAAAAATCTGCTGACGTTTATTTTCTTGCCGGAAGAAGCCTTGGGGCGTTACGATAGCGGGGTCACTTTTGTTGACCAACTTATCGGCTGAACAGATCGTTGGGCTGAACGGGCAGGCATTTACAAAAGGGGTTTTGGTTATGGCATGGGAAACTTTGGCAGCCATTGCCATGATTATTACCGCGGTTTTTTTTGCCCCGATATATGAGAGGCGGAATTACAACAATTCCGCAGTTTGTTGAAGATCGTTTTGACCATGGCACAAAAGCGATTCTTACGGTATTGTTCTTGTCGGGCTATGTAATAGTAGTCATTCCTTCGGTGCTGTATTCCGGTTCTTTAGCGTTTAGTACCATGTTCGATTTGCCAGAGCTTCTAGGTCTTTCAGATACCGCAACCCTTTGGGTCTGTGTATGGAGTATCGGAATTATCGGAATTATCTATGCGATTTTCGGGGGATTGAAAGCGGTAGCTGTTTCCGACTTGATAAATTCCATAGGACTTTTGATTGGGGGATTATTGATCCCCTTCTTCGGATTAATGGCCATTGGTGATGGAATTATTTCGGAGGGTATTTCTATACTTTGGGAGAGCAATCCTGAAAAATTCAATGTGAAGGGAGAGGTCGATGCCTCGATTCCGTTCGGAACTATTTTTACGGGAATGATGTTGGTACAGATGTTCTATTGTGTACCAATCAAGTGATTATGCGGCGTGTTTTTGGTGCGATAAGCTTAAAAGCTGGTCAGCAAGGGGTTATTTTGGCTGCTCTGATTAAGTTTTTAATTCCCATCATCGTTTTGCTTCCGGGTATAATCGCTTGGAATATTTTTTTGAAGGGGAATTGGATAATCCCGATCAAGCCTATCCGAAGTTAGTTGCAACAGTACTTCCGGCGGCCTTTACCGGACTTTTCGCAGCGGTACTTTTTGGCGCGGTCTTGAATTCGTTCAATAGTCTGTTGAACAGTAGTGCAACATTGTTCGGTTTTGATCTCTACAAAAAATATTTCAAGAAAGACGCCACCGAGAAGCAACGTGTAAAGGCTGGAAAAATGTTTGGGCTTGTGCTTGGTATTCTTGGTATGTACGTAGCCCCTCTTATCGCCAATGCACCCCAAGGATTATTTGCTTGGTTGCAAGAGGCCAATGGGTGCTATAGCATTCCGATATTGACGGTCATCGTAATCGGGTTTTTTAGCAAATATGCACCTGCAATTGCGGCAAAAGTGAGCGTAATTTCCGGTGTGGTTCTTTATTCCATAAGTCAATTTGTGATAAAACCTTATTTTGTTTCTCAAGCATTGGAAGAAGCTGCGGCGAACGGAATTACCGAAGCGAAGGCGTTAAGTGTTATTCAAGCAGAAGCCTACCCGCACTTTTTGCATGTGATGGCAATTCTGTTTATTTTGAATATTTGCATCATGTTGATTATCACTAAAATCTATCCCAGGGAAACTGACTATCAACAAATGACCACGGATGCCGTAAGTGTAGAGCCTTGGAAATATGCCTTTATCGCTGGAGCGGCCATAACGGCTTTGGTTCTAAGTACCTATTTGATTTTCTAAAAAAACTATTTGCTTAAAATTGCAGTTGTAGACCAACAGTACCAGGGCCAAAATTGAGATTCCAGCTCATTTTCTTATTGGAGGCATTATATTTTTCATCATATTTCCTGTCGAGATACCGATCAATAGATTCGACGGTGAAAATAGCGATGGCAACACTCAATACTACATCCGATAGCCAGTGTTTACCTTCCCATAACCTCGATATGGCAGGAATTGAACCTAAGGTATAAATACCACCCTTCATCCAAGGATTTTTAAATTGCTTTGCTATGGCGTGTGCATTGGTCATGGCTAGAATCGCATGACCTGATGGAAAGGAATGAAAGTCCTTTTCCGCAGTAAAAGGTTTAAAAGTATCTTTTGAATAACCTGACAGGGGTCTTGCTCTACCAAATGCTGATTTCATAACTTGCTGTAGCAGGCCTGCGGTAGAGGCCGAAGAAATCAAAAGGACCCCCGTTCTTCGAAGCTTTGCGTTTTTAGTAATCAGACCGACGGCATAAACACCACCGGTAATCATATAATTGTTGGCCGGACTTCCATACTCAAAACCGTAATCTCGAATCACTGTAGGGATGTCTTCCTTAATACCATCCGCGTATTCGTATACGGTGTCATCAAAAAGATAGGCAACTCCAGTACCTACAATAGTCACCCCAAAGTCGCCCCATTGATCTCCTTTCCAATGAAAAGGTCTTGAATAGGCATAGCCCATTCCCGAAAACACATTATCCATATCATATTTGAACATGCTCCAACGGGTTTCGTGTATGTCTATTGAAGTACTTTGAGAAAACGAATTGCTTGAAATAACAATAAGAAATACGAATACTAATTTTTTCATAAGATCAACTAAGGTAGGCTCACAATTGAAACGGCAGGCAATTTCTTGTAAAGAATAATCCCATTCTACGCATATATTATTGGACTATCGGTATTGGAGCTTGTAAAGTATTATAAAAATCATCAAGAACAGATTGTCTATCAAAATTCTCCCAAAGTAAAATGGTTCTATCATTTTCAGCTCGTTCGACCCAGTTGTTGTTGATTAAAATAGGACATGGGATACGTTTGGTCTCCCCCCATTCCGGA
>Ga0316189_10001238_pt1 | contig 25399 bp, 24 predicted proteins | sample LowCovwburrow_MG_FD_204930 | JGI IMG/M metagenome (GOLD analysis project Ga0316189, IMG submission 204930) | Coastal sediment microbial communities from Maine, United States - Lowes Cove worm burrow | ecosystem: Environmental > Aquatic > Marine > Coastal > Sediment | place: USA: Maine... | reverse complement strand
CTACTACCAGTAGAACACTGATAACTGTCGCTTCGATAACGGGCCGTACTCTATTGAGTGCCTTGCTCATTACTTTCTCCTTGGTTTGATGGTTGGGTTTAAGTCGATGTACTGCCCTGTCTCAACTGCGGGGCACATAGTAACACAATATGGGAGATTGGGTAACATATATGACAATTTGATGCATTTTCCTGTCTTGGTGCAACGATTAGTAACAATATTAAAAATATCTATATATATCAATAAATTAACTCATGTTTATTGTAAGGATACGGTACTAGCTAGACGGCACTATCACCGTTTCTAGCAGGAAAAATCTGCTAACTGGCTGAAATGTGATGAGAATCACATGCGTAACAATAGGTAACACGACTACAAATTCTCTAGGCAGAAGGAAGAGCGTGGCGCCGTGTTCGCAGCTCTGAGGGGCTTAGCAATTGAGTACAGCTTTCCTTAGAATTGCTTCACATTTGTATCGGTTGAGAAATATGAAAAGGGATTATCCATGCGCATAATGACATTCAACTGTAACGGCATTCGTGCTGCTGCGAGAAAGGGATTTTTCGAGTGGTTGCCGGAAGCAGACGTAGACGTAATTTGTCTACAGGAAACCAAGGCGCAGGTCGATCAGCTTAGCGATCCTGTATTTCATCCCGAAGGCTATCACTGTCACTATTTCGATGCGCTTAAGAAAGGGTATTCGGGCACGGCACTGTATACCCGGGTGAAGCCGAAGAAAGTGAAAAAGGGCTTAGGGTTTGAGCTGGCTGATACTGAAGGGCGCTATATCCAGGCAGACTACGACGGAATGAGTATAGCTTCACTCTACTTGCCGTCAGGGTCCAGTGGGGATGAGCGGCAGGCCAGAAAATACAGCTTCATGGATGACTTTATGAAGCACATGAAAAAGCTAAGTAAGAGCAAGCGCGAAATTATTGTCTGTGCGGATTGGAACATCTGTCATAAGGAAATTGACTTACGAAATTGGCGGCCGAATAGGAAAAACTCTGGTTTCTTGCCCGAGGAGCGAGAGTGGCTAGATGTTCTCTACGACAAGGTTGGTTACGTAGATGCTTTTCGGCGTGTAAATCCAGAGCCTGACCAATATTCCTGGTGGTCCAACCGCGGTCAGGCGCGTGCCAACAATGTAGGGTGGCGACTCGATTATCAGGTTGTCACTGAGGGCATGGCGAAGAAAGCCAAGTCGGCGGAGATCTATACAGCACAAAACTTCTCTGACCATGCGCCTGTTATCCTTGATTACGCTGATTAGATTGAACAGAATTAGGAGATGAATACAATGTTGAAATTTGCTGACAAACGGATAGAGAGATAATGCGAAATACTTCTTATGCAAAGGCCATTGCTCGCAACCTCAATTTTCTGCTGATTTTCGTTCTTTCGAGTATTAGCATTAGTGCAATAGCACAACCCCTGCGAGCGGTAATAGATACCTCAAAAGGCGAGATCATTGTGCAGTTAAACGAGAGGGCCGCGCCAACAACGGTTGCTAATTTTACGAATTTAGCGATGCGCGGTTTCTACGATGGATTGACGTTCCATCGCGTAGAAAGAAATTTCATGGTGCAGGGCGGTGACCCCTTGGGCAATGGCACCGGCGATGCGGGTTATAAATTTACTGGCGAGCTGGTGCTGCATCACAATCAGCCAGGCATTGTTTCAATGGCCAATTCGGGGCCAGGAACTGATGGCAGTCAATTTTTTCTCACACATTTAGCGACACCTCATCTAAATGGAAAGCATTCAGTGTTCGGGAAGGTGATAAGCGGTATGCCGGTTGTTAACCAGCTAAGGCGTCGCGATAGGATAAACAGCATCGTGATCGAGGGTGATATCAGTGCGTTGTTCGAGCGTAGAAGAGAGCGCTTGGACGAGTGGAATGCAATACTGGATGTGAAATTTCCAGATCTGAGGCCTGCGCAATAAGAAGCGGGCAAAAAGATTGAGTGCGTTCAAAGAACCCGTTTGAATGGTTTAACAACGACGCGTTGATAGACGCCCGCTGCCACGTAGGGATCTGCGTCGGCCCAAGCTTGGGCTTGTTCCAGGTTATCAAATTCTGCAATGATGAGGCTGCCACTAAATCCAGCCTCTCCGGGTTCGGTAGAATCTATTGCCGGGTGCGGGCCCGCTACTAATAAACGATCTTGCGATGCGAGATTGTTCAATCGGTCAAGATGCGCGGGACGTGCTGCCTTCCTTTTTGTAAGACTGTCTGTGACGTCTTCACTCATTATTGCGTAGTGCATATTTCCTTTTCGCTCCCTTCCTAGACAGATTCTTCGTTCGCTGTCTCGTCTTCATTCTCATCTTCCACTTCGATGTATTTTGCTAGAATTGGCATCTGTGCGAAGACGAAGCCAAAGGTGAGTATTAAATTGCCGAATACTTTAAATTTTATCCAGAGGGCTTCGCTTAAAGTAAACGCAACAGTCAAATTGACCGCGCCGAGTACAATAAAGTAGAAGATCCACATCGTGTTCAGCTTATGCCAAACTTCTTTAGGCGCACTGATCGCATGACCCATCATATGTTCTATGGCTGGTTTATCGCCGAAGAATCGAGAGGCCAAGAATATCATGGCGAAAATCCAGTTAACGATTGGCGCCTTCCACTTCAGGAAGGCGACATTTTTAAATATGATAGTGGGGATGCAGAAAAGGACCACCGCGACCAAGGTGATCCATTGGAATTTATCCAGTCTTTTTTGGTAGACGAACAGCGAGCCATATACCAATACAGAGGCAGCCAGCAAAAACTCCGCTGCGCTGAACATGCCCCCAAAAGTGTGGTCGTAACCAGCAACATTGATTACGCGTTCATCCATAGCCCAAACGCTAAAAAATACCAGCAGGGGGATGTAGTCAATAAACTGTTTCATTTACAAAAATCTCTAATAAACTAATCGCGTCATGGTAGTCGATTTGCAGAAAGGTGTCTGCTTTTGTGGGTCAATGTAATAGAATCAGCTGTTTTTTGCTGTCTCAACGTTTTGGCGATTAGGCTAGTGGGTACATGAGCGATTTTTTGCAGGTACATCCTTCCCATCCGGAAGATCGAAATATTAAGCAAATTGCCAAGGTGCTGCTTGCCGGAGGCGTCATCGTCTACCCTACAGATTCTACCTATGCGTTAGGGTGTCATATAGGTGACAAGGCTGCCTTGGATCGTATTCGCCGTATTCGACAGCTCGGGGATAAACATAACTTCACCCTCGTTTGTAAGGATTTGTCCTCCTTGGCTAGCTATGCACAGGTGCATAATACTGCCTATAGGGCGCTGAAGGCCTACACGCCGGGTCCCTACACCTTTATTCTCAAGGCGACGCCGGAGGTTCCTAGAAGACTGTTACACCCCAAAAGAAAAACAATCGGTTTACGGGTGCCTGATAACGCGATTGCTCAGGCCATTCTAGAAAAAATGGGAGAACCTATAATGAGCACGAGCTTGATCCTCCCAGGTGAGGATGAGCGCCTAGTGGATCCCTATGAGATGAGGTTGAAGATTGGAAAGCTTGTAGACTTGATCGTAGATGGCGGCGCTTGTGGTATCGAACCTACCACGATGGTCGATTTGGTAGACGGCATTCCTGAGGTTATTCGCGAAGGGAAGGGCGATCCAGAACCTTTTCGATAGCGAACCTATAGCGGGTTATAATCCCGAGCGAATCAGTACAATGAGTTAAGCATTCAGTTTACACACGAGAGGAAAGCGATTTGTCCAAGGTGGATTCACAACAGCGAGTATTATCAGGCATGCGACCTACGGGGCGCTTGCATCTTGGGCATATGCACGGCGTGCTTAATAATTGGGTTAAGCTGCAGCATGAGTATGAATGTTTCTTCTTTGTCGCTGATTGGCATGCGCTCACCACCCATTACGATGATTCATTGTCGCTGGAGCAGCATGTTATCGACATGGTTATTGACTGGCTGGCAGTGGGGGTTAACCCAGGGTCTGCAGCTCTCTTCGTTCAATCTCGCGTTCCCGAACATGCGGAATTGCACTTGTTGCTCTCAATGATCACGCCGCTTGGTTGGCTAGAGCGTGTCCCGAGCTATAAAGATCAGCAGGACAAGCTGCAAGAGAAAGATCTGGCCACCTATGGCTTTCTCGGATATCCCTTGCTACAGGCTGCTGATATCCTGATCTACCGCGCAGGTTACGTGCCGGTGGGCGCCGATCAGGTTGCTCATGTTGAGCTCACCCGCGAAACGGCCAGAAGGTTTAACCATATCTATGGGCGCGAGCCCGGCTTTGAAGAGAATGCTATGGCTGCCGTCAAGAAGATGGGTAAGAAGGCGGCGAAGCAATATAGCAATCTGCGGACCGCCTATCAGGAGCAGGGCGATCATGAGGCGCTAGAAAAGGCAAAAGCTCTGCTAAAGGAGCAGCAGAATATTTCTATAGGAGATTCAGAGCGGCTATTCGGCTATCTCGAAGGCGGCGGCAAGATGATATTAGCTGAGCCGCAAGCGCTGCTTACTAAGTCCGCGAAGATGCCCGGTCTCGATGGGCAGAAGATGTCCAAATCCTACGACAACACTATCACCTTGCGTGAGCCCTTGGATCAGGTGGAGAAGAAGATATCTAGGATGCCGACTGATCCAGCACGCGTTCGCCTGACAGACCCCGGGAACCCAGAGAAGTGCCCTGTATGGCAATTGCACCAAACCTACTCGAGCGAAGAGACAAAGGAATGGGTTGTTGATGGTTGTACTAGCGCCGGAATAGGTTGTCTAGAGTGCAAGAAGCCGGTTAGCGATGCGATTATCGCTGAGTTGGAGCCAATCCAAAAAGAAGCGGCTCAATATGAAAAGGACCCTGATATTGTAAGGTCCATCATTGCAGAGGGTTGCGAGACGGCGAGAGAGGCGGCGAAGGAAACGTTGCAGGATGTGCGCGAGGCTATGGGTCTAGGAAAATGGTAATAGATTTGAGCCTTGAGGCCTTAGAGGTGAGCATTTGCCACGTATTTGAGGTAAAATTCTGTGCACTATAAGAACCCAAAGTAGACCAACAGATTGACCATTATCGGCACCGAAGCAGATCCGGAAAACACTGAGCTACAGGGACTTTCAGTAGTCCCCGAAGTGCCGGACCCTAACGCTCCGGAGCAACAGGAACTGCCCTTCGCTATAGTGGCCGGCGAGGCCATGACGGAGGTCCCCAAAGACCTCTATATTCCACCCGATGCCTTAGAAATATTTCTCGAAGCCTTCGAAGGCCCACTCGATCTATTGCTATACCTTATCAGGCGACAGAACATCGATATTCTCGATATCAATGTCGCAGACATTACCGATCAATACATGAACTATGTCGACCTCATGGAATCTTGGCAGTTCGAGTTGGCTGCAGAGTATTTGGTTATGGCGGCGATGCTTGCCGAAATCAAATCGAAGTTATTATTGCCCAGGCAGGCAGAGGAAGAAGTGGAAGAAGGCGATCCACGAATGGAGCTTATCCGTCGGTTACAAGAGTATGAGCGTTTCAAGCAGGCCGCTCAGGACGTCGATGCATTGCCACGGATGGATAGAGACATTCATCGCGCCGGGGCCGCGTTGCCAGAGATCGAGCGTGTAACCGCCGACCCAACCGTGGATCTAAAAGAGGTGTTAATCGCACTCTCTAGCGTTTTCAAGCGCGTGGACAATTTCGGCCATCACCATGTGCAAATGGAGACGTTGTCGACGCGCGAAAAAATGTCTGAAATATTAGTCCGTATATCGAATCAGAAGTTTGTGCCGTTGGTATCATTGTTGATACGCGAAGAAGGCAGGCTAGGAGTGGTCGTGACCTTTCTGGCCATAATGGAGTTGATCAAAGACTCCATGATCGAAATAGTACAATCAGAATCCTTCGGGCCGATTCATTTGAAATCTAGAAGCTAGGGAGTCTCTGTTTATGTCCATGACCGCTTTGGCTGTAGACCAAAGCGACCATAGACATAAACACAGGCTCTCAGCGGCATGGGTACGTACGCAACATGAGTAATGTCGATAATAAAGTAAAAATGATAGTGGAAGGCTTGCTGCTTGCGGCCGGTCGTCCGCTCACCTTAGATAATATTATTCAGGTTTTCAGCAAAGAAGAGCAGCCTGATCGTGCCGAGCTGAAGTCGGTAATGGAGAGTATTACCGAAGATTGCGCTGACCGTGGCTTCGAGCTAAAGGAAGTGGCATCGGGGTTTAGGTTTCAGGTGAAGCAGGAGCTTAGCGAATGGGTTGCGAAACTCTGGGAGGAGCGCCCGCCACGCTACACCAGAGCGCTGCTCGAGACCTTGGCTCTGGTAGCCTACCGACAGCCAATAACTCGCGGCGATATTGAAGAGATTCGTGGCGTAGGTGTGAGTTCAAACATTGTCCGAACTCTGTTAGATAGAGAATGGATTCGTGTTGTGGGCCATAGAGATGTACCTGGTCGCCCGGCGATGTTTGCTACAACAAAACAGTTTCTAGACTATTTCAACCTGAAGAGCCTGCAAGACTTACCGCCTCTTTCTGAAATCAAGGATTTGGCCGAGGCTGATCCTGAGTTTGATCTTGAAGATGATCTGGCCACTCAGCGTATTCTCGAACTTCCCGAAGAAGTCGTAGACGAGAACAGTGTTGAGCTTAGCGTGTCGGATAAAGCCGATTTAATCGCGGAAGAAGAGGCCGTAGCTCTCTCTAGGAAACCATTAGATGAGATTCTGCAACTGCCGCCAGAATTACAAGATCCCATCATGGAAGAGGAAGAAGACGAGGAGCCCGATGCCGAGGATGTAGAATTCGAAGAGGAATTTGGCATCAAGGAACTCGATGAGACGCTAGACTCCTTGGAGGCGGTAGACATCAAATTCACTGAACCGGAGTCGACCGAGGGTGAAGAAGACTCTGTGCAAGAAGAACCGGCTGAGATCGAATTTAGTGCGGATGATGATGGCGCAGACACAGACATAGACACAGACACAGACACAGACATAGACATAGACATAGACATAGACTCCGACCCCGACACGAAGATCCAGCACTGATTGAATTGTCAGCACGCTAAAGCTAGTTGCTACTATCCCATTAACATAAATCGAATACATCATGACTGAGAAGCTTCAAAAAGTATTGGCACGCGCCGGCTTCGGTTCGCGCCGTGAAATCGAGACCTGGATCGCCAAGGGTCGTATCAAGGTCAATGGTAAAGTTGCCGTTGTCGGCGACCGCGTGACGGACGACGATAAGATCGTTGTGGATGGCAAGAAACTTGCGCCACAAAAGAAGATTCGCGAAGACCGTCGCGTAATTCTTTACAACAAGCCTGAGAACGAAGTGTCAACCCGAAGTGATCCGGAGGGAAGGCGAACAGTGTTCGATAGACTCCCTCCCTTGAAGCACGGTCGCTGGGTTTCCATAGGCCGTCTCGATCTGAACACTAGCGGTCTAATGTTGTTTACGACCGACGGAGAACTCGCGAATAAGTTGATGCATCCAAGTTCCCAGATCGAGCGCGAGTATGCAGTTCGAATCTTGGGAGATGTCACTCCGGAGATGGTGCAGGAGATGCACAATGGGGTGATTATCGAAGACCATCTTTGCCGTTTCACCGACATTCAGCACTACGGCGGTGAGGGAGTTAATCAGTGGTATCACGTTGTGTTGTTGGAGGGCCGTAATCGCGAAGTACGTAAATTGTGGGAATCACAAGGCGTGAAGGTCAGTCGCTTAAAGCGAGTTCGCTTCGGGCCGTTATTCATCCCTAGCTCGGTGGTGAAGGGCCGATTCAACGAACTAGGTAAGACCGAGATAGAGAAACTTCTTAAGCTGGTTAATAAAGAGAACGAACGACCTGTCCGCAATAAACCTGATTAAACAGCTTCAAAACCCCTCGCATTCAACGTTTGGCCGTGGATGCTCTGTGCTTCGGCACTCATCAAATACAGATAGACAGGCATTAGTGATTCCGCCGTCGGCTGTGTCTCTGGATTCTCCGCTGGATAGGCATCGCGACGCATATTGGTGCGAGTTCCGCCGGGGTTTAAGCTATTCACGCGTATCGAGCTGGTGTTCTCTAACTCTTCTGCCATAGTCTGCATCAAGCCTTCCAGGGCAAATTTTGAAACGGCGTAGGCTCCCCAAAACGCTCGGCCGACACGACCCACACTGGAAGAGATGAAAAGTACTCGTGCGTCGGGAGACCTGTTCAGTGCCGGCATCAGCACCTGGGTCAGCTGAAATACAGCGTTAACGTTCACCTGCATTAGATCGCTCCAATCTTGCTCGGGATAGAACTCGATAGGGCTGCGTGCGCCTAACAGGGCGGCGTTATGTATTAGGCCATCGAGGCATTCGAACTGCTCATTCAACGACTCTGCAAGGACCTTAAAGTCAGCCATGGTTGCCGTCTTGAAATCGAGGGGATGAATTATTACTTTCCCTGGGTGCAGCTCTTCGATCTCATCAAACACAGCCTCGAGCTTCTTCTGGTTTCTGCCTAGCAGGATGACTGTAGCGCCATAGGAGGCATAGGCCTTCGCACAGGCTTTACCGATGCCATCGCTCGCCCCGGTTATGAGTAGGGTTTTATTGTTTAGGAAGTTTTCTTCTGCGTCGTAGGTAAATGTCATGTTCAGGCAAATTTCAGTAGATTCAAGAGTGAGATAGTTTGCTCGGAGGATTGCAGGATGAAGTCTGCGTACCATTCTTCAACTTTGGCATCTTTAGCTAAATAGCCGTAGGCGGCAGCGATCGCGATCACATCGGCGTTCTTAGCAGCCTGGATATCTCGAATGTGATCACCAATATAGACGGCTCGTTCGTTGTTAAGACCAAGTTTTTCAAGAGCGAGAAAGATTGGCTCGGGGTGTGGCTTAGTTTCGCTCACTTGATCCGGGCAGACGAGTACACTGCAGCGCGAATCAAGCTGTAATTTCTCCAGCAGACGGGCGCTGTATTTCTCAGGCTTATTGGTGACAATTCCCCAAGGAATATTCTGTGCTTCTAACTGCGCGAGTAACTCGTCTAACCCGGGATAGAGGACGGCGGTCGTGGAATCTAGCTGTTCGTAGTAGAGTATCAGCAGCCGTTGTAACAAGCCGGCGAAATCATCATGTGCCTCATCGATCTCAAACGCGTTTTTGACGAGTGCGCGTGCGCCATTCGAAACGTTTAGGTGGATAATCTCGTGTGATAGCGCCTCTTTATCATGTTCCGCCAAGAGTTTGTTTACGACGAGGGTGAAATCTGGCGCTGTATCGATAAGCGTGCCATCGAGGTCGAACAGAACACATTCTATGGACGTTTCCAGTTTCTCGTTTCGCTTTTCTGTCATGCTTGTGTCTCTGGCCGGGTATAACAGGCGATATAGTTTACGTCGACGTTCTTTTCTAGGCTGTATTTGCGAGTGAGAGGATTATAGGCCATGCCGATCTGATCTTGCAGGTCCAGCTTGCTGTCTCGGCTGAACGCGGCGAGTTCAGAAGGTTTGATAAACCTAGCATAGTCATGGGTGCCGCGCGGCAGGAGGTTCAAAATGTATTCGGCGCCGACGATGGCGAATAGATACGACTTAGGGTTTCGATTGATGGTCGAGAAAAACACGGTTCCTCCGGGCTTCACTAAGTCGTGGCAGGCTTGAATTACCTTGGCGGGTTCGGGTACATGTTCGAGCATCTCCAGACAGGTGACGATGTCGAATTCTTCGCGATGATCTTGCGCGTACTGCTCGGCCGAAGATTTTTGATAGTCGATCTCAAGTTTGCTTTCTAGCTGGTGAAGCCTAGCGACACTGAGAGAGGCGTCGGCCATATCTATCGCTGTTACGTTGGCGCCATGATGAGCCATTGCCTCCGCCAAGATGCCGCCACCACAGCCGATATCCAGTACTTTCTTGCCGGCAGGATTCACCTTACGGCTGATATAGCTCATCCGCAGGGGATTAATCTCATGCAGAGGTTTGAACTCGCTGTCAGGGTCCCACCAACGAGCTGCAAGGGCCTCGAATTTACGAATTTCCAGTTCGTCTACATTGTCCATATTTTTGTTGCCTGTCCTTTACGAGTCACTAGTGGCTGAGAGTTTGGCTTGCCATTCTGCGCTATTAAATTTTATAGCCTGAATATCTAGCTCGGTGAATTCGCCGTCCTTCAATAGCTGCCGCCCAGAACACCAGACATGAGAAACCTGTGATGCTTGTGTTGCGTACACTATTTGTGAAATCGGATTATATACGGGCGTGCTATTCAATGCGTCGAGATTGATCGCGGTCATATCAGCATACTTGCCAAGTTCTAGGCTGCCGATTGTCGCATCGAGGCCAAGTGCTTTGGCGCCGTTTATCGTTGCCATCTCAAGAACCTGCTGGGCAGGTAATGCGCTAGCATCTTCAGCGACGCCTTTGCCGAGCAGTGCGGTGGTTCGCATCTCAGAGATCATATCTAGGTCGTTGTTGCTAGCGCAGCCATCTGTTCCTAGAGCGACGTTTATGCCAGCTTTGCTTAGCTTCGCTACCTCGCAGAAGCCGCTGGCAAGTTTTAAGTTGGATTCAGGGCAGTGCACAATATGAGATCCGGCCTCAGCTAGAGAGGCGATATCCTCATTGCAGAGCTCGGTGGCGTGGACGCAGACAAGGCGAGGGCTGAGCAGGCCTAGCTGTTTCAGTCGCTCGACGGGTGTTCGTCCATCGGCAGTCAGGGCATCAGAGACTTCCTTGGCTGTCTCGTGCACGTGCATATGAATTGGTAAGTCCATTTCCTCGGCGAGTGTTGATAACTTCTGTAGAGGAGCATCTGACACCGTGTAGGGCGCATGTGGTCCAAATGCAGTATGGATCAGCTCGCTGTGCCGAAAATCATCATGCAATTTGGTTGCCTTTGAGATGTATTCATTAGCATTCTCGGCCCATACCGTCGGGAAGTCTAGAACTGGGCTCGCTAGCTGTACTCGAATGTTAGCAGCGAGGGCTGCTTTCGCTACCTGGTCTGGATAAAAATACATATCGGCGAAGCAGGTGGTGCCGGAGCGTATCATCTCTGCTATGGCTAGGTTGGCTCCCGCCAGCGCGAAACTCTCTGACATGAACTTGGCCTCAAGGGGCCATATTGACTCCTCTAACCACTCAGTAAGAGGCACGTCATCGGCAATGCCTCGCATCAAGGCCATAGGTGAATGGCCGTGAGCGTTAATAAAGCCCGGTATTAGTGCATGATGGGGTAGCTGCAATAATTCAGTCGCATCGACCAAAGCTTCAGCATCGATACGGCTGCAGATAGCGACGATTTTATTGCCCTTTATGGCAACGCAATGGTCTTCTAAAACCGTGCCTTGAGGTCGCACAGGGATGACCCATTTTGCCGAAACCAATAGATCAGCTTGAATACGCGTTGTCAGACTCAAAATTGCCTCTGTTTGCTCCGCAAATTAATGGTGATTTATGCAAAAAATCAGGGCTCAGATTATACCTAGAAAATTTCGAAATAGCGCGCTGCAAAATTCCCTGTCATTGTCGTTGGAAATTATTGAAAAAACAGGGTTTTTACGGCAATTAATAGCAATTTTCGACTGTCACAAAAGCCCCGGATAGTGGTACAATTCGGGGCTTTTGTGGGGATGAGTTTCGCCTCAGATTTAAACTACAAATAAGCTATCAGAAAAGCTCGAAATCGGCCGTTAAAAGGTTAAGGAAAAACAAAAATATAGCTGTGTTTTCATGCGAGAAACTAAGCCCCACTAATCGTTAGTTATTCCATTATTTAGGATGTAGTCAATCTATGACCGAGTTTGCTAAACAGGTCTTGCCTGTCGCGTTAGAAAGTGAAATGCGGGAATCCTACCTCGCCTATGCCATGAGCGTGATTGTAGGTCGCGCCTTGCCTGATGTTAGGGATGGCTTGAAGCCTGTTCACCGCCGGGTGTTGTTCGCGATGAACGTGCTTTCTAACGACTACAACAAGCCTTACAAGAAGTCTGCTCGTATTGTTGGCGATGTCATTGGTAAGTATCACCCTCACGGCGATACAGCTGTCTACGACACTATCGTGCGTATGGCGCAGGATTTCTCGTTGCGCTATCCCTTGGTAGATGGACAGGGTAATTTTGGCTCGATTGATGGCGATTCTGCGGCAGCGATGCGTTATACAGAAATCCGTATGGAGAAAATTGCCCATGATCTGCTCGCGGATCTGGACAAAGAAACGGTCGATTTCTCGCCTAACTACGATGGTACAGAGCATATCCCTGATGTTATGCCGACGCGGATCCCTAATCTACTGGTGAATGGTTCTTCCGGAATTGCCGTAGGCATGGCAACCAACATACCACCGCATAACTTGAATGAAGTTATTGCCGGCGCTATAGCGCTAATGGACAACCCCGATATTGATATCGATGGTTTGATGGAGCATATCGAGGGTCCAGACTTCCCCACGGCGGCAATTATTAATGGCAAAGCGGGCATCGTCCAGGCCTATAAAACCGGCCGTGGACGCATCTATATGCGTGCCAAGGCAGAGATAATTGAAAATGAAAAGTCTAACAAGCAGACGATCATCGTCCACGAAATTCCCTACCAGCTAAACAAATCTAAGCTTATCGAAAAGATTGCTGAGCTCGTTAAAGAGAAGAAAATCGAAGGTATTACCGAGCTGCGAGATGAATCTGATAAAGATGGCTTGCGAATTGTTATCGAGCTGCGTAAGGGCGAGATGGGAGATGTCGTACTCAACAATTTGTACGCGCAGACGCAGATGCAGTCTGTGTTTGGCATTAATATGGTAGCGCTGGTCGATGGTCAGCCACGGTTACTAAATCTGAAGGACATGCTCGATTGTTTTCTCCGCCATCGCCGCGAAGTGGTTTTCAGGCGAACTAGTTATTTGCTGCGAAAGGCGAGAGACCGTGGACATATTCTAGAAGGGCTTGCTGTAGCACTCGCGAATATCGACGCAGTCATTGAACTGATTAAGAGCTCACCAACTTCAGCAGAGGCGAAAGTAAAGTTACTTGCCAGATCTTGGAAATCCGACAGCGTGTTAGAGATGTTAGGTGAAGTAGGGGCCGATGCTTGCAGGCCTGAAGGCTTGGATCCCCAATATGGCTTGAAAGATAAAGAATATTTTATTAGCCCAGAACAGGCTCAGGCAATCCTCGATTTAAGACTGCATCGACTTACCGGCCTAGAGCATGAAAAGTTAATTAATGACTATACCGAGTTGCTTAAGCAGATAGCTGACTACCTAGATATTTTGGAGAATGAGTCCCGTCTATTAAGCGTGGTTCGCGAAGAGATGGAGCAGGTTAAGAAAGAGTATGGCGACGAGCGTCGTACCGAGATAGTAGGCTCACAACTAGACCTGACTATGGAAGATCTGATCTCCGAAGAAGACCGAGTCGTTACCATCTCTAAAACCGGATACGCGAAATCACAACCACTTGCCGACTACAGTGCGCAGAAGCGCGGTGGCACAGGGAAGGCAGCGGCTTCGGTTAAAGACGAGGATATTGTTGAGCACCTGTTGATCGCTAACACTCACGACACCCTGCTTTGTTTTAGTAGTCAGGGGAAGGTCTATTGGTTAAAAGTGTTTATGATTCCTGTTGCAAGTCGGACTGCGCGCGGCAAGCCTCTCATCAATATTTTGCCTCTAGAAGAGGGTGAGCGCATCACCAGCATGCTTCCCGTTAAGGACTATCCAGAAGACGAATTTGTGTTTATGGCCACTTCGAACGGTACTGTAAAGAAGACTGCTCTCACAAATTTTTCACGGCAGCGTAGTGTAGGTCTTAGGGCCATCGAATTGGATGAAGGCGATGAGCTGGTCGGTACAGCTATAACAGATGGGACCAAAGATGTAATGCTGATTAGTAGTAGCGGCAAGACGATCCGCTTTAACGAAGACGATGTGCGGGCTATGGGGCGAACGGCTAGGGGCGTCAGAGGTATCAAGATGAATGATGAGTACAAGATGATTGCTCTTATCATTCCCGATCCTGCTAAGCAGATTTTGACAGTATGCGAACAGGGTTACGGAAAGCGGACTCTAGTTGACGATTTTCCTGTCTATGGTCGTGGAGGTCAGGGTGTTATCGGCATCCAGACTAGCGATCGCAATGGGCCTGTAGTGGGAGCTGCGCAGGTGTCTGAATGTGATGAGATCATGCTGATATCGGACAAAGGAACTCTGGTTAGAACTAGAGTTACTGAAGTATCCATTCAAGGCAGAAATACACAAGGGGTGCGCCTGATTCGTCTTAAGGATGGTGAAAACCTCGTAGGCCTCGAACAGGTCGATGAACCTGAAGAAGTTGAGGATTTGGAAACTGTACTCGATGATCAGGCTGAGTCTGTTGTAAATTCTGAACCCGCCGCTGATCCTGATATCAGTGAGTCTGAATAAAGCTAGCAATAACGACCAGCTACTCTATGCATTCTGCCTTTAAGATATCGAGGGCAGAATGCACTACTAAAGCAATCTCCTATTCACAGAAACTATTTGTTCTAGACCTATGAGTCACATAAGCGACATAAGCGGGATTGGCAAGATTGCCTACCTAGGGCCAGAAGGAACCTATTCGCAGTTAGCGGCACTGGAGTACTTCGGCGGCGATGCAGAGTTAATAAACTGTGCGTCGATAGACGACGTTTTTATTGCTGTCGAGAGCAAAAATGCAACATTCGGTATTGTTCCTGTCGAAAATTCCACCGAGGGCGCGATAAACAACACGCAGGATTGTCTTATAGACAGCTCGGTTAAGATCAGTGGTGAGCAAGTCGTGTCTATAGAGCATAGCCTGCTTGCTCAGAGGGGCACATTGAAGCCGGATGTCAAGCGAATCGTATCTCACAAACAGTCGCTCGCACAGTGCCGTGGATATCTATCAAAGAATTTTCCAATTGCGGAGCAGATCGAGTGTTCAAGTAACGCAGAGGCGGCCATTTGTGCGCAAGCGGACCCTAGTACAGCAGCGATTGCGAGCGAATTGGCGGGCCGACTTTACAATTTGCAAAGTTTGGACCGTCGAATACAAGATAAGTCGAATAACCGCACGCGCTTTCTAGTCTTGGCATTAGACGACACCACTGCAACCGGTGCGGACAAGACTAGTATACTGGTATACACCGAAAATAGGCCCGGTGCATTGTTCCGTGTACTAGAACCTTTCGAGAAATTTCAGTTAAGTCTCACGAAGATTGAAACGCGACCTTCAAAAAAGGAGGCGTGGGAATATGTCTTCTTTATCGATTTTGAAGGACACGTGGAAGATGAAGCCACGAAGAAATTATTTGCCGCGCTGGAGAAGAGCGGAGTAGAAGTTAAGATACTAGGCTCGTATCCACTCTTTCAATAAGTCGACTGTATTAGCTTCTATAACTTTATCGTCAAACAAATCGTAACCATCTGATTAAAATCACAGCAATGAATAGTATTAACAATAAGATAGTGCTAATTGTCGGCCTAGGAATGATCGGTGGTTCCATCGCGCGGGGATTGAAAAAATCTAAGCCAGAGCGACGAATAATTGCTTGTGACAGAGATGCTAAGGCGCTACAGAACGCCGTAGACGACGGTGTTATCTCAGAAAGTGGTGAGCTTGCAAGCCTTTGTCCACAAGCGGATATTATTATTCTCGCGGTGCCGCCTTTAACCGTGTGCGAGCTTCTACCAGAGCTTCTTAAGTTTATGAAACCGACAGCTATCATCACTGATGTGGCAAGCGTAAAGTCGCATATTTTTACGTCAGATCCGCAATTCTCGGAGGCGGCTCTTGCGAACTTTGTTCCCGCTCATCCGATCGCGGGTTCTGAGCAGAGCGGTTATGAGGCGGCGGTAGATGATTTGTTCGAGCAAAGAAACGTAATTCTAACGCCGCACTCTGGTAACTCGACAACCTCCGTTGCAACTATTAATGCCCTCTGGAGAGAGCTAGGGGCAAACGTACTGGGAATGACACGAGTAAGGCATGACGAGGTCCTCGCGGCGACTAGTCATCTTCCACATTTGCTCGCGTATGCCATCGTGGATGTGCTACTCAAGCAAGAGCAGAGCGAAGATATATTTCGCTACGCCGCCGGTGGATTTGCTGATTTTAGTCGACTTGCATCTAGCGATGCAAAAATGTGGTCCGATATTTTCGTAGCAAACTCAGCAGCTGTCGAGAAAGTACTTGATGATTATATACAGAGCCTCTTGGATTTTAAGAAAGCGATACAAAAGCAAGAGCATGAAAGATTAGAAGAATCATTTGGGCGCGCGAAACACGCACGAGAGAAATTCATCAGTCAGCATTTTAAACCAAAGAAGCAAGAAGAAATGATAAGTAATAATCTCAGTTTTAGCGTCCAACCTGGCGGACAGGTGGCGGGTACGATACGTGTCGCTGGTGACAAATCAATTTCACATCGTTCTATTATTTTGGCTTCGATTGCAGAGGGAGTAACTCGTGTCACGGGGTTTCTTGAGGGCGAAGATGCGCTGAATACTGTGGCGGCATTTCGCGAGATGGGTGTAACTATTGTCGGGCCGGAGGATGGTGAGCTTACTATTTATGGCGTCGGCAAGAACGGGCTGCAGGCACCGCGAAGGTCTCTGTACATGGGTAATTCAGGAACGGCAATGCGCTTATTGGCTGGGCTTCTTGCTGCGCAATCTTTTGATAGTGAACTCACTGGCGATGAGTCTCTGATGGAGCGGCCGATGAACCGTGTTGCAGGGCCTCTTCGTGAGATGGGGGCTAACATTGATACAGGCGATTCAGGCACTCCACCTCTAATGATTCGTGGAACGAACTTAAAGGGCATCACTTACGAAATGCCGATTGCCAGTGCGCAGGTAAAGTCTTGCCTCTTGCTTGCGGGATTATACGCCGAGGGTGAGACGAAAGTTCTTGAACCGGCTCCCTGTCGTGATCATACAGAACGTATGCTGCAAGGTTTTGGCTATGGTGTTGCTGTCGACGCGCTAGAAGGTAGTTCTACAGTTATCGGCGGCGCAGATCTGCTGGCAACAGAGATCGATGTGCCTGCAGATATATCTTCCGCAGCGTTCTTCTTGGTGGCTGCGGCGATAACGCCTGGTTCGGACCTGACGCTTCAACACGTCGGAGTTAATCCGACGCGCATTGGTGTCATTAATATATTACGCGATATGGGTGCGAACATTGAAAGCAGCAATGAAAGCTTGGTAGGTGGGGAGCCGGTTGCCGATTTACGCGTGCGCTACAAGCCATTGAAGGGGGTTGTCATTAGCGAGGCCCAAATACCTCTCGCGATCGATGAATTCCCAGTGTTATTCGTGGCGGCCGCCTGTGCTGAAGGGGAAACTCTGCTACATGGAGCCGAGGAGCTTAGAGTGAAGGAGAGCGATCGTATCGATGCGATGGCGCAGGGATTAGAGAAATTGGGCGTCGCGCTGGAAACTTTCGACGATGGCATAAAAATTACTGGCGGTGACATGGGCGGTGGCGCTGTAGATAGCTTCGGCGATCATAGAATTGCTATGGCCTTTGCGGTGGCGGGGCTGCGCTGTGAGTCATCTATAGAGATAGCGAACTGCGCGAATGTTGCGACCTCATTCCCGAATTTTGTAGAGCTCGCCACAGAAGTCGGCATGCAAGTTTCGGCCTTGAAGTGAGGGAAAGTAAATTGCAGGAGGGCCTGTGATGCAAAAAGCCCCCGTCATAGCCATCGATGGGCCTTCCGGCTCCGGCAAGGGAACAATAGCCTCGCGTGTAGCCGAGGCACTGGGTTTTTCTTTGCTCGATAGCGGTGCGTTGTATCGAGTTCTAGGCATTGCCTGCCATCAGCACAAAATTGACTTATCAGATCCGGCGGCAGTGGCAAATCTTGCTGAAAGTCTGGATATACAGTTCGGGCTGAGTGGCGAGGGCAGTGTCTGGCTGGATGGCGAGGATGTGAGTCTCGCTATTCGCAGCGACCTTGGCAGTGATATGGCCTCGCAGCTTGGAGCTATCGAAGCGGCGCGGGAGGCTTTGTTCCAGCGCCAATTGGACTTTCGCAAAGCGCCCGGACTGGTCGCAGACGGCAGAGACATGGGGACGACTGTATTTCCTGATGCCACGCTCAAAATCTTCCTAACCGCCAGCTTAGATGCGAGGGCTCAGAGGCGATATAAGCAGTTGATAGGTAAGGGTATTGATGCTATTCTGCCCGCCCTTTTGCGAGACCTAAAAGAGCGAGACCGACGCGACACTGAGCGCGCCACCTCCCCACTTAAACCCGCTGAAGATGCCATCGTCATAGATACAACGGATTTGACTATCGATCAGGTCGTTAATCAGGTCCTGGAACACTACCCTTCGGCATAGCGGAAAACGTAATTGGAAAACTGTTTCTAAGCTGTATCCCCAGAATCGACAGCCTAGAAACTTAACTTAATAACCCCGCAAAACTGGTATGCGGATAGTTGCTCGCCACATTAAATGTGCTATGCAACTAATTGAATATATTGGAATTAATAATGAGCGAAAATTTTGCAGAACTATTCGAACAATCCCTAACTGAAATAGACATGAATCCAGGTGCCATCGTAACCGGCACCGTTATAGATATAGATTCGGATTGGGTTACAGTCCACGCTGGCCTCAAATCTGAAGGCGTTATCCCCCGCATTGAATTCCTCGACGAGCAAGGTAACTTCTCTCTAGAAGTTGGCAACGAAGTTAAAGTTGCGCTTGAGACCGTGGAAGATGGTACCGGTGCTACTAAACTTTCCCGTGAAAAAGCGAAGCGAGCCGAATCTTGGATGGAGCTTGAAGCGGCGCACGAGAAGAATGACATCGTAACCGGCATTATCAACGGCAAGGTTAAAGGTGGTTTTACTGTCGATTTGAACAATATAAGAGCCTTCTTGCCAGGATCCTTGGTCGATGTTCGACCAGTAAGAGATACGCTGCACCTAGAAGGGCAGTTGCTCGAATTTAGACTGATTAAGCTTGATCGTAAGCGCAACAACGTCGTGGTGTCCAGACGTGCGGTTCTTGAGTCGGTGAGCACAGAAGAAAGAGATGCTCTTCTCGAGAAGCTACAAGAAGGTATGTCTGTTAAGGGTATCGTTAAGAACCTTACTGACTACGGTGCCTTCGTTGATCTGGGCGGTGTTGATGGCCTGCTACACATTACAGACATGTCTTGGAAGCGCATCAAGCATCCAAACGAGATTGTAAATGTTGGCGATGAGATCGACGTTAAAGTATTGAAGTACGACAGAGACCGAAATCGCGTCTCTCTTGGACTTAAGCAGCTAGGTGAAGATCCTTGGGTTGCTATTAAGGCGCGCTACCCTGAGAAGACTCAGGTTAAGGCCATCGTTACTAATCTTACAGACTATGGCTGTTTTGCCGAGCTGGAAGAGGGTGTTGAGGGTCTGGTACACGTGTCTGAAATGGATTGGACTAACAAGAACATTCATCCTTCCAAGGTTGTAAATCTTGGTGATGAAGTCGATGTTATGGTCTTGGATATTGACGAAGAACGCCGCAGAATCTCCCTTGGTATCAAGCAGTGCTTCCAGAACCCTTGGGACGGATTTGCTGAGAACTTCAAGAAGGGCGATAAGATATCCGGCAGCATTAAGTCGATTACTGACTTCGGAATCTTCATCGGCCTGGATGGAAACATCGATGGGCTGGTGCATCTCTCAGATATTTCTTGGGACGAGCCTGGCGAAGAAGCCGTACGCGAATTCAAGAAGGGCGACGAGATCGAGACAGTTATTCTGTCCATTGACCCAGAAAGAGAGCGTATCTCCTTGGGTGTGAAGCAGTTAGAAGACGATCCTTTCATGAACTATGCTGGCGAATTTGAGAAAGGCAGCATCGTGAAGGGCACCGTTGCATCAGTAGATGCGAAATCTGCCACTATCACTTTGAAGGAAGGCGTCGAAGGCATGCTACGAGCCTCAGAAATCAGCCGCGATAAAGTGGAAGATGCTCGTACTGTGTTAACAGAAGGTTCGGAGATCGAAGTTAAGATCGTTAGTGTTGATCGCAAGAATCGCATGCTTAGCCTCTCGGTTAAGGCGATTGAGATTGACGACGAGAAGAGCGCGATTAAAGACCACAAGACCGATGCCGCTGATGTTTCGCCGGGCACTATTGGCGATCTAATCAAGGCAGAGATGGATAAAAGCTAGAAATCTCTACCCTCTCCTGTATCGCGATCAACAACTGTTTGGTTCCGATACAGGAGAACATTCTAGATTTATCAATACTTTGCGTCATTTCCTGATTCAAACTGGCTACATGTTTGTGTTAGGCTTGGGCACCTGACGGCAGAACCGTAATAGGAGTCGTCAGTCGTACTAGAAAAGAGGACAGGGGACAATCATGACTAAATCTGAACTCATAGACCGCATCGCTGCAAAGCAGACGCAACTCTCTTCGAAAGACGTAGAGCTTGCGGTTAAGGCGGTTATTGAATACATGTCTCAGGTCTTATCTGAAGGCGAAAGAATAGAAATTAGAGGTTTCGGTAGTTTTTCGTTGCACTACCGCGTTCCACGCATTGGGCGAAACCCTAAGACCGGAACACCGGTAGCGTTGAGCGGGAAGTACGTTCCCCATTTTAAGCCGGGCAAGGAACTGCGTGATCGAGTTAATACTAGTATGCTGGTAGAACAGCACAGCTAGATGCAAACCCACGGCTTTTGCAATACACGGCATAGCCATTGAGGTTATGCCGTTTTTGTTTGTACTAGGGGCATTCCAGTCACTACTACGAATTCGATCCACTACGAGTTAGAACAACCTTTCAAGCTTGGATGATATTTTTGATGCGCCAGCTTACTCAATTGCTTTCCGGTTTCTTTCTGCTACTTGTGTTCGCAGCTAGCGTTACTTTTACCTATTACAACTCAATTCCAGTGACCATAGGTGTCGGTTCATGGCAGCTGCAGCCGCAGCCGGTGTCCGTCTGGATAATTGGGGCATTTGTCTCTGGCGGATTATCAGGTTTGCTACTTGGCTTAGGCCTGTTTAGGAATTTAAAGTCGCGGGTTGAAATTCGCCGTCTAACGAAAGCGCTGAAAGTCGCTGAACAAGAAGTCTCGAATCTTCGTTCGCTGTCGCTACGCGATACAAAGAAGTAGCGACTGGATTACTATGGAAAGTTTGTCGTTCTATGTTCTGCTACTTATTGCCATCATCGCCGGCTGGCTATTAGGTAGGCTAGGCTCGCCGAAATCTGTGCGGCCGAAGGCTTCAAGCTCTGACTTGTTTCAAGATTACTTCGTAGGTCTAAATTACTTACTTAACGACGAGCCCGATGAGGCTATAGATACATTCATCAAAGCGCTGGAAATAAATAGCGAAACTGTTGAAACGCATCTGGCGCTAGGGGCTCTTTTAAGAAGGCGAGGAAAGGTAGATAAGGCTATAAATGTGCATCAGGCCTTACTTGCTAGGCCGAATTTAGAGCGAGATTTCTCCAACGCGGTCAGGTTGCAGCTAGCTCTCAACTATATTGCAGCCGGATTGCTGGACAGGGCGGAGCGGCTCCTAAAAGAGATCCTAGACGATGGAGGGGAAGCCAAATGGGATGCGCTTCGACAGTTGATTACCATCTACCAGACGGAGAAGGAATGGGAAAATGCTATAGCCTGTTCATCTGAATTGCTGAAAAACACACGACTTAGAAAAGACCCAACATTGCTAGGTGGCGCGGCTCACTTTTGCTGTGAAATTGCGGAGCAATATTTACATATCAATCAATATGCTCAAGCCAGAGCAGAAATAAAGCGTGCGTTTACATTTGAGAGAAAGAGTATTCGTGCCATGCTTTTACTGGCGGACATCGAGCAACATGAAGGAAAATATAAAGCTGCGATAAAGGAGCTGCTGCGGGTGCGAGCGGCAAAACCCGAATTTATCTCACAGTTGCTCGGACCATTAGAGTCCTGTCATGAGAGTATTGGAGCAAGAGCGGATTTTGAAAAACTTCTGCGAGTAATGGTGCAGGAGAATTCTAGCACCGAAGCGGCGTTAATGCTGGCCAAGGTGATGAGTGCGAGATCTGAAAACGCTGAGGCTATAGGTCTGCTCGAGAAGCATCTCGAGCATTTGCCATCTCAGAAGGCTTTGATCGAGCTTCTAGGATTGCAATTGGAAGGACTCGACGAGAATGTTGCCAGCAGTCTAGAATCGTTGTTAAATCTGGTGCAGGCTCAAGTTCAGGGAAGCTCGGAGTACCACTGTCGGCACTGTGGTTTTGAGACCAAGAGCTTTTTTTGGATGTGTCCCAGTTGTAAGCGGTGGGACAAAATTCGCCCTATTATTGAGTTACTAAGTCGGCAAACCAGTAGCGCTGGCAAGTAGTAGTTTCGAACTTGTGAATTTAAAACAGTAAGTAGTATCGGGGTGTCTGTGGAAAAAAGAATAATAGTGGCTCTGGATTTCAATTCGGCCAAGCTTGCTCTCAACTTAGTTGATAGTCTGGATCCAAAACTTTGCCGCCTTAAAATTGGCAAGGAATTGTTTACTGCCTGTGGCCCGGATTTACTTAAACAAATACAGGGCCGTGGCTTCGAAGTATTCCTCGATTTAAAGTTTCATGATATTCCGAATACTGTGGCAAAGGCGGTGAATGTTGCGGGGGACATGGGGGTTTGGATGCTGAATGTTCATGCTTCAGGCGGTCAGGCCATGATGGAAGCGGCGAGAGAGGCCTTGCTCGAATTTGGCAGTCAGCGCCCAAAACTAATCGCGGTTACCGTATTGACTAGCTTAGCCCAGATTGATCTGAGCCAGATAGGAATCGACTGTAGCCCGGAAGAACAGGTGAGCAAGCTGGCATTTCTTACCCGCGATGCCGGCCTAGATGGTGTTGTCTGCTCTGCGGCAGAAACGCGTCTGCTAAGGGCGCAGCTGCCAGGGGGATTCTGCCTAGTTACGCCAGGTATACGTCGTGCAAGCGATGCTGCCGGTGATCAGAAGCGTGTTGTCGGCCCTGCCGATGCCGTGCGCAGTGGAAGCGACTATCTCGTAGTTGGCCGACCCATTACTCAAGCCGAATCGCCCAATGAAGCTCTAATGGAGTTTAATTCCGCCATAGCTAGCGTTAACTAATTTCTTTACTAAGCTATAGAAAACAGCCAAGGCTGTTTTCACTTAACTTTCTTTACTTTTGTTTGTTAATTTTAGCGATAAGGAAATTACTATGATTAGACTAGCCATTCCCAGACTGGCGCTGGTCGCTGTCCTGCTGGCATTCTCAACAGTTGGTCTAGCGGTTGAAGCTCAGCCCGAAAGCACGCAGCAAATTCAAATGTTAGATATTAACAGCGCCGATGCAGCGGCAATAGCTGCCGCGCTGGATGGTGTCGGCCTGACTAAGGCGCAGGAGATTGTCGCCTACCGTGAAATGTTTGGCAGCTTTCATTCTGTGGAAGAATTGGCCGATGTGAAAGGTATCGGTGTTGCGACTGTTGAGAAGAATAGGCAGCGCATTATAGTCGTTAACAAGTAGTCATTAATTCGTGACTTAGCTCGATAAGGCACTTTCACTATGTTTTGAAAGTGCCTGATTTTATTACTGAATATTTCTAGAAGCTCGTTATAATGGTGGCCCCATACTGATTGCCGACGGGCTTGAATTTAATGTCGTTACTGTTGTTATGTAGTCTACTTTTTCTTGGCTCTGCAATCCTCACGGGTCTGTTTCGCTGGCTGGCTCAGCGAGTTCAGCTCTTAGCTGTCCCTGTTTCCAGAAGCGCTCATTCGAAGCCTGTCCCGGTTGGAGGAGGGGTTTCGATAGTTGCTCTGATTCTAATGGTTGTTGCCTACAGTTATTTCACGGAGCAAATTCTTGCAAACGAGTTTGCGGCCTTAATGGCTGCTTTGGTGATCGCCTGTATCGGTATCGTGGATGATATAAAGCAGCTAGATGTTCGTTGGCGTATACCAGCGCAATTTCTGGCCTCTATCTACGTTGTAGTTTGTCTGGGGGATGTGCCAGCAATTGATTTTGGCTTCTTCAGCTTCCCAGAATCAATACTACTCAATGTGTTGGCAGTATTTGCGTTGGTTTGGCTGCTAAACCTGTATAATTTCATGGATGGTATAGATGGCATGGCAGCGACAGAATTAATCGCTGTAAACCTAGTGTCATTATTAATTGTTATAAATAGCGATGCCGTTCTAACATTGCTATCTGCGAGTTTCGCTGCCGCCGCGGGAGGATTCCTGCTTTGGAATTGGGCGCCAGCCAAGATATTTATGGGAGATGTAGGTAGTAGCTTTATTGGGTTTACCCTAGGGGTGATGGCGCTGTTGTCATTGCAGCATGGCAGCATGACTGTATGGACATGGGTTTTGCTATTAGGCGTATTTATCATAGACGCTACCCTGACTCTGTTTGTTCGCTATAGGAGTAAACAGCGCTGGTACCAAGGGCATGCCTCACACGCCTATCAAAATGCGGCGAGGCACTACAAGAGTCACGCGAAAGTGACGATAGCTATCTTATTAATCAACCTTTTTTGGCTAGGGCCGCTGGCTTGGTTGTCCATACAATACCCTCAAATGGGGCTGGCCCTATCAATAATAGGCCTGATACCGTTGTTGCTGCTAGCGAAGCGTTTCGGTGCAGGTAGAGAGCATTTCTCACTCTAGGCGCAATCAGTGCTCTGTGCTCCGTTAGGCAGCGGACGACACGACTAATTAAGGGGATAGGCCATGAACCTATATACGATTCCATTATCGCGCTCTGTAAAGCAGATCCTGATGATGATCGCCGATGCGTTAATGATAGTGCTAGCGTTGGCGTTCTCTTTTGCCTTGCTGGGGAAGGATTTCTTCGGCCAAGATCAGCGATTCTATTTCTATCTTTCACTAGCGACGACGGTCAGTATTCTCGTCTTTATCCGTATTGGTCTTTATAGGGCGCTGGTCCTCTATTTGGGGCTGCACAGTGGCTTTCTAATTTTGCAGGGGGTTACGGCGGCAAGTTGTCTGTTAGCCGCTTCCTACTTCTTTGCTAAAACCCCAGAATCCTCAGATCTGTCGATCCTACCAATCTTCTGGATGATTGCCTTGTTGCTTATCGGTGGTAGTAGGTTCTTTGCCAAGGTTTTACTGCAGAGTCTCATTCAAAACTTCAGACCGAAAGAGCCGGTGATCATTTACGGTGCTGGTAGTTCTGGTATGCAACTACTCGTAGCGTTGCAGAACGGCGATCAATACCTGCCGGTGGCCTTCGTTGACGATAGCCATAATATGATCGGTAATACCGTGCACGGCATCCGTGTCTATAGTCCTAATTCTCTGTATGAGCTTATTGAGAGTTATTCGGTACGTCAGATATTTTTGGCAATTCCCTCGGCAACCCATGGCGAGCGAAAGGAAATTTTGAACCGGCTGGAGCATCTTCCCGTGCACGTAAAAACGGTGCCAGA
>Ga0316189_10001237_pt1 | contig 25409 bp, 21 predicted proteins | sample LowCovwburrow_MG_FD_204930 | JGI IMG/M metagenome (GOLD analysis project Ga0316189, IMG submission 204930) | Coastal sediment microbial communities from Maine, United States - Lowes Cove worm burrow | ecosystem: Environmental > Aquatic > Marine > Coastal > Sediment | place: USA: Maine... | reverse complement strand
CATGAAAGTCCAGGTCCTTTTGCGACCAGGGGCCCGGGACGATGATGACGGGGCTCACGTTTCCGAGCTCGCAGCTGACTCGCTTCGGGTTGCGCGCTTCGTCCGCTGCCTTTCTGCGCGCCCCTTCCTCGCCCACGCCGAACACAATCGCGTCGTGGGTCTTGTCCGAACCGGTGACGTGAATCTCCTCGACCAGGTCATGCGTGCAGAGGTACTGCCCCTCAGCCGCGCCGCCGTAGACCAGGCGAAAGAAGCCGCGCGCGCGAAGCGGCTCGAACATCTCGTCGACCAGCGGACCGAGGTACTCGTTGACCGGGTTCATCTTCAGCAGGACCACCTGGCCCTCCACGAAGAGCTTGTAGAGGGTGTCCATGGGCCCAATCGAAGAGACGTTGCCCGCGCCGAGCACCAGGCAGAGCTTCCCCTTCGGCGACTTCTTTCGATAGAACGAAGCCTGGTGCTCGCTCAGGTTCTCGAGGCTGACCCCGGGCTGCATCCAGACTTCGGCGGTGAAGCCCTGAAAGAGCAGCCCGTCGAACCCGTCCAGCGGAAACACCGGAGCGACCACCTGGCCGTCGGGGCGCGCGAACGCTGCTCTTGGAAGCTGCGGCACGCCCTGGTCCTCGATGTCTTGAAGTGAGGTAATGAGGACGCTGATGTTCTTGACGATGGCCGCCGGGCCGACCAGCCACTCTTCGCCCTCTTCGACATTGCCGAAGGTCATGCCCTTGGCTTCCACGGACGCCGCGACCCAGCGCTCGGCGACCTCGACGGCTCTCTCGCGTACATGCACGAGAAGCTCGATGCGCTCTTCGATGTCGAGCGCTACCCATTCGTTGCGGTGGTCCTCGAGGATGGCGAGCGCTTCGTCGAGCCTCCCCTGGGAGGTGGGCTCGATTCGATGCTGGGCTTCGGGGATGGCGGCGGAGCCTTGCTGCTCGGCGACGGCTTGAGTCAAGGGGCCTCCTTCAGGACGCGGATACCGAAGCCATGTTGGGGTTTTGGCCCGCGGAGATCAAGAGTTGCTTGACCTCGTCGAGGCTGTCGCAGACGCGGGCGGGCGGAAGGCTTTTCAGAAACACTTTTCCGTAGCCTTTGCGGCGGATTCTCGAATCGAGGATGGCGACGACACCCCGGTCCTGCCTGGTGCGAATCAGGCGTCCGAAGCCCTGTTTCAAAGAAAGTGCCGCCGCGGGGACCAGGTAGCGCATGAAGGCGGATTCACCGGCTTCTTCGAGGCGTTCGCAACGGGCGGCGACCACCGGGTCGCTTGGAACATCAAAGGGGAGTTTGTCGATGACGACGAGCCGAAGCGCTGATCCGGGAACGTCGACGCCCTCCCAAAAGCTCGCAGTCGCGAACAAAACCGCGTTGCCCTGATCGCGAAACCGGTCGAGCAGGGTTTGCTTCGGCGCGTCGCCTTGAACGAACCACTCGTAGTCGAGCTGCTCCCCGACGCGTTCCGAGAGAATACGCATCATGCGAAGCGAGGTGGAAAGAACGAACGCGCCTCCTTCGCTCAAGCGTATGAGCTCGAGGATCTCTTTGACGGCAGCGTCGGGGAAGTCCGAGGCGCGAGGGTCGGGTAGGTGAGTCGGGGCGTAGAGCGCAGCTTGCTCCTCGTAACGGAACGGCGACTCGACGAGCTCCTCGCTGACTTCGTTTTCGATCCCGAGACGGCGCTTGAGGAATCGGAAGTCCCCACCAGTGGTCAGCGTCGCACTGGTAAACACCACGCAAGGGACGCGTTCGTGAAGGCGCTCCCGCAAGAGCGGACCCACGTCGATCGGGCTCGAGCCTACGGCGGGGCTTCGTCCAGATGCCTGCGCCCAGCTCACCTGCCCGGGCGCTTCGAGGGAGCCGAGCGCATCCCGGAGCTGGTCGGCTCGCCTTGCAATTTGCAGGGCATTCTCTCTTGGAGGCCGAATGCCCCGGCAGGATGCGCCGAGCTCTGCGAGCGTGTTGTCGAGAGCGAATAGCGCGTCTTCGGGGATGGCTTCCGGAGGCAAGGGAACGCGGCCGCCGCCGGCATTGCCGGGTAGGGCGCTGAAGAAATTCGAGGACTGCTGAAGCAAGGCATCGAGCAAGCGCGTCGTCTGTTTCTTTTCGCCGCGTTCGCCGCGCAAGGCCGTTCGAGCATCGCGGACCAGTCTCTCGAGCATGGCGGTCGAGAGCCTCGAGCCGAAGAAGAGCGTCGCCGTGTCCTCGATCTGATGCGCTTCATCGAAGATGACCGCGTCGTAGTCGGGCAGGACCGAAGCAAAGCCGGTATCTCGAAGCGCAAGGTCCGCGAAGAACAGATGATGATTGACGATCAGCAGCTGAGCGTTCTCCGCCCGTCGGCGCACGCGGGTCACAAAGCAGTCTTCGTAGTGCTCGCAACGCGAGCCGATGCGCGTGTCCGACCCACTCACCACGCGCGACCAAATGGGGTCTTCCTCGGCAATCGAGGCCAGGCTCGCGCGGTCGCCCGATTCGCTGCTCTCGATCCAGTTGCGAAGCGCAGGGAGCGAGCGGGCGAAGCGGGGCTGCGTGGCGTCGACGCTGCTCGACAGCTCCCCAAAGCGCCGGAGGCACAGGTAGTTGCTCAGGCCCTTCACACAGGCCGCGTCGATGTCGATTCCGAGCTGGCTTTTCAAGGCGGGCAGGTCCTTTTCCATGATCTGGTCCTGCAGCGCACGGGTGCCGGTCGAGACCATCACCCGGCGCCCGCTCAGCAGCGCAGGGATCAAATACGCCCAAGTCTTCCCGGTGCCGGTTCCTGCCTCGATCAGCAGGACACCATCGTGATGGAGCACGTCCTGCACCGCGCGGGCCATTCGAATCTGCCCCGGCCGGTGCTCGTAGCCCGGAATGCCGCGGGCCAGCGGTCCGTTAGGCCCAAGCAGATGACCCGCATCCATGGGCCTGCTTTAGCACGAGGCACTGCGGCTGCCTCGGTGACGCGCTATAGAGAGCCCGATCGTGATACCTATCCGCGACATCAACCACACGCGCCGCACCCCCGTCGTCACCTGGGCGATCATCGGCGCGAACCTTCTCGTCTTCATGCTGAGCTTGAGCCTGGACAGGGCCGAGACCGAAACCCTGGTCATGCGCTTCGGGGTGATCCCCGACGTCATCGTGAACGGCAACTGGACTGCGCCACGCATCGACGGCGGCGCGCTCGGCAGCTGGGTCACACCGTACACCAGTATGTTTCTGCACGGTGGGCTGTTGCATCTCGGCAGCAACATGCTCTTTCTTCACGTCTTCGGCGACAACGTCGAGGACGTGCTCGGCCGCGGCCGCTTCTTGCTGTTCTACGTCCTGTGCGGGCTCGGCGCCGTGCTGGGACAGGTTCTCGTCGACCCCGACAGCGTGGTGCCCATGATCGGCGCGTCAGGGGCGATCTCGGGCGTCCTCGCCGGCTACATGACCCTCTTCCCGCACGCCCGCGTCGTCACGCTCATCCCGATCTTCATCTTCATCCACTTCATGGAAGTGCCTGCGGCGATCTTCATCGTGCTCTGGTTCGTCCTGCAGCTCGTGCAGGGCTACCTATCCCTCGGCATGATCGCGGAAGGCGGCGGCGGCGTCGCCTGGTTCGCGCACATCGGTGGCTTTCTGGCCGGCCTGCTGTGCGTTCGTGTGCTGTACCGAAAGCCTAAGGGGCGTCGGCAGCGTCTGTTTCACTAGGCGCAGGGGCCTCTTCAACTGCCTTGGGCTCCGCGGGCGGCTCGGCCTTTGCCTCGCTCGGTGCAGGCGGCTCGGGCTTCGCCTCGCTCGGCGCAGGCTCGGCAGGCTGTTCGGCCTTTGCCTCAGTCGGCGCGGGCTCGTCGTCCTTCGGGCTCGGCGCGGCGCCTTCCTTCTGCAGCGTGACGTTCAGCGTTCCGAACATGCGTCGCGTCTCTTCGGTGAATGAACGACGCAGCACCGATGCGTTCGCCGTCTCGTAGCCTTCCATCGAGATCACGACCCTGCGTGACCGTGGCATCGATTTGAACTGAAGCTCGCCAGGCGTGGTGACCACCCCGCCACCAACTGCGCTCGCCATGGCGCCCGCGGGGCTGGTGACGACTTCGAGCACGTACGGAAGGGGCACGAGCTGGAAGCTCACCGGCTCTTGACCGGCCGCAACCTCGACCTGCTGACGCTGACCCAGATAGCCGCGCACCTTCATGTAGATCGACAGCTTGGTCCCAAGCTCGTGCTCGATTTCGAGTGGCGTGCGTCCCGCGCGCTTGCCATTGACGCTCACGAACGCGCCAGGCGGTTCTGAAACGACCGCGAACTTCATCATGCCGGTATCGGCGACTTCGCTAGGCGCCGCTTCGGCCGGCGCGGCTTCGACCGGCGCGGCTTCGGCCGGAGCCTCGGCATTCGCTTGAGCCTCATCGGCTGCACCCTCGGCGGGGGCCTCTTGCGAACCAGGGGCTTGCGCCGCGGCCTCTTCGGGCTCGATCACGGGCGCCGCAACTGGCTCGGCCACGCGAGCGGGCTTCGCGGACGGGCTCTCAGTGGGCGCGATTGCTGCGATCACGCCGTCCAAGAATCCGAGCTGCCATCCGAGGACTCCCAGGCCGGCAAAAGCAGTAACCGCGATGAGCAGAATGACCAAGCCGGGCCGGGCCTTCTTCTCGGGAGTCGGCCGCGTCGTCCAAACCGGCTCGGGCGCCTGCGGAACCTTGAAAGCCTCCGATGGAATCCCCGGTGCCTCGGGAACGGGGGCGCGGCCCTCGGGCTTGTCGGACTCGAACATCTTGACGTCGATGACCTCACCGGGCGCAGGGCCGAACGAGTCAGCCGACTCCGGACCGAATAGATCTGGGACCGAGTCTTCGAACGAATGGCCCGTCGTGTCGCCCGCAGGCACCACCGGTGTTGCTCGCCTCTCCGCGAAGAGCGGCGACATGGCGTCTTTGGCGATCACCGTGGCAGCGGCTTCAGGGCGGTAGCTCTCGGCCGGGTAGTCGTGAACCTTGGTCGTTTCGCTCTCGAGGAAATCGTCATCTGGGTCGACATCGTCGAGCGCCGGTGCGACCGAACCGGTGACGCGCGCGGCTGTGCTGGCTGCCGATCCGCCAAACGCGGACATCGCGCCACGCGATTGCGCTTCGCCAAGCGACTGCTTCTGCCGCGAAGAAACTTCCTGCGGCGCCGAGAACGCCCCATAAGCCGTGGCACCGCGGTTCTGCTCGCTGCTCCGGCGTGCGCGCTCAGCTCCTGCCTGCGCTTCGCGTTGCGCAACCTCACCGGCCCCGCCCTCTTCGAGCGCAGAGGCGAGAAACTCACTCACGTGCCGGACTTGGGTTTGTTCTTCCTGTTCGAGCTCGTCTTCGAGCAGGAGCGATTCGTCCGCTACAGGAGGGCGCTCTCTCTCTTTGCCCTGCTCGAAGACACCGGGGTAGACACGGTCATCGGCGATCTTCTGCACGACAGCGCGGGAGCTAGAGTCCATCTTGATGAACTTGATGCCCATGCCAGGCGGGTCGTCCGCGGTCGCATCGGCTTGTTCACGTCTCCACACGACGCGTCCGACCCCATGGATGAGCGTCGACTCGTCTTGAAGCATGAACTCGAACTTCAGAAGCGTACCCACCGCCAAGGGCTTCTTGGCCTTGATGAATACACCCCCTCGCGAGATGTCACTGCTGTAGCGTTCGATGAAGTCCTCGAGCGTCGCGCTCTTGTACCGGATCTTCAACGAAAGCAGCGTGCGCTTGTCCTTGCGTGCTTCTGCCATGTTGTCTTGCCTGCAACCCCCGCTTCAGATTAGCTATCGATTCGTGAAGCAACAAACGATTCGGTGAGAAAACGACTCTCGTTAGGGGTTAAAAAGAGCCGTCCGGCATAGGCGAAACTGGCGATGCTCCGGTGAGGTATTCCAAAGTCGTACATGGGTCGCGGCAGACTTTCCCATGGATACGCCATGAAATTCCAAGGCCCACTGTGATTTCGAACAGTGACTGATCGTCGAGCGGTGGATCGAAAACCCGCTTCGCACAACCTCGTGCACCGCGGCTGAGAATTGTTCGACGCCAGCTTCGATGCGCAGATGGCGGCTGGACCAGGGGCGTCCTGCTGGAGCTCGGGGTTCGCAGACACAGAGCGCACAGGCATCGACGAGAGAGTCCGCTTCCACATCGACTTCGAAGCCCTTCGAAGATGTTTCTACCTGGATGAGCGCCTCGCGGTTCCAAAGCAGCGGTGCGCCCCCGAGCTCTGCGAGCGACGGTCCGAGCGACTGGGCGAGCTCGGGAACGACATCGAGAAGCGGCCCGAGGGCGAAGTCACGGTTCTGAAGCTCGCGGTGAGGCACCAGAAGACCAGGCGATTGGTGCGGCCCGCGCTCGTCCCAGAGAAGGTCTAGGTCGATGCTGCGCGGGCCCCATCGCTCGGCGGGGTTGCGGCGGCGACCGAGACGAAGCTCGGTTCGCAGCAAGACCGACAAAAGCTCGCTGGGCGGGACGTGCGTCTCCAGACGAAGCGCTGCGTTGAGATAGCGCGGCTGAGGCGGGCCCAGAGGTTCGGTTTCGTAGATCTTGGAAACCGCGCAAACCTCGATCCCCGCGCGTGCATCGAGCAAATCGGCCGCCGCACGGATCGCCGCCTCACGCGCTCCGAGATTCGACCCCACCCCAACCGCAACGACAGGCATGGCTCTCACTTCGACAAAAAGGGGACTGTTCCCTTTTTCATGGGATTGATTGCGGCTAGGTTCTGCGCATGTCGGAGATGCCGCTGTTCGATCGTCTTCAGAGCCAAGGCCATGATGACGATGAACGTGTCTTCCGCGTGAGCGAAGTCAACCGCGCCGTTCGCCACACCCTCGAGGACCACTGGGGCAAGGTCCTCATCGAGGGCGAGCTTTCGGATGTCCGGCGCGCCAAGGGTCATGTCTATTTCACGCTCAATGACGAGGAAGACCCGGCGCAGCTGCGGGGCGTGATGTTCCAGTCCGATGTCCGGCGCAGCAAGGCGCCCTTGGAGAACGGAGCCCGGATTCGATTCCGCGGAACCCTGTCTCTGTATACGGCGCGTGGCCAGTTCCAGCTGATTGCACGCTCGGCCCAGCTCGCCGGTGAGGGCGATCTGGCAGCCCAATTCCGAAGGCTGCGCGAGAAGCTCGAGGCCGAAGGCCTGCTCGACCAGGAGCGAAAACGCCCGCTGCCCGCGCTGCCGCGACGGGTCGGCGTCGTGACGAGCCGCACGGGCGCAGCCCTTCGCGACATCATTCGCGTGGCCTCCGAGCGCTGCCCGGTACAGATCCTCGTCGCCGATTGCCGCGTACAAGGCGAAGACGCGCCGGCAAGCATCGTTGCTGCACTCGAGCTGATTCAGCGAGTCCGCGATTTGGATCTGGTGATCATCTCGCGCGGCGGCGGGTCCGCCGAAGACCTCTGGGCGTTCAACGACGAAGGCGTGGCGCGCGCGATTGCAGCGTGCCGAGTGCCGGTCGTGAGCGGCGTCGGCCACGAAGTCGACATCACCATCGCCGACCTGGTCGCCGACCTGCGAGCCGCGACACCCTCCAACGCAGCCGAGATCGCCGTGCCCGAGCGTGAGACTCTGCTGCGCGACCTTCGCTCTTGGGAGCGGCGACTGCAACAGGCGCTGGACAACCGCATCGGGGGCCTTCGTCTTCGCCTCGAGCGGCAGCTTCGCCCCCTCTACGGCGCGCGACGCGTGATCGTCCCGGTTCGTCGAGAGCTCCGCGACTTGCAAACACAGCTGCAGCAGACGCAACGTTCCAAGCAACGCGCCCGGCGGGAGCGCCTGGCCGAGCTCCGCCAGCAGCTGATGCGCATGGATCCGCGTTCGGTGTTGCGAAGCGATCAGCGCGAGCTCGCCGCGGTCACCGCCAAGCTCCGGGATGCGGGTAGATTGCCCGTTCGGCATCGTCGTGATCGCCTGCAGACCCTCGAGTTTCGGCTGAAGGGCCGCGGGCGGCCGATGGTTCAAGAAGCCCGCGCGAGTTACGCAGAGCTCTGTGCGCAGCTGGACGCGCTGTCGCCGCTGCGGGTGCTCGAGCGCGGTTACGCGATTGCACTGCACGAGTCGACGGGCCGCGCGGTCCGGAGCCGTTCCGAAGTGAAGCAAGGCGATAGGCTGCGCGTCCGAGTGTCCGATGGAGAGTTTGGCGCAAAGGTCGAAAGCCATGACTAATCCGATTCGTCTCGGGATCTTCGGTTGGCCGGTGGCCCATTCGAAGTCGCCCCAGATGCACCAGTCCGCCGCAGCTGCTCTGGGCATCGAGCTTCGCTACGAGCGTTTCGAGGTCGCCCCCGAAGGCTTGGCCGAGGCGATACGGGCCAGGCACGCAGCTGGGATTGACGGCTACAACCTCACCGTGCCGCACAAAGAGGCGGTCATGCCGCTGCTCGACGAGGTCGCCCCGGCTGCACGCGCGATCGGCGCGGTGAACACCGTGGTCCGTACCGACGGTCGGTACCTGGGGCACAACACCGACGCCCCAGGGCTCGTGCGTTCGCTGGAGCAAGCCGGCGTGTCGGTCCGGGGTGCCCGCGTGGTGGTGCTCGGCGCAGGGGGCGCTTCGCGTGCGGCCGTCGTGGGGCTGGCGAATGCTGGCGCGGCTCAGATCAGCGTGCTCTCGCGAAGGCCTGAGCAGGGCGAAGCGCTACGCCGGTCCCTTGCCGGCGAGCTCGCATGCGGTTTGGAGGTCGCACCGCTCAGCGACGCAGAGAACCGTTTCGCAGGGGCAACCTTGCTCGTTCAGGCGACCAGCGCGACCCTCGAATCGAATCCGGGCGCGCAGGCGTTCGCCGAGTCTGTTCCGATCGAAGCGCTGCCCGACGAAGCCGCGGTGCTCGACATGGTCTATAAGCCGCTCCAAACCGCCTTGCTCGCGCGCGCACAAGAGCGCGGCCTACGCACGGTCGATGGCCTCGGGATGCTGCTTCACCAGGGTGCGATCGCCTTCGAGATGTGGACCGGCTTCGAGCCGCCGCTCGACGTCATGCGCGCGGCCTTGGCCGACTGAGCGCGCTCACATCAAGACGCCCTTGACCGGTTCGACGGGCGGCGGGACGTCCTTCTCGCCGAGTTGCTGGCGTAGGTCGATCTCGATCGTGCGGCACAGGGCCGTCATCGGCGTGTCGTTGTCGTCGTTCTCGAACGGATTCTTCAGCGCGGCGCCGAGCTGCTCGACCACCATGAAGCTCAGGCTGATGACGACCACCGCGAGCACCTCGATGAACCGGATCTGGCGGTCGGCGCTGAGGAACGCGATAGGAACGGCGATCGCGCTGAGCCAGACCAGACCACGGGAAATGAAGCGAACCTCGTCGGGGAAGGCCGTGTTCTTGATTCGTTCACAGCCGCCTTGAAGGTCGTAGAGGCGACTCAAGGTGGAGTCGAACCGCATCAGCAGAAGCTGCTGGCTCATGTCCGTGCCGATCAAATCGGCGAGCCGGGCGCCCTGAGAGCTGATGAGCCGCGTGGGCTTGTTCGCAAAACCCTGCAGGTCTACTAGCTCCTCGGCCGAGAGGAATGGCGCAAGCTCCTCCCATGACCGCTGACCCCGTAAGCTGAGGCGAAGCGCGTTGCAGAAAGCCAGGTGACGATAGACGAGCTCCGTCTGCACCTGGGCCGCGTCATCGTCAGCACGGAGCCTAGGAACGCGCTCCGGGGTGAGAAGGGTGAGCACCTCCCGCGCGAAGGTGCGGCTTTCGTTGACGAGCCCGCCCCACAAGATCCTCGCTTCCCACCAGCGCTGATACGCCTCGTTGAAACGAAACACGATGAAGATGCCGACCACCGTCGCGATCAAGCTGATGGCGGTGGTGGAGAACACGTCGGTTTCGAGGACGCTCGTGTATCGCGAGATGATCACGATCGCCTGCTCGGTCAGGATCACCATGAGGATCAGACCCCAGTTCCTGACGATGAAACGCTCGAATGCGCGCTTGAGCCCCGTGCCGTTTCGAACGATCACTCGGCTTCGAGCTCCGCAACACCAAACATCTCGGCGGCGTGCACGAACACCAGCTCTTCGGCTTCCATGACTGGATCCGGTGACGCATCGATGCCCACGGTACAGTCCTCGATCGCGAAAAACTCTTGGGAATGCATGAGCTCGTCGGAAACCCGAACGCCCTTGGGCAGCGGCAGCGTTCCCATCACCAGACCACCGGCAAACAAGCAGGCCACCTCGTGACGCTCGCGCTCGTCGTCTTCCTGCAGGCCCAGCATCGCCTCTTCACCGGGCACGACGATCAGGACGGCCTTACGCTGCAGCGCCAGAAACGGAATCGTCTGAGGTTGCTCCGCCATGCTGACGTTGGTCATCCGGAAAAACGCCTCTCCGCCATTCAAGAAAGGCAACAACCCCACCCCCTCGGGAACATGCAAAGTCCCAATCACCCAACCCGTAGGCGTAAACAACCGCACCGTACTCACAGAAGGGGACACTCTCCGGGGTTCTAAATACCCGATATTGGGGCGGTTCTGCGAGAAAGATCGCAGCGCCATATAAATAGCCTTTTTGCGACCCTGGAAAGCCTTGCTCAAATGAAGTCGCTGCGATCCGTGCAGGAGAAATCTTGTTATTTCAGATGCTTGGAGGGGTAGAGAGTGTCCCCGATGTGTTTGGCGACTGTGCGGCGGTCGATGCCGAGGACTTCGCCGGCTCGGCTGTAGTTGCCTTCTCGCTGGTAGACCCAGCGGCTGTAGGCGGAGACTACCTGGTCTAAGGTCGCGGTTCCGTTTTGCATGTCCCCGATCAGCGCGTCGAAGTCGCCGCTTGCCCGAGGCTCGGTCGCTGGAAGATAGCGGCCGTGGATCAGCAGGTTACGCACACACTGCTCGAGCTCGCGAATGTTGCCGGGCCATGGGTAATCATAGCCGACCCCGCTCTCGATTCCGCTCATGACTTCCGCGAAGCTCGCGCTGTCCGCGGCGCCTAGGGTGCGTTGAATCAAAACTTGGACGAGATGCCCGAGCTCGCCACGATCCCCCGCAAGCTGCTCTTTGAGCGACGGAGTTCGGATCACGTCCGAGCAGAGGCGGTAGTAGAGGTCCTCGCGAAAACGCCCGGCTTCCATTTCACAAGCCAAGTCCCGGTTCGTCGCAGCCACCACCTTGCCGCCAAAGCTCCTTGGCTCGCTGTCCCCCAACCGGTGAAAGGTTCGCGACTGAAGCACCCTGAGAAGCTTCACCTGGACTTCCGGATCGAGCTCGCCGATCTCGTCCATGAACATGGTCTCGCTCGACGATCGTCCTTCGAGATGCCCCATCCTGTCCGCGGTTGCCCCCGTAAACGCCCCTTTTCGGTGTCCGAAGAGCTCAGATTCGATCAGCGTCTTGGACATCGCCGCGAGATGCAGCGGATGAAACGCCGTGCGAAAATCGCGCGCGAAACGGCGCCCCCGTTCGTCGAAGGGAATGAACGAGGAAAGTCCGATGGCGCTCGCCACGAGCTCCTTGCCTGTACCCGACGGCCCGAGGATCAAGGTGCTCGACTCGTGCATGCGACCTCGAAGGTGACGCAGATAGCGCCAGGGGTCGTGGGTGAACAAAGACTCCCAAACGTTTGCACGCAGCTTCGCCGCCGCAATCGACGTCCCTAATATCTGATGAAAGACAAAGTGAAACGCGCGCCTTGTTTGGAAGAAGAGCGCGAATAGCTCGGCGGGCCCGCTTGCCCAGGCAGGCGGGTCGAGGTGACGGAACAGAGCTCGGAAGTCGGCTTCGAACGCGTCGTAGAAGGCAACCGTCTCCGGCGCCGAGTCTGCGATGATCGACTCATAGAGCGCGGAGTCGTGGCGGTAGTAAAGGACGTACAAGGCGAGGCCAACAAGCAGCTCCCGGTCCTGCGCGCTGTACTTTTCACCCTTCTCGAAACCGGTCTGCGCGGCCGCCATTTGTCGTTCGGCTTCTTCTTTGATGGCAGGGAGCGCCGGATCTTCGAGCGGCCAGTCGAGGGAACGGCTCCAGGGCGAGGACCGCGCCACCCGCTCCCCAACGATGATCGCCTCTAGCCTGGGCCGCTCGGGGCCGAATGGATTGGTGAAGCCGAGCTTCCCGATCGCGTCCAGCCGAGCAGCCGTCTGAGAATCAAACATGTGCATAGAGTGTACACACTATGTGCATTCTTTGTACTTAGCCGACGTTCGCGAGCAAATTTCCCCAATGATTCCAAGAGTATCTGCCTGGCACGCTAACTGCTCTGCAGAGCGCAGGAGGTTTCCATGAATCGAGTGAAACGATGGACAATGAGCGTGACGAGCTGGGTCGACGGGGTGCTGGCCCAGGTCGAAAATCACGAAGCAGCCGTGAGCGCCGCGATCGGGCGTGTTCGCCAGGCGACGGCGCGAGCGCGAGTTCAACTCAAGCGGGTGGAGCGCGACCAGCAATGCCTGCGCGACAGACTCGCTCAGCAAGAGCGCGCGATCGAAGTTTGGCGCCGGCGAGCCGAGGCTGCCGACGAGGAAGAGGTGGCGCTCGAGTGCATGCGACGGTTCAAGGCCTCCGAGCGCCGCTTGCAGCAGTTGCGGCAGCGACTCGCCGATCACGAGCGCTCTCACAAAGAGCTGAGCGACGGCATCCGGATGTTGAACGCGCGCCTTTGCGAGCTCAGCGAACGCAAAAACCTCATGCGCACCCGCCAGTCTCGCGCGGAGGCTGCCCACGGAATGGCAAGCACCAGCGGACCGATCGGCGACCTCGAAGAGGTCTTCGACCGTTGGGAGACCCGCGTCGGTGAGATCGAAATCGCATCAGAATGCGCAGAGCCTGTCGACGCGTTCGAAGCAGAGCTCGAAGCGCTCGACGAAACCTCGGACCTTCGCCTCGAGCTCGAAGAGCTGCGCGCGGAGCAGAGCTAGGAGTGCCGATGGAAACGCGACTTCAACGACTGTTTCAGATGCTGCGCTGGTGTGGCGCGGCCATGATCATCGCCGCTGCAGCGACCTTCCTGGTTCAGAGCTGGGACCAGGTCGGGGACGTGCCGCGCTATCTCACGCTGCTCGGAATGACCGCAGTGCTTCCCGCCCTGGCCTATGTCTGCGGCATTCGAATGCAGGAGGGCAAGAGCGCCCGCGTGCTGATGCTAGCGCTGCTCGCTCTGATTCCCATTCACGCAGGCGTGCTCGGCGGCTTCGTTCTCTCGCAGTTCGGCACAGCCACCGACAGCGTGGCGCATGTCGCGCAGTGGGTGGCCCCAAGTCCGCTGGCAGCGGTTCTGCTCGTTGCCGGCACTGCAATCGCTCTGATTCCCCTGATTTGGGCGGCCTTTCGAGTGCTCGCGCGACCGGATGCACCCCTGCTCACCTTGGCGAGCGTGGCTAGTCACGCGCTCTTGTTGGTCCCCAGTCGAAGCCCCCTCGGGGCAACCCTCACCGTGGTATCGATCTTGGGCATCACCGCCTGGTGTGCCGCTCGCGCCAAGCCGACAACCCTGGAATCACGGCTCGCGATCGCCTCTCTCCTCGCACCGGCTGCGGTCATCGCTGCACGACAGGTTCTGTTCTACGACGTTTCGACCGCGTTCTGGGGAACCCTTCTCGGAACGGGAGCGATCGCGCTCTTCGCGTTCGGCAAAAAGAGCGGCGACGCGACGATCGAACGCTTTGCAGCCGTGCCCAGTCTTCTTTCGGTCGCTGCCTTCGTCAGCGCCGCAATCCCTTGGACGACACAACCATCCGCATCGACGATCTGGCTGGGCTACGGTCTGCTCGCTTCGATCCCGCTGCTCGTGTTCGCCTGGACCAGCTCAGGCTCGAAGGAGTTCTTCGTTCGGACGGCGCTCACTCTAAACGCGGTGACCGCAACGAGCACCTTGCTCTTCGATCCGCGACCCTGGGCCGCGCTTCAGGCGATCGCCTTGGGCCTCGTCATCCTGAGCTACGGTTTCGTGTGGGGCCGGCGCATGTCGCTCTACGCGGGAATCGGCCTCGCCGGTTTCGGCTTCGTCATCGAAGTCGTGCACGCGATCGAAGCCTTCCAGCCCAGCGGCTGGCTGGCGCTTGCCGGTTTCGGCTCGGCCCTGGTGGGTCTGACCGCATGGCTCGAGCGCCGCGCGCGTTGCGTTCGCGCGGCAGGGCCAGCTGCCAATGTGTCCCAGCCTGCTTCGCCCGCCCTGTCACAATGACATCCAAACACGGTGAGACCGGTCACAATTCGCCCGAAATCAAAGGCGAATTGGGCATGAAGCGTGCTGGCACGGCACCTGCATCGCCCAGAGCCGTCATGAGACGAACGGGTATCTATCTCCTTGTCATCGTATCGATCGTGGTCGGGGCTGCGCTGGTTACTGACGCCATCGTAGTCACCGACCGCGAACGAATGGACGAGTTCATCGACTCGGTGACGGGACGTGTTTCCGGCGCTCGCATCGACAACGCGCTCAGCTACGCAGACCCCTCGAAGGTCACGATGGAGCTCGTCCACGAAGGACGCAGGCGCCGCTACAGCAACCGAAACGCGGCGGCTCTCAAGCCCGACGCGCGCAAGGCCCTGGCCTCGCTCGAAGGTTCCCGGCTCGACCTGATTCAACAGAGCGTCTCACTCGAGGGCGAGCGCGCGCGCATCGCACTACGGCTTCGCACCGATGTGGGCCTCGCCAACACGGTGTTTGATCTCCGTCGCGAAAACGACACGTGGATCCTTCGCCGCGTCATAGTCAACTAGCGTTCATCGAAGCGAAGGTCCGCAGCGCCCAGGCCGTGAATGCGCAGCACCTTGATGCGCGCGCGTTCACCGCGAACGATCTCGACATCGGACTTGGGAACTCCGAGCTCCTTGCTGAGGAGCTTCTTGAGCGCTTCGTTCGCGGCGCCATCGACCGGCGGCGCAGTGAGCGCGACTTTGAGAGCGCCATCTTGAACACCGATGACTCGATTGCGACTCGCGCGGGGCGCAACCCGCACCTCGAAGGTCACCGAACCATCCTGTTCCCGTATGCCTAGCTCGCTCATCGCCCCACCAAAGCCACTTGACCCCCGGGCCGAACCCGGCGAGATTCCCGCCCAATGCATCCGGTCTTATTCAGCATTCCGACGCCCTGGGGCGCGATTCCGATCTACTCCTACGGCGTGATGTTGGGAAGCAGCCTGCTCTTTGCTTGGTACTACATCATGTACATGGGCAAGAAGGTCGAGGGCTACAACCGAGAGCTGCTCGCCAGCTGCTTCACCTGGACCGCCGTCGGCGCCATCGTGGGCGCTCGTCTCCTCTACATCCTCACCAACTTGGACTCCTACGATAGCTTCGCGTCCTGGTTCGACCTGCGCTCGGGTGGTCTGGTGGCCTACGGCGGCTTCCTCGGCGGCTTCGTCACCGCCTTGACCTTCTGGCGAATCAAAAAGATTCCCCTCCTTCCTTTCGCAGACATCGCCGCACCGACACTTGCTTCGGGGCTCATGCTCACACGCGTCGGCTGCTACCTCTACGGTTGCGACTACGGCCGTCCGTTTGAGGGCAAGGCGCCCGGCTGGCTGCGGGCCGCTGGTACCTTTCCGAAATGGGACAGCGAAGCGTACCCGGCGTTTGCCTGTGACCAGACCATCAACGGCTCGCCGGCGTACCAGCACCATCTGCAAGAGTATCCCGACCTGATGGTCGATCGCCTGAGCTCACTGGCCGTGCATCCAACGCAGATCTACGAGTCGGCCGCCGGGGTCCTCTTGTTCATTTTCGCGACCTGGCTGCTGACCCACCGCAAGTTCCGGGGCCAGGTCCTCGTCTCGGTTGCCGGGCTCTACGGCCTTTGGCGCTTCGGCATCGAGTACCTGCGAGACGACCCCGAACGCGGCTTTGCCTTTGGTTTTTCGACCTCCCAGCTGATTTCGCTCGCGCTCATCCCCATCTGCATCATCGCCTACATCCATCTCAGAAAGCGCGCCGAAGAAAAGGGCGACATCGAGCTTCCGCCCTGGGCGCTCGAATCAGCAGGCGAGGCCGCAGGTGCAGGGGCGACGAGCGCCGAAACCCGGCCGGCAAAGTACAGGCCGAAGAAGATCAAAAAGAAGAAGTAAGCGCCCTCAGTCTTCACTGGGCTGCTTGGCGCGATTGAAGGCCTCGAGCACGCGGGGCGAAGTGCGCACCGTGTCGAGCTCGAGGTTGGGCTGAAGGGCGAGCGCTGCGCGGAACGATGCTTCGGCGAGGTCGAGCCGTTCGAGCGCGACGTAGGCCGCGGCCAGCTCTTTCTCGATCGTGACCACCTGTGTCGAGCTGAGAGAAGGCGTTCCGAGCAGCCGGTTTCCGAGAGCCACCGCCTCGGCAAACTGCGCTTTCTCGACCTGTTGAATCAGCTGCGGAAGTGAGCTCTCGACCTCGTCTTGAGCTGACTTGGCGGCGCCGCCTCCGGCAGCAAGCATGAACGCAGCCGAGGCCTGGGTCTGACCTTCGCCCGCTAGCCTCAGGTCGAACAAGGGAACCAGGACGACCTGCCCTCGCTCGATTCGCGCGCCAGCGTTGAACCTCCGAAGGCGCTTCAACGAAAGCGGGCTGTCCGGCATATAGGTCTTGGCGATCTTCGCGATGGTCTCGCCGGGCGCCACGACATGGCGCAGCGGGTAGGGCACCAGAAGCTCGGCGCCCTCATCGGGCTCGACGCGACGGTTGCCTTTGTTGGCTTCGATCAAGGTCGCCGAGCGCTCGGGTTTCCCGTAGAACCGCGTCGCGATCGCCTTCCAGGTCTCGTCCTTGCCCACGCGGTAGAAGCTCACCATCGGAATGAAGAGCCAGCTCCCCGGCACCAGGTCGTTGCCCCCGGCCCCTTTCATGCGATTCGCTTCGCCCAGGACCGCCTCACGCGTCGGGTCTCCGTAGTAGCGCTGAGCAATCGAGGCGAGAGTGTCACCCTCTTGAACGGCGTGCGTGTACACCGGCTGCGCGCTGGCGGCCGCCGTGAGCGCGCTACACGCCAAGACGAGCACAGCCGCGGCCAGCGCCTGCTTCATGGTGTCGCCTCGGGTTCTTCCGCGATCGCGATCGGTTCCGAAAGCGTCGCCCGGTCGTGCATCGTCTCGCCCTGTTTGATGACGACTTCGTGCTCGACCGGCGCAAAGTAGGGATTGCTGTACTTCACGTAGTGACGGCCCGGCTGCAAAGCAATCGCGCGCGCCGCCGGGGTGGTCAGCAGATGTTGCCCGTCGACGTGCACGTGCGCCCAGGGGTCGGCGCTCACCGTCAGAAAACCGGCGTCCGCTGGGTTGAGTATCGCAGGGGCTCGACCGACGGGCGGGCCCGTCCAGCGGCCGCTTGCGGCTTGCACGCTGAGCCCCAAAATGGCGAGCACGGCCAGCGCAACCGCTTGCCACTTGGCGACCTTCTTCAAGAAGTTGCCGTTGCGCCGCCCACTTCGAAGCGCTCGCGGAGCCACGGCGGAGAGCACCTCGTCGGTCTGGTCGCCGGTCATGACGCCGATCTCGTTCAGGAACATGACCAGGCGCGCGTTGTGGCTCATCTGAACCCGGGGCGCGAGAAATTCGGCGAGGTCATCGATGAGCGCCTGCGTGGTGGGATACCGATTCGCGGGCATTTTTTGAAGACATCGCGCCATGATCCGCTCGAGCTTGCGCGGCACTTCGACCCCGAGCTTCTTGGTCGCCTCGTAGCGGTCGAGCCGGATCTTCTGCATGACGGTGCGCGCCTCGTCCTCTACGAAGGGCTTGCGGCCGGTGAGCATTTGGTAGAGCACGATGCCGACCGAAAAGATGTCGCTGCGAAAGTCGAGCTTGTCTCCGAGAATCTGCTCCGGGCTCATGTAGCTAGGCGTGCCGAGCCCCGTGCCAGTCTCGGTCAAATCCCCGAAACGCTCGTGGCGCGCGATGCCGAAGTCCATCACCTTCACGTCGCCCTGCATCGACACCATGATGTTCGCAGGCTTGATGTCGCGGTGGATGATCCCGCGGAAGTGCGCATAGTCGAGGCCGCGAGCGAGCTGCAGGGTGATGATCGCGGCGATGTCGGCCGGCAGGCGCGGTGATCGCTCGAGCAGGTCATAGAGATCGATCCCGTCGACGTACTCCATGATGATGAACATGGAGCGCCCGTCTTTCACGAAGTCGATGACGTGCAGGATGTTCTCGTGCTGAAGCGACGCCATGAAGTGCGCCTCTCGCTCGAAACGCTCAGCGAACTGGCTGTCGATCGCAATCGAAGGCTTGAGCGCCTTGATCGCGACGCGTCGGTTGAGCGGTTCCTGGATCGCTTCGTAAACGACGGCCATGCCACCGCTCCCGATTTCGCCCAGAACACGGCAAGTTCCGATTCGCTCCACCATCGCGATCCATCAAGCTAGGTGTGGGGTCGGGCACTGTCAACGATCGCCAAAAGTTTGGAGAAAACCGACACTTAGGGCGGAGATTCCGCTGACTGCGCAGGAAGGATGCAAAGGCCCCGTTCGCGCCAGTCCGTCCCTCCACGGCCGTCGCGAATCACGAAGGTGAACCGGACGAGCACACCGTCTTCCGGAACGCCCGTGAAGGGCCCCCACTGCGTCAGAACGGAGTTGGCCGGGTCGGTGATGAAGGAGAAGGTGCGCTCGAGGTCGCCCCCGTCGGTCAACCAGCTCACCTGGAGCTCTTCGGTCAACGTGACGTCGTCCAGGACGTAAGACTGAAGGCTCTGTGGCGTGACGAACAGATTGATGCTCGACGGAGGGTCGCCCGCCTTCGGATGCGCGGCGCGATCCTCGGGCGAGAGGGCTTCGAGGTCCGGGGCGCAGCCCGTTCGGGGTGCGTCCCGCCGCACAGCCTCGTCGTACGGTGGCGGCCAGGAGCGACCGTTCAAGCTGACCGTAGAGATCTCTGGATTCAAATTCGGGTCTTCGGGGCTCGACTCGATCGGGACGAGTACGCTCACGAAGCGGCCCTCGTCATCGGGATCTTCGCAGGGATTGATCTGGTCGGTTTCACCGAGGATGAAGCGGAGGATCGAGTCCTCTGCAGGCGGTCCGCCGGCGCAGATCACCCCTTGGAGCAGAACGTTGTTCGCTTCCGCGGCGTCGAGCTCGGCCTGGTCCGGCACTTGAAAGCCGATCAGGGGAAACGCGAGAGGGTCAGCCGGCGGTTGGCCATCGCAACCCTCACAGGGCTCGATGATCGTGCGGCAAATCGGGGGCCCAATGAGCGTCGCCTGCGGAATACAGGCAACGAACGCCCATTGCAGAAGCTCCGGGGTCAGGGCGGGCACACCCATCTCCTCGGAGGGTTTCGCACCCTGATCGATGACGAGGACCGAGACCTGAATGTCATCTCCGGGTTCAGGCCTTGCCCGCTCCGGCTGCCCGTCCACTTCGACCCGGGCGCCCACGACGCGCAGGTTGGTGACGAGCCAGGCCGGGACGAAGCTATCGCCGCAAGCGATCAGCAGGCACAGAAGACTCAGGCCGAAGAGGCGCATCAGAACTCCCCCCTGACCCCGAGCGCTGGGATGATTGGAAGACCGAGCAGCGGGGTCTGCTGACTGAAGTCGTAGTTGTAGATGATGCCCTCTTGGTTTTGCTGATTGTAGGCATTCTGGATGTCGAGAAACAGCGCCAGCTTCCAACCCTTGAAGACCCACTTCTTCTGTACGCGGACGCTGAGCGAATGGAACAGCGGATCTCTCAAGGTGTTCACCCGGCCGTCGATCGGAATGTAGACGTCGTTGAGCGCGTCATAGATCGAGCCGATCACCGGCGTGCCCGGGTTGCCGCTGACCAGGCGGAACGTCCCGCCGATCTCCCAGTTGCGCGGGAAGTTGTAGACGAACGCTGCAGTGAGGATGTGCGTCTGATCGAAATCGAAGAGTCGCCAAGGCTCGTTCGGGCCGTCTTTGCGCTCGCTTCGCGACAGCGTGTACGAGAGGTATCCAAAGTACTGTCGCCCCGTTGCAGGGCGAAGGTTGATGCTGAACTCCGCCCCGTAGATCCGTCCAATGCCGCCCGTCAGATAGAAGGGCGCTTCCCCTCTAGGGGTCGAGATCGTGCGGTCCCACAGGTACTTGTAGAAGCCTTCGACACCGAAGCGGACACCGGGTAACGCGTCGTACTCCCAGCCCAACCCCAGGTGAACCGCCTTGATCGGGTCGAGGTTCGGGTTGCCGATGCTTGCGTCGGACTCCTGAAACTCGGGCGGCTGGCTGAAGATGCCAACCCCAACCTTCACCCGCATGTCCTCGGCGACCGTGAAGATCGTGGTCAGGCGTGGGTCGACGGAGAACGCGTCGATCGCGCTGAAGTAGTCCATGCGCAGACCGAGAATGAGTTGGGTGAGCTTACCAAGCTGCATGTTGGATTCGAGGTAGACGCCGGGACGGAAGATGGTCGTATCCACGTCGGCAAATACCTGGTCCTGACTGGCAAGCGACCCCGACTGAGTGCCGGCGCCTTCCCCAGCCCCCGGCTGCGGACCGGCGTACACCAAATCAATCGGCGCCGTGTAGACGTCCAGGCCGGCGATGAGCCGAACCTTGTCGGTGATTTGATATCGCCACTCGCCGCGGCCGTAGGTCTGAATGAACGTGCCTTCGAGCCTGAACTCATCACCGAGCCCGAAGTTGATTTTGGTCGGCCCGACGTTGAACGCTAGCTCTTGCTCGACCCTGTCACCAACCCGGCGGGTCCAGTCGATCTGGTTGTTGTAGAACGAGGTGCTGAGCTCCGTGTTCCCGCGGATAGCCGGGTCGTCACCCGAGGCTTCGTCCAGGATCAGCGCCAGACGATCGCTAGAGCCATAGGCCGAGATGCGGACGCGGTCGCGTTTGCTCGGCAAGAAGTTCATCTTGAACTGGTAGTCGATGTAGACCGGCGCCTGCCGGATTCCCACGTCGTCGGGCAGCACTGAAGGCAAGATGAGGTCGAGCAGGCTTCGTCGCAGGCCTCCCGAGATGCTGATCTTGTCGGTGATCGGCGCCTCGATGGTGAAGAAGGTATCGATGACCGAGATCTCGGCCACGCCGTGGATGCGATCTCGAGCCGGGTCGCGGGTCGTCACTTCCAAGATGCCGCCGGTGCGCCGGCCGTAGCGAACCGAGAAGTTACCCGGGTAGAAGTCGATCTTCTCGAGCATGTAGGAGTTGTAGATGCTGGTGAGGCCGCCGAAGTGGTAGATCAGCGGCACCGGAATTCCGTCGATGAACGACTCGCTGTCCTGGGGGGCCGAGCCACGCACGATGAGCAAGCCGATGCCGAACGGAGGCCTGGCGACGCCCGGGAGGAGCTCGACCGCCCGAAGCGCGTCACCCCGGGTGCCGGGAATTCGGGTGAGCTCTTCCTTGTCGATGGTGCGCTTGATGACCTCGCGCGGCGGCGCGTCGATCACCGCGGTGGCCCCAAAGCCGCCGTACGCCGCCTTCTTCTTGGTGCCGAGGCGGTAGATCACCTGCGTCACCTCTGCGGCCACGAGCTCTTCTTCGACCTTCAGGTCTCCGTACTCGCCCCCCAAGATTCGAATCGTGTACTTGCCGGGCCGGAGATCCGTCGCGATGAACGTTCCATCGGCTCCCGAAACCAAATCTCGAACCAGCTCGCCCCGCTCGTTGAGAATCTCGATCACCACCGAGCCGGCCGTGCTGTCGTCCTCGGCAAGAAGCACGGTGCCCTTGAGCCAGCCCGTCGTGATGGCCTCTGGCGGGGCCTTCAGCTCGAAGACGTAGCGGTAGCGAATCCGGGCTGCGATCGGCTCCCAGTCGGTGCGCGCCGGCTCGAAAACGAACTGACGCACGGCAGCCAGCGCAGCCTCGTCGAAGGCTTCCCCCGCCGACCTGGCCACGCTCGCCTCGGTGACAAGGCCATCCTTGCCCACCACGACGTCGAGCTCGACCGCGGTCTCCTCTGGCTGTTCACCCTCGGTCTGCGGGTAGTCGGCCTCGACGAAGCGAATGAGCTTGGGCGGCGTGACTAGAGGCTTGTTCCCCTCCTCGAGCTCAAAGCTCTTCTGCGCCTGCGCCCCATTCGACACAAATCCGGCGAGGAGCAAGGCAGCGACCAAGCGAAGCACGGCTGCCAGCATACGAACGGCGACATCGCCACACAAACCGAATCAGTCGGGGGGACGGCGCGCCCTCTACAGCGAGCTCCGTTCGTTCCGGCGCAGCTCAAAAGGTTACAGTAACGTTACATGAGGAGCGGGCCGGTCGCTGGTCCAGGGACTGTCCGTCATCTATCGTCACCCGATGACGAGATGGTTATCCATCGTTTCCATGACGCTGATCGCGACGCTGTCTTGGATGGGCTGTGGCGACTCCCGTCCAGCCGGCACCGTCGGAAGCGACAGCTCCTTCGTCGGTGGTTCGTGCTTGGACAACATCGATTGCGATGAGCGCCTGTGCGAGACCAATGCTCGGTTGCCCGATGGCATTTGCACCATCTCCTGCGGCAACTCCGGTCACTGTCCTGAGGGCTCCTCCTGCGCGGAGCTGACGAGCGGCTGGGTCTGCCTGGTGAACTGCGTGAATTCTAACGATTGCAGAACGGGCTACGCCTGTGAACCCGTGACGGAAGCCGGTACAAACGGCGGCTTGACGGTGCCCCTCTGCATCGGCTCCTCCAGTTCTCCTTGAGCTCCTTCGGGACGAGTTGAAGTGTTTTCGGAAGCGTACATCGGTAGAATCTGTTTCCTCGTACTGTGCTTGCTAAGCGCCTGTAGGTCGGGTCCGTCTGCGAGCGGAACTGACGATGCGGGCGAGTCGAAGAGCTACGTCTTCAAGCACGAGGGGATCGTGCGAGACGTCGCGATCTTCGATCCTCGCGCGCGGGCAGGCGAGGGCCTGTCGCGGCCGGTGGTAGTGGTCCTGCACGGCGGGCTAGGCGACGACGACGACACAGTCGCGCTGACCTTCGGAAAGCTCAACGAGCTTGCCGCAGCGGATGACTTCCTGGTCGTCTATCCGCAGGGCATCGGCGGTCACTGGAACGATGGGCGCAAGGTCGATCGCTACGTTGCTCAGCGCGAGGGCGTCAATGACGTCGATTTCCTCACGACACTGATCGACGACCTCGCGCAGAAGCGCAACGTCGACCCCGAGGCGGTTTTTCTCCTCGGAGTGTCGGACGGCGCGATGATGACGCATCGCTTCGCCTGTGAGCGGACCAACAAGCTCCGGGGGTTCGCAGCGATCATCGGCGCCATGCCCTACGAGGTCGCACGCAGGCGCTGGCGTTGCGGCAAAGAACCCCTGTCAGCCCTGATGATCAACGGAACCGAGGACCCGATCGTGCCCTGGGACGGCGGGGCGGTGCAGTTCGGTGGTCAGAAGCTCGGGCGCGTGCTCTCGGCCGAGCGGACGTTCTCGTTTTGGAGCAACCATGACGGCTGTAAGGACGTGGCCGTGTCGAAGATCCCCGATTTCGTTTCCAGCGACGGAACCCGAATCGAGCGGCACAAGGCCACGGGTTGTGTGGGAGGCACCAAAGTCGAGCTCTTCGCGGTAGAGGGCGCGGGCCACACCTGGCCATCGGGCTGGCAATACCTACCCGAAAACATCATCGGACCGACCAGCCAAGACATCAACGCCGCCGTTGCGGCCTGGCGATTCTTTCAAAGCGCGCTCCAATCGAGATCGCGATGAGGCGGCCGGGCCGTGGACCCGAAAAGCACGGCAAATGCCTGCAACATTTTCGAAACGAACTGGGCAAGCGACATCGCGCGCCTTCGGTCTTGGGCTATCGTCTAGTCTCATGTCGACGCGTATCCCCGTCTTGCCCGGTCCGCTGACACTCGCCGCGGGCCTCATCGTTTTTCTGCTGCAGGGTTGTGGAGACGCGGGCCGCATCGATACGGCTTGCCGGTCTAACGACGACTGTGCCGCTACAGAGCTCTGCGCGACAGGCTTGTGCGAGGGTGGGCTCGGAGTGTGCACCGAGCGGCCAAGCATGTGCCCCGACACCGATAGCCCGGTATGTGGTTGTGACGGCCAGACCTACCAGAACACCTGCTTTGCCGACATGGCCGGCGTTCGCCTCGCCCGCACCGGTCCCTGCCTCCCAGCCCCGAGCTAAGCGGCGCCCGCGAAAGCTAAAGCGCCCCGACTGCGTGCTCGCGCAGCCGGGGCTGGGTGTTGGATATGGGTGTCTAGCTAAGTTTCTCGAGGAGGCTGTGGTTGGAGAACTGGAACGTACGCGATCTCGAAGCCGCGCGGGGTGCCGAGATCGTGAACAATCCGTGACGGCACTCAAAACGAAACCGCCGCTCCCAAATGGGGGCGGCGGTTTTTTGTTAGACGCCTTCTCGAGGCTGTCGGTTTAGTTCTCGGGGTAGGAGGTCCAGTCGTCGGTCCAGTCGTCGCCTGAAGGCCCGAACGCGCCGGTGCAGTTGGTATTGCCAACCGCATAGTTTGGCGTGCCTCCGGTTGCCGAGCCGCTGGTGTCGCCGAGATCTGGGTCTTCCTCGAGGTTGGCCAGCTCCGCTTCCGTGAGCTCGGTTGGCTCGTCGAAGAACGCATCGTTGGCGTCGTTCGGATCGTTGTCGTCAACGAGATAGTTCGGTGTGTTGTTAAAGAAGCAGCTGTCTTCGATTGCGATTGCGTCTGGCCAGCCGCCCGCCTGTGCCCAGGCCGTGTCCGCCATGTCGAAGCCGCCTTGTTCGAAGCCCACGACGACGAGGTCCGTGAGAACGCCCCAAGTTCCCTCGCGCATCACGATGCCCTTGTCGGTACCGCTAGCGCCGATCAACGTGCCGTAGCTAACCTCCGGCTCGGAGCGCGGCGCGCTGTTGAAGTCGGCGCCGTTGTTGTCGGTCTCCATGCCGCGTGGGTCGTCGCTGCGTGGAGCAAAATGGTCGACGATGAAGTTGGTGACGGTGCCACGGAAGCCCTGGTCCCAGTCGATGCCATCATCACCGGTGCCGGAAATGATCGCGTGGTCGAGCTGGGCGGTGCCGCCAAAGAACTCGACGCCATCATCCTCGCCCCGGTGGCTCTGGATGTAGCTGAGCTCGGTCTGATCCCCGCAACCTGCTACCGAAAGGCTGTTGAGCTCGTTGTTCGGCGTTAGCTCGAACCCAGCGAACTCGATGCGAACATAGCTCATCGTGCCACAGTCGTGGGTGTCGTCGTTTCCTCCGTAGAGACCTCGATCTTCCGTGGCTTCGAGGCCCTCGAGGTTGTCCGTGCACTCGCCGGCTTCGCCGTCGCATGCCGAGCCGCCGAAGCTGAGTCGTGCCGTTCCGAGCAAAGCCACGCCGCCCCAGTCTCCGGGATTACGCTCGCCCTCCGGCAGGCCCGACGTGAAGACGATGGGATCGGTCGCTGTGCCTACCGCGTCGATTCTACCGCCCTGCGTGACGATGAAGCCACTTGGCTCACCGGGGTTGGGGCTGCCGAAGATCTGCGTGCCCGCCTCGATGGTCGTGGTTCCGCTCACCACATAGGTCAACTGCGTGATCAGGTAGCTGCAGTCGGCGGACAAGAGAGTGTCTTCGGTGATCTCGGCTGGGAGCGTCACTTCGCCGGAGCCGCCGGCGTCCGCGCAGAGGTCGTCT
>Ga0316189_10001236_pt1 | contig 25414 bp, 26 predicted proteins | sample LowCovwburrow_MG_FD_204930 | JGI IMG/M metagenome (GOLD analysis project Ga0316189, IMG submission 204930) | Coastal sediment microbial communities from Maine, United States - Lowes Cove worm burrow | ecosystem: Environmental > Aquatic > Marine > Coastal > Sediment | place: USA: Maine... | reverse complement strand
TCAAGGAATGGGTTTAGCAATTCAATTTTTTTTGAACTATTAGCGGCGTTTTTTAATTGTCCTATAATTTCAAAATCGCCGAGAATTTGACTGTCAAGACCAGATCCAACACGAAACATGTGTGCAATAGCTTCGGCATTTTTATATACGTACGCGACTTTCTGAAACTCATCTACTGAACCTTGTGTGTTGTCACATAACAATTTAATAAGCTGAAATGGGTGTTCAGCGAAACCATATAGTTCTGTTCTGTTGCAAGTAGATGTAACGATGAGACATTCAAGACCATTTTGCTTACCTTGGCTCAGAACATTATTTTTGGCTTGAGTATCTAAGCTAAAAAGTCCGCGTATTTTAGCATCAGCTTTTTTATAGCTTAATCCTATGGCATAAAAATAGGTTCCTCTTGAAATATTATATTGCTCCATGAACTAAATTAGAATTTCTAAGACAAATGTAGAATGTCATTTGTTAAAAAAACAACGCTGAAAGAACTTTAAGTATCGTTTCTGGTTTTAAAATAGTATTTTTTTATATTCTATGATATTTGTCATATTTTTGCAGAAGCAATAAGGGTTTTATAACAAGTAAATTAGAATGAATCTAAATAATAATCATAAAAGCATCTCTAAAAACGTCGCTATAGGTTCGTTTGAAGAAACTGAATTTGAAGATGGATTTTTGGTGCTAACGTATCAGAATGAAAGTAATGATATTCAGCAAGTTATCAAGGATGTTGACCAAGACTACATACAATTTCATTTCTGTCTGAAAGGATCATGTAAATTTAATTTTAATGAAGGGCGATATGCTTTAGATATTATTGAAGAAAACTCGTTACTGCTATATAATCCGCAACGCGAACTACCAATTAATATCAATGTTAATTCTAATTCATGGTTATTGTCTGTTTTAATTTCCATTAAGAAGTTTCATGGGTTGTTTTCTTCAGAAGCTGATTATATTACTTTTTTAAGTGATGAAAATAAGGATAAAAAGTATTATAAAGATAGAAGTATTACTCCTTCTATGGCAATTGTACTAAATCAGCTTATCAATTATAACCTTAATCAAACTATTAAAAACTTATATTTTAAAGCAAAAGCCTATGAGCTTTTGAGCTTATACTTTAATAGAAGTGAAGATGCAAATATTGAACAATGTCCTTTTTTGGTTGACGAATCTAACGTAATTAAAATAAGGAAAGCCAAAGATATTATTATTTCTCGAATGTCAGAGCCACCAACTTTATTGGAGCTAGCAGACGAGATAGAACTAAGTTTAAAAAAGCTGAAAGAAGGCTTTAAACAAATTTACGGAGATACAGTATATAGTTTTTTGTTTGATTATAAAATGGAGGTTGCCAGAAAATTACTTGAATCGGGAGAGCACAATGTTAATGAAGTTGGACTAAAAGTTGGATACAGTACTTCAAGTCATTTTATTGCTGCTTTTAAAAAGAAATATGGCACGACACCTAAAAAATATATAATGTCTGTATCTTCGCAGCCTTAAAAAAGCATATGAAAAAAGGCGTTTTATTAGTAAACTTAGGATCACCAGATACCCCAGAGCCAAAAGATGTAAAGAATTATTTAGGAGAGTTCCTAATGGATGAGCGCGTTATAGACGTGCCACTATGGGCAAGGACTTTGCTGGTTAAAGGTATTATTTTGAATACCAGACCCAAAGCATCTGCTGCAGCTTATAAAAAAATATGGTGGGATGAAGGTTCACCACTCATTGTAATTTCAGAAAGACTTCAAGCCAAGGTAGAAAAACATATAGATTTACCGGTTTCCTTAGCCATGCGTTACGGAAGTATGACAATTAAAAATGGGCTGCAAGAATTATCGGATAATGGTGTAGATCAAGTTTTGATAATTCCTTTATACCCTCAATTTGCAATGGCAACTACCGAAACTATTTTAGTACTGGCAGAGGAAGTTCGTAAAAACTATTTTCCTAAATTAAGCGTTGAATCTTTACCTGCATTTTATAATAAATCGGATTATATTGAAGTACTTTCTAATAGTATAAAAAAGAATCTAGAGGACAAAGAATTTGAACACTTATTGTTTTCTTACCATGGTGTTCCGGAAAGACATATTAGAAAAAGTGATATTACAAAGTCTCATTGTAAAATTGATGGGCAATGCTGCTCTTCTCCATCTAAAGCACATGAGTTTTGTTATAGGCACCAGTGTTATGAAGTTACACGGTTGGTTTCAGAAAAACTACAGTTAAAAGAAGGAATATTTTCTACATCATTTCAATCCAGATTAGGATTTGATCCATGGTTACAACCATACACAGACAGGACTATTGAACGTTTGGGTAAAGAAGGGATTAAAAATATAGCAATAGTGACGCCGGCGTTTGTAAGTGATTGTTTGGAAACGCTTGAAGAGATTGCAATGGAAGGTAAAGAGATTTTCGAAGAAGTAGGAGGCGAAATTTTTAGAACATTACCGTGTTTAAACGACGATGAAGAATGGGCTGTTCTACTCTCAAAATGGATTCGAAATTGGGAATCAATCAAATAGTATTTCACTACGTTAAATTTGTATTCAATTAAGAAAGAATAATATTTAATCCTTATTTTTATTTCTTAATAACCAAACCAAGAGTAAATGCGATTATTAAGTCTATTGGCAGCAATAAGCCTATTGTTGTTTGTACAAACAAAAGTTGAAGCACAAAACATTAATGAAGACCAATATAAGGCTTTAGAATATAGACTTATAGGTCCTTTTAGGGGTGGTCGAAGTGCTGCGGTCACAGGAGTACCTAATCAACATAATCTTTATTATTTTGGTTCTACAGGAGGCGGGATTTGGAAAACTACTGATGGCGGAAGAACTTGGGAAAATATCTCGGATGGATTCTTCGGCGGAAGTATTGGTGCGATATCAGTTTCAAAAAGTGACCCCAATGTTATTTATGTGGGTGGAGGAGAAAAAACAGTTAGAGGGAATGTATCTTCTGGGTATGGCATTTGGAAATCAGTTGATGCCGGAAAAACTTGGTCATCGGCAGGATTAAAAGCATCGAGACATGTTCCAAGAATTGCTGTACATCCAACAAACTCAGACATTGTATATGCCGGAGTATTAGGAAATATATATAAAGCTACCGAAGACCGAGGTATTTATAAGAGTACCAATGGTGGAAAAACTTGGCGCAAAACGTTGTTTGCAAATGCCAACTCAGGTGTTGTAGATTTAATGATTGACCCTACAAACCCAAGAATACTTTATGCTTCTACATGGAGAGTAAAACGTACACCATATAGTTTAAGTTCTGGTGGCGATGGATCTGCACTCTGGAAAAGCACAGATAGTGGGGAAACATGGATTGAAATATCAACTAACAAAGGATTTCCAACTGATACCTTAGGAATTATTGGCGTGACTGTATCACCAGTGAACAATCAACGTGTCTGGGCAATGGTAGAGAACAAGGAAAAAGGAGGCCTATATCGCAGCGATGATGGAGGAGATACCTGGATGCAAGTAAACAGTGAACGAAAATTACGACAACGGGCATGGTACTACACACGTATCTATGCAGATACTAAAGATTCTGATATTGTTTATGTTTTAAATGTACGCTATCACAAAAGCGCAAATGGCGGAAAAACATTTAGCACACATGGAGCACCACATGGAGATCATCATGATTTATGGATTGCGCCAGAAAATCCTGAGCGGATGATAATTGGAGATGACGGTGGAGCTCAAGTAACTTATGACGGTGGTGAGACCTGGAGCACATATCATAATCAACCCACATCACAATTTTATCGTGTAACAACAGACAACCATTTTCCATATAGAATATATGCTGCACAACAAGATAATTCCACTATTAGGATTTCCCATAGAACAGAGGGTAGATCTATTAGTGAGGATGATTGGGAAAGCACGGCAGGTGGAGAATCGGCTCATATTGCAGTGGACCCAAAAGATAATGATATTGTTTATGGCGGAAGTTATGATGGATTTTTAACCCGAGTAAATCATAAAACAGGAACGGTAAGAGCCATTAATGTTTGGCCAGATAATCCTATGGGACATGGGGCAGAAGGAATGAAGTATCGATTTCAATGGAACTTTCCAATTATTTTTTCAAAACACAACCCAAATCGATTATATACGTTTTCACAACATGTTCATGTTACTGAAAATGAAGGCCAGTCATGGGAAATTATTAGTCCGGATTTAACACGAAACGACCCAGAAAAGCTTAAATCATCGGGAGGACCAATTACACAAGACAATACATCAGTAGAATATTATTGTACCATTTTTACTGCACAAGAATCTTCGATTACTGAAGGCTTATTGTGGGTTGGAAGTGATGATGGACTGGTACATGTAACTAGAAATGGAGGACAAACTTGGGATAATGTAACCCCAAAGGGTATGCCTGAGTGGATGATGATAAATAGTATAGAGCCCAGCGTTTTTGATGCAGGGACATGCTACATAGCCGGGACAAAATATAAAACCGGTGATTTTAACCCGTATTTATATAAAACAACAGATTATGGAAAAACATGGGTAAAGATTACAAACGGCATTAATCCAGAACATTTTACAAGAGTTTTACGTGCAGACCCGAAACAAAAAGGCTTGTTATATGCAGGAACCGAGACAGGGATGTATATTTCTTTTGATGATGGCAAAAACTGGAACTCGTTTCAATTAAATTTACCAATAGTTCCTATTACGGATTTAACAATTAAGGACAATAGTTTGATTGTGGCAACACAAGGGCGCAGTTTATGGATTATTGACGACCTAACGGTTATTCATCAATTGTATAACATAAATCAAGCGGGCAATATTTTATTAAAGCCAAAAGAGACCTATAGAATGCGCGGAAGAAGTCAAGATAAAAGCAAAACAACAGGGACTAATTTACCAAGTGGTGTGATTACTTATTTTAATTTAAAATCTTTTGATGATGAAAAAGATGAGGTGTCTTTATCATATTTTGATACTAAAAGGGACACTATAAAGACCTTTAATTCTAAGAACAAAAAGAAAGATAAATTAGAAGTTAAAGAAGGGTCTAATAAGTTTGTTTGGGATATGACCTACGATGGCGCCGAAAAGATAGATGGAATGATTTTATGGTGGGCAAGCTTATCGGGCCCGAGAGCTATTCCTGGAGTTTATAGTGTAAGTCTAAATGTTAATGGCGAGTCTACCTCTCAGTCATTCACTATTATTGCTGACCCAAGGGCCGAAAGTACATTAACTGATATGAAAACACAGTTTGCATTTGTAAAAGAGGTTAACGAAACCATGGACAAAGCACATAAGTCTATTAAGAAAATCAGAAAAATAAATGATAAACTAAGTGCTTTTGTTGAACAGTATAAAGATGATGACAACGTAAAGAAATTAGTAGATAAAGCCAACGATTTGAAATTGAAATTTTCTGAAATTGAAAAGGCTCTTTATCAAACAAAAAACAAAAGTGGTCAAGATCCGTTAAACTTTCCAATTAAATTGACTAATAAATTGGGACATTTAAATGCATTGGTAAGTATGGGAGATTTTGCACCAACAAATCAAGATATTGCTGTGAAGAACAAATTATCAAAGCAAATAAACGAACAGCTAACTGTTTTTGATGAATTGATAAGCAAAGAAATAAATGCATTTAATGAAGCATTCAATGCTAAAAAATTGAATTACTTATTTATAAAAGACTAATGGAACTTTATAATTACATAAAAGCACTTCATCTTATTTTTGTTATTACTTGGTTTGCTGGACTATTTTATATGCCTAGATTTTTTGTATACCAAATAGAATCTTTTCATAAACCTTCTCCAGACAAGGAAATTCTTGGAGAGCAATTAAAGTTAATGTCGAAACGTTTGTGGCTTATTATTACTTGGCCATCTGCCATTTTAGCAACTGTGTTTGCAATTTGGCTTTTGGTTATAAACCCAGCTTGGTTAAATTTGCATTGGATGCAGGTAAAATTGGCATTTGTGGTACTGCTTTTTTTATATCATTTTAAAACACATCAAATATTTAAACAATTGCAAATCGATGATGTTAAGTATACTTCAAAATATATGCGTGTTTGGAATGAAGGAGCCACAATCATATTATTCGCTGTGGTATTTTTGGCCATTTTAAAAGACAGTATCAGTTGGATTTTTGGATTAGTTGGACTTTTTGTCTTAGCGATACTTTTGATGTTGGGAATAAAATGGTATAAAAAGATAAGGGAAAAGAATCCTAGAGCCTAGAGATGGCTTGATTATTGTTACATTTTGCTGTAAAATTAATAGATGGCTTCAAATAGACTTTCATTACGCTCACGCATTTTCTTGTACATGATTTTATTGGTTATTGTGGCTTCAATTTTAATTGCGGCTGTAACCATTTACCAGTACAACGAACAATCAAACGACTATCACAAACAACGTCTAGAACGAAAAGAAAGACAGCTGCTATCAAGTATTGATTATGTTTTAAGAAAAACAACTTATGTAAGGGACACAGAACATCTTGAGCTCATTTTTAAAGATGAGATTTATGAAATCAAGAAGAATTTAAATGTTGATTTTAATTTATATGATTTAGGCGGTACTCTCGTAAAGAGCTCAAACCCTAGCATTGAAAATGATTCAGTTACAAAGTGTATACCAGCAAATATTTTGAGTAGTTTAAACCAAAGCATTGGTAAACGTTATGCTGAAAAAAATGTACAGTTAGGTGGAGATTTTCAATCATCGTATACGGTCTTTACCGATTTTAATGCAAAACCCTTGGGAATATTAAATGTTCCTTATTTTGAAGACGACTCCTTTAATGATGATGAACTAAGAGAATTTTTGATTCGTTTAGGGTATGCCTATTTTGTAATGTTATTGGTGGCTATCGCCTTTGCTTATTATGTATCAAAATACATTACTCGTTCATTGAAAACAATTAGTGATAAAATGAATGAAACCCGATTGGAGAAGCGAAACAAAAAAATTGAGTTAAAAGGAGCAAGTCAAGAGGTTTCAGTTTTAGTGGAGTCATACAATAGTATGATTGATGAACTTGAAGCAAGTGCAGTACAGTTGGCTACAAGTGAACGTGAGCAAGCTTGGAGGGAAATGGCAAAACAAGTAGCGCATGAAATTAAAAACCCATTAACACCGATGCGTTTGAGTGTTCAAAGTTTTCAGCGAAAATTTAATCCTGAAGACCCTAATATTCACAATAAAGTGGATGAATATACCAAAACATTGATTCAGCAAATTGACACAATGAGTTCTATTGCATCTGCTTTTTCGAATTTTGCTAAAATGCCTGCCCAAAAAAGTGAACAGTTAAATGTTGTTGAGGTTATAGAATTAGCTTTGGATATTTTCACTGAAAATTATATCACTTTTAAAGCAGAAGCAAAGGAGATTATAGCAATTTTTGATAGAACACAGCTCATACGTGTGGTAACCAATTTGGTTAAAAATGCGATACAAGCTATTCCTGAAGGGATGACTCCAAAAATTGATGTGAGTGTTTATTCAGAAAACGGGAATGTCATCTTAACCGTTTCGGATAATGGAATAGGGGTTACCGAAGAAAATATGTCTAAAGTATTTGAACCTAAATTTACAACCAAGACCAGTGGAATGGGACTTGGTTTGCCAATGATAAAAAATATTGTGGAAACCTATAACGGAAGTATTACTTTTGTTTCCACTGAAGAAGGAACTACTTTTACAGTATCTTTTCCAAAAGAATAACTTCTACTATGCTTGGCGTACAAGCTGTCAATGAGTATATGTGAAGTACAAATAATAAAATAATGAACTACCAAAACATTCTTACATCTTTCCAAAACGGGATTATAATAATTACGGTTAACAGACCAACAAAATTGAATGCGCTTAATAAAGAAACAATAAGAGAACTGCACGATGCTATAAATGAAGCCGATGACAATAAAAGCACGAAAGTAATAATTATTACGGGTAGTGGTGAAAAAGCATTTGTGGCTGGAGCAGATATTAGTGAGTTTGCCGAATATAGTGTAGATGAAGGGCGCAAACTTGCTGAGCAAGGCCAAAAATTATTATTCGATTTTATTGAAAATTTAAAAACACCTGTAATTGCAGCCGTTAACGGCTTTGCATTAGGTGGCGGTTTAGAATTAGCTATGGCGTGCCATTTTAGGATAGCAAGCCCCAATGCAAAAATGGGTTTGCCCGAAGTGTCTTTAGGCGTTATTCCTGGTTATGGTGGTACACAACGGCTACCACAGTTGGTAGGCAAAGGACGTGCAATGGAAATGATTATGACCGCAGGAATGATTGATGCCAATCAGGCGCTGGCCTTTGGATTGGTGAATCATGTTCGAGATCAAGAAGAATTATTACCCTATTGCGAAAAAATAGCTGGAAGAATTATTAGAAATTCTTCGGTTGCAATAGGCTCAGCAATATCTGCAATAAATGCAAATTTTAAAGACGGAATAGATGGTTTTGATGTTGAAATTAAGGAGTTTGGCAATTGCTTTGGAACCAGAGATTTTGAAGAAGGAACTACGGCTTTTCTGGAAAAGCGTAAGGCTAATTTTCCTGGGAGATAGAAACTCTCTCTCTCTATCTAAATTTTAATTCATAAGACCTTTCATCTACAAGTTTATGAAGAATATAAAATGGGCCTAACACGATTAAACATAATAATAGTAAAGGACTAAAAACAACAAGTAGGATATGTTTCTTTTTCATAATTCTATTTTTTTAAGCTTTATTTTTAACTTTTACGAACCCAAAGTTTATTAATAATGGACGAGGGGATAACTTAATATAACCAATTGTTTTCTTGCAACATCAACACGAAACTTCATGAGTAATTTAAAGAAGGCCCTTAAAACGGTTTTGTTTAAACTAGATAATTGGCGTCTATTTCATCTCCTATTAAAGCGTCAAAGAGACGACTAGCAAGAATCCCATAAACAGTTGCATAAATGATAACTGCTGTAAGCCACATTACTTCCCATTCTGTACCAATAACTTTTGTCGTAATAGCAACTAAAAAGGAGATATTAATAAATGCCCAAGCTATATTTAAAATTGCTCTTTTAATTTGCCAATGGCTGAGTTTAATATGTTTAACATTTTTCATATCAAGTGATTTTTAATTTTTTTAAAAGTGAGCTCAGGGGAGAGCTCACTTTTACTAACAAACTAATAAACAAAGTATCCATATTAAATATTAATATTTTCTACGAATACTCTTCCTTCTGTTTTAAAAACAATTTTATAATTTCCCTTTCTAGCTTTTGAAAAATCATAGACTCTTCCAATGTTTTTTTCGTTTTCAAATTTTTCCTTCACTATAAATTCAGGACTGTCTTCATAGTAAATTTTAAAATTTATTGGATTTCCATTAAATGAGAATCTTGATACATAAACAGTGTCTCCTCGTTTATGAACAACAGGTTTGAATATAATTTTTCCATTGTCCTTGTTGAAAGTTACAACGCTATTCGCCACTTTAAAAGGAGTGATTTTAATTTCGCAATCCTTGTCTAATTCAAAAAAATAGTCTCCATTTGGAAGCGTAGTTAAATCAAAATCTTTAACATAGTTTCCTGATTTTGCTATCTGTTCCTTATAAAGAACAATTCCATTTGAATCAATAATCTTGAGTTGATGTCCTTTTTTTACGTTTTCTAATATTAATACTGTTTTTTTAATTCCTGTCGTTGTCGATGTGTATGAAACCTTGCTCGCATAACTTGCCATAGTAGTTAATATACTTAGCATTAAAACACCTTTTCTAATTACTTTTTTCATGATTTGGTTTTTAAAAAGTTTATATGACAAATGTAGATGTGAATTGTAGTTTAGAAAACAACAAAATTGGTCAATAAATGTGCTATTTTACCTGTAAATCTAATGTTAACTAAATGTAAAGTTAATATAGCACACATTTGTGTTAAATGAATACATAAAATTGACAAGAATAAGTAGTAATTTTGTTACAAAATTAATCCGCTATGGTTAATAAGAAACCTGCTTTTGAAAAAGTGAGCCCCAGTTTTGGAAGTTCTATTTTGTTAAAGCAGCATACCAATGAAATTGAAAACAGTGGTGCCTTTTGGCACTTTCACCCTGAATTGGAGTTAGTCTATGTTAATAAGGGCCAAGGCAAAAGACATATTGGAAATCATTTATCATATTTTAACAACAGTCAACTATTATTAATAGGGTCCAACCTACCTCATAATGGATTTACAGATAGATTCACAACTAACGGCAAGGAGACTATTGTACAATTTAAATCAGACTTTTTAGGAGTAGAATTTTTTAATGCCCCAGAATCAGCTTCAATAGCATCTTTATTTGAGAGAGCCAAAAGGGGAATCATATTTATGCCTGCAATAAAAACAATCGTTGGGCCAAAAATTGAAAAGTTAGCAGATTTTAAAGGATTAACTAGAGTATTAAAATTATTAGAAATTTTAAACGAATTAGCAGAATCTGATGATTATACATTATTAAATGCTGATGGTTTTGCTTTTGAAACCAAACCTCAGGACAGCACAAAAATTGATATTATTTTTAAACATGTTAACAATAATTTTCAAAATCATATAAGTTTAGATGACATAGCTGATAAGGTAAGCATGACTGTTCCTGCATTTTGCAGGTATTTTAAAAAGGCCACAGGAAAAACATTTACAAATTTGGTTAATGAATATCGTGTTGTTCATGCTACTAAGCTACTTTTAGAGAAACAGTCTAGTATTACTGATATTTGCTTTGAGTGCGGATTCAATAACTTCTCACATTTTAATAAACTGTTTAAAGAATTTACAGGTAAAAGCGCCTCTAAATACAGAAATGAAATGAAACGCATCATTAGTAATTAATTTCATTCCTTTAAAGTAGAATTAAATAATTGCTTTATCAAATACAATTTTGGTTTGACCTTTAGTATTTGTATAAATATTTGAAACGTCAAAACCGTTTTTAAGGTTTAGAATCATCATGGGTTTAAAGTGATTCATTGATTTTGTTCTAAGTCTCTTAAAGCCTATTTCTTTAGCATAATTTTCTTGAAGTTTTGCCAATTGACTTGCAATACCTTTACGTCGAAATGCCGGGAGTATGCCACCAACCCAACTGTAAAAAGTATCCTCATTATATGGATATCCAATTTTAAAACCAATTAGATTTTTATCATGGTATGCTACTGCTATGTGGATTTTTGGCTGAGAATCAACCCGTTTTTTAAAAAACACAATATCTGCATCTTCAAAAATTTCAGTGTAAAGAGACACCAAATCTGCATAAACTGTTTGATTTGGGAGCCCTGATTCGCTTAAATAGTTAACATTAACGCTTTCCATCCCATTCCAAATAAAATTGATTAAGATAAGTTTCCATAAACTGATGGCGTTTCTCAGCAATTCGGCGTCCAGTATTAGTGTTCATCCTGTCTTTCAACAACAATAATTTTTCATAAAAATGATTAATGGTAGGTGAAGTAGAGGTCTTATATTCTGCTTTTGTCATGTCCATTTTAGGTGAGATGGATGGGTCAAAAAGTTTTCTATTTTTAAAGCCACCATAATTAAAGCATCTTGCAATACCAATGGCGCCTATGGCATCTAATCGATCAGCATCTTGTACTACATCCAATTCTGCCGAACGAAATTTTTGCTGGCTGTTGCCTCCCTTAAATGAGATATTCTCAATGATTTTAATAACATGCTCAATGATTGCACTATCCACGTCTTGTTTAAACAAAAACTCACGTGCTTTTTTAGGACCGATAGTTTCATCGCCATCATGAAATTTGCTATCTGCAATATCGTGAAGTAAAGCTCCCAATGCCACAACAAGTGTATTAACCTCTTCATTTTCAGAAATAAGCAAAGAATTGTTAAATACCCTAAGGGTATGAAACCAATCGTGACCGCCTTCTGCGTTTTCTAAACTATGTTTAACAAATCTTTTTGTAGATTCTATAAGTACACTATTAGTCATTTTTAATTGTATTTGTAATTTGCTTTTCTATCGTTTCTATAATTGCTTTATTGTCATGTTCACATACTTTTAGAGGCTGATGCACGATGAATTTTATATGCGCACCGATTCCCATGGGAAATTTTCCGTACCGAATTGTTTTCCAAGAATTATTAATTGTGATAGGAACAACGATGGCAGAAGGAATATTTTCTAACAAGGCTAATAATCCTCTGGTTTGAAACTTTTTGGGAACTCCGTCCTTGCTTCGGGTACCTTCAGGAAAAATAACAGCAGCACGTTTATTGGTCTCAATATAATGTGCAAAATCTTTAATTGCGGTTATGGCTTGTTTTGGATTTTTTCTATCAATTAACACAGAGCCACCATGGCGTAAATTATAAGACACACTTGGAATGCCTTTTCCCAATTCTTTTTTACTAATAAATTTGCAATGGTGTTTTCTCATATACCAAATTATAGGTGGAATATCGTAAGTGCTTTGATGGTTGGCAACAATTATTAAAGGTTGGTTGGTTTCAATATGATATGGATTGGTAAAGGTAAAACGAGTTCCTATAACATTGAGACAGCGCATTAGCCAAAACTGCAGAGTATCTACGCTTTTTTTATGTGCATTATAACCAAAAACATTTAAGCAAAACCACTGGATAGGATGAAATATGACTAAAAGTAATCCAAAAAGGAGATAGTAAATAATAGATAATGGATAGGCAACAAGTTTTCTCATTTTATGAAATTGTATGGTTTCAAAAATAATCAAAATCTAAATGAGCCTTACTATTTAATATATTGGGACACATTTATTTTCTGAGCAATCAAATGCTATTGGAGGTTGAGGTACTGAACAGTCTGAAATCGAACCACATTCTGCATTATAATTATTTTCTTGTGCATAATACTTTGTAACCAAATCTTCTAACATAAGAGTGTCTATAGAAGTTGAATACACTAAATAACCCCATGGACCGCCGCAAGGTTTGCTTCCAAAACCGATATATCGACATTCAAAAGTTTCATTACAAATTGATGTACTAGCTAAGTTCTCAATATCTAACTTGAGATTTGCTAACGAGGCTAATTGTTCTTCGCAATTGGTTTGATTATCATCTTCACAAGTTGTAGCCATAAACAAGAAAGAGAAAACTACAATGTTAAAAAGTAAATTTATTTTTTTCATAATAGTTCATTTTTTGTAAGATGTAAGCTAATTAAAATAGTTGCGTATAAACATAAAAAAAACCACTTCAACGTGGTTTTTATTTTAATTTCATCATTCCGAGCAAAGCATAGGAATCTGTTTAAATTTAGTTTTGATTAAAAAGACTATCACGTCATTTCATTCCTCATAATCACTCTAGCAGTGGTCATTATAAGCGTCAACTAAATTTTCAGCAATTAATTCTGCTGGGCGGCCTTCAATATGATGTCGCTCTAACATATGAACTAATTCCCCATCTTTAAACAACGCCATACTTGGTGAACTTGGAGGAAAAGGAACCATATAAGATCTTGCCTTATTTGTAGCATCTGCATCTACACCGGCAAAAACGGTTACTAGATGATTAGGCTTTTTTATGTTTTGTAAGCTTAGTCTTGCACCCGGACGTGCATTGGCCGCAGCACAACCACAAACGGAATTAACAACTACTAGAGTCGTGCCTTCTTTTGCTAGAGCTGCATCAACAGCTTCGGCAGTATGTAATTCTTCAAAACCAACATTGGTTAAATCTTCACGCATCGGTTTTACTAATTCTGCTGGATACATATTTTTAATATTTAATTAATAATAGGTTACAAAGATACGTATTTGTGTAACATATTAGAATAACAATCAACTAACAAATATTATATTTACCCATAATTAAAATCTATTACTTAAATGAGTTTTTCAAAATGGATAGGGGCGTCTTTAGGATGGTCTTTTGGTGGGCCAATTGGAGCTATTATCGGAATGGTTCTAGGAAGTGTTGTTGATGCTATGGCAAATGGAAAAGGAAATCCTCTGTTAGGAGATAAGCAACCGGGTAGAGGGCGAAGACAAGGTGCATATAGACCCAATCCACAACAACGACCCCAAACACAATCCGGTGATTTTGAGGTTAGTTTGTTGATATTAGCATCAATTGTTATAAAGGCGGATGGGAAGCAAGAGCAACGGGAATTGGATTTTGTAAGACAGCAATTTGTGAGTATGTACGGGAAGACCCGCGCAAATAATGCGTTTAAATTATTTAAAGGGATAAGTGAACAAAAGAATATTTCCACGCGTCAGGTATGTTTACAAATTAAACAAATGATGGATCATCCATCACGATTGCAACTCATGCACTTTTTGTTTGGCATTGCAAAAGCAGACGAGATGGTTACTGAGAACGAAGTACGCCAAATTTATACCATGGCAGGATATTTAGGCATTAGTTCACGTGATTTTGAAAGCATTAAAGCCATGTTCTACAGTAGTAGGGAAAATGCATATAAAATTCTTGAAATTGATAAAAATGCAACTGTAGATGAAATTAAAAAAGCATATAGAAAAATGGCTAAAAAATACCATCCTGATAAAGTAATGCATTTAGGGAAGGAGCACCAAAAAGGAGCTGAAGAAAAATTCAGGCAAGTGCAAGGAGCTTATGAGCAGATTCAAAAAGAGAAAGGATTTTAGTGAGAAACACATATTTTGTATTTTTAAATAGATTAAACAGTTTTTAAATAATGATTAAAATTTTTAGGTCTATGCGCCAAACTCTTCTTTCAGAGGGCAAAACCAAGAGTTATATAAAATATGCAATTGGCGAAATTGCACTTGTGGTTATTGGAATTCTAATCGCCTTAAGTATTAATAATTGGAGCGCTACAAATAAATCCAATCACGCTAAGGAAGTAGTGATTTCTAAGATAAAAGATGAAATAAAAAACAATAGCCAAGAATTAGACAAAGCGAATGCAATTAATCAAAAAATTTTAAGGGCTTTTAATGAATATTCAAAAATATATAGTGGAACGTCTTCTGAAGTAATTGCAAGTCCGCGAGAAATACAAATATTAAGAAAAGAATACCCCAGTTTTTTCAGGGCAAAAGACTCCATTAAGTTAGATACGAAAAAATATCGTTATACAGGAGAAACATTTATTGAACTAGAGATTCCAGATATAACATCTATTGCTTGGGAAACAACAAGAACTATAAATATTGCAAATGAATTTGAATATGATTGTTTGTATGATTTGGAAAACACATATAATTTGCAGGCACGTGTTAAAAGAGAAATTGATAAAGCGACCGATGCTCTATTAAAGGGGGAAGTTGAGGATTTATTTAAAATTTTGAGAGTGATGAATCAATTGGAATCACAATTAAAAATCAGCTACAATGAGATGTTGACGAGAATAGATGATTGTAAATAATTACCCCCTAAATAAAAAGAAATCTTCTTTCATGTGTTCAATTTGTGAGTCTTCATTGGTAATAATATAATCAATGGCTTGTTTTGTAAAGTCTTTCCCTTTTTCGGTTAGGGAAACAATATTTTTATCAATAGTAACCATGTTATTTTTGAGAGCTAAATCCAGAACCGTTTTTGAGCGTACTTTATGCCAGTTAATATGTTCGCTGAGGTGATTAACGTGACGTTCTTCTATTTCTTGATGGTTTCCTAAATGCAATAAAAAAGTAAGTAACGAAACTTCTATGCGTTGTCGTCGTTCTCGATAAATTACAGCAATTAAACCTTTATTAGGGGCAAATAAATACACTAAAAAGAAAAGTAAACCTAACATAGTTGTGATTGAACCCGCAATAGAAGCATCCAACCAATGTGCCACCCAATATCCAGAAATGGCGCTAAAAACTCCAAAACTAATCGCATAACCTAGCATTTTTTTTAAATCTGTTGTAAGCAAGTAAGCCGTTGCAGCAGGGGCAATCATAAGTGCTACCACTAAAATGGCGCCGACAGCATCAAAAGCACTAACGGTAGTTACTGAAGCGACAGACATTAAACCATAGTGCATAATAACTGGGGAAAACCCTAAGGCAGAAGCTAAGCCCGCATCAAAAGTGCTTACTTTTAATTCTTTAAAAAAAGCAAACAATAATCCTATAGTTATTATTAAAATAACACCAATAATCCATAGGGATTTAGGTCCAACATCGGTTCCAAATAATAGTAATCTATCAAACGGGGCAAAAGCCAATTCACCTAATAAAACGGCATCCACATCCAGATGAACATCATTGGCATTTTTTGCAATTAAGATTACGCCAATACTAAATAATGCGGGAAAGACTAAACCAATGGCAGTATCTTCTTTTACCAAACCCGTTTTTTGAATATATTCAACTAAAATAACAGTAATAATACCAGTCACAGCCGCCAACAGAATTAACAGAGGCGAATTAAGATTTTGTGTGATAAAAAAGCCAATAACGATTCCTGGTAAAATGGAATGGCTAATAGCATCACTAATCATAGCCATTTTCCTGAGCACCAAGAATGTACCAGGAATAGCACAAGCAATGGCAACTAAACTCGCAATAAGCTGTATTTCTATTTGCGCACTACTCATTGTTTATAGATTGTTGATTATATAAATTTGCGGCCGTTTTGAACCCTTCTGGAGTTAAACTCCAAGTATTCCCTTGTAAGAACACGTAATTTTTGTCTACGAGTTTTTGCAATGTATTTCGCGTATAACCCTGAAAATTGTTCAGGATTTTTATGGCATGCGGATGTGAAATATCCTCATGTGTTTCTGCAATATTGTACATAAATGCCAGTGTTTTATGTAATTGCAAATCACGACGGTTTTTAATAAATCTAATTTGCTTGAATAATAAACCACGACTTGGAGAAAAGATAAAAGAGATCAATACAAATATTCCAGCAACAATTACAATTACAGGGCCTGTGGATAGATTATTTTGACTAGCACTTACAGCTGTGCCAAAGACGCCCGCAAAAGCGCCAAATAGCGCAGCCAAGAACACCATTACACCGAGACTGTTAGTCCATTGTCGTGCCGCAGCAGCAGGAGCTAAAAGCATAGCACTCATTAGTACAACACCAACGGTTTGCAATCCTAATACAATGGCAAGAACAATAAATACTGTAATTAAAATATCAATAAATTTAGTATTGAAGCCTAAGGTCTTTGTGTAATCGGCATCAAACAATAAAATTTTGAATTCTTTCCAAAAAAGCAATAAGACAATCAAACAAATTCCTGTGACTAAGGCCATAAGCCAGACGTCACTTTCAACAAGAGTTGCAGCTTGACCAAAAAGATATTTGTCCAACCCTGCTTGATTTGCATTAGGTTGCTTTTGAATAAAGGTGAGCAATAACATGCCGAAACCAAAGAATACAGAAAGAATTAAACCTAAGGCTGTATCAGATTTTAAATGTGTTTTTGAGATAATTCCCCTAATCCAAAAGGTGCCTATTAGTCCACTAACCAATGCCCCTAGCAATAAGACATTACTGTCCTTTGCCCCTGTGATTAAAAAAGCAATGGCAATTCCGGGCAATGCCGCATGAGAAATGGCATCACCTAAAAGGCTCTGTTTTCGTAGTACAGCAAAGCTTCCTAGCATTCCACAAACGGCACCTAAGATTGCCGTTCCGAGTGTTATGGTTCGAAGCGTATAATCTGTGAACACCAATGAAAAATACTCCTGTAAATCCATTATTCTTGAATACTTACTTTATAATTAATGCCATAGGTTTTGGTTAAATTATCATCATTAAAAATGTCTTTAACCGGTCCAGTAGCAATCTTTTTCACATTTAAAAAGGTCACCCAATCAAAGTACTCGGGTACCGTCTGTAAATCATGGTGTACAACAATAACCGTTTTACCGGCTTTGCGCAATTCTTTTAAAATATTAATGATTGCTATTTCGGTTGTGGCGTCTACACCTTGAAATGGTTCATCCATAAAGTAAATCGATGCATTTTGGACTAAAGCCCTAGCCAAAAAAATACGTTGTTGTTGTCCGCCAGAAAGCTGACTAATTTGCCTGTTTTTAAAAGAAAGCATCCCTACTTTTTCCAACGCTTCAAGCGCGGCTTTTTTTTCTTTTTGTCGTGGACGCTTAATCCATCCTAAACTTCCATAAGTACCCATCATTACAACATCTAATGCAGTTGTTGGAAAATCCCAATCAACACTCCCTTTTTGGGGTACATAGGCCACAAGATGACGTTGTTTTTCGTAAGATTTACCATAAATACTTATACTCCCTGCTATCGGCTTTAGAATACCTAGAATAGATTTTATGAGTGTAGACTTCCCTGCACCATTAGGCCCTACAATTGCCATAAGTACACCTTCGGGAATCTCTAAATCTATATCCCAAAGGACGGGTTTGTAGTTGTAGGCTACAGTTAAATCGTCGACTTTTACAGCTATATTATTCATGGTTTTAAGGCGTTTACAATCGTATTTACATTATACTCAAACATACCAATATAGGTCCCTTCAATAGAGCCAAAGTTTCCTAATGCATCAGAATACAAGGTGCCTCCAATTACTACATCATGCCCCTTTGATTTTACCGCAGCTTGTAATGCTTCAATTGTTCTTTTTGGAACCGAGCTTTCTACAAAAATAGCCTTCACCTTTTTGTCGATGATAAATGCTGCCAATTTTTGAACGTCTTGCACTCCTGCTTCAGTTGCTGTTGATAAACCTTGTAAACCGACCACTTCAAACCCAAATGATTTTCCAAAGTAATTAAAAGCATCGTGCGCTGTAACTAAAACCCTTTTTTCTTGCGGAAGTGATGCAATGGTTGAAACAACATTCGCCTTTAGGACTTTTAATTTTTCAATATAAGTATTTCCGTTCGTTTGAAATGTAGCTTTTTGTTCTGGAAGAGCTTCAGATAATTTATCTATTACAAACGCAGTAATTTGCTCCCAATAATCAATATTAAACCAAATGTGCGGGTCATAATTTGAAGCGAAATACTCTGAGCCAATCAATGTGCTTTCATCCAATGCATCAGCAATAGCGATGGTTTTTATATTTTTCATCTTCTCAAAAACTTCAACCAACTTACCCTCCAAATGCAAACCGTTATAAAAAATAATATCAGCATTAGAGAGTTTTGAAACATCACCTTCACTGGCTTTATAGAGGTGTGGGTCAACACCACTGCCCATTAAGCCTTGTATATTAATGACATCTCCACCGATGTTTGTTACTAAATCGGTTATCATGGATGTTGTAGTAACAATATTGAGTTTGCCATTTTCAGGTTTTGTTTCATTTTTACAGCCCCAAAAAATTAGCCCTATTGAAATTATTAAGAATGTCTTTTTCATAGTATATAATTTATGGCCTATTATGAATGGTTGGTAATCTAAAACTAACTCCAGTACTGAGCAAAATGTCCTGTCCTTCTGTAATACTGGTTCCTATTGTAGCGTCAAGTTGTACATTTTCGGAAATCAAATAGGTTAGTCCTGCATCCCAAAAATGATTTGATGAACTGTTTTCAGGCATGTCTCCATAGAGCTCAATGTAGGCACCAAGTTTTTCAGTAATACCTTGGCCAAAGGCTATTGTATAAACATATGAAGCTTCAGAATTATCATTTCTCCATGCTGCGCCCACGTTATAAGAAAGGCTTGATGATTCACTTAAAGTATGTGTGAATGCAAATCTGAAATCGACACCTGTGGTTTCTGGTTTAAAGTCCTTTGATGCCGAAAAAGGTAAATATAAATGACCTAGAAACCCAATTTCTGGGAACGCTCCATTTTCTTTAGCAATGCCAGTTTTGAATCCGAATAACAACGGATTAAATCCACTTGCAACGTTATCCAATTTATTTCCGTTTACCTTTGTTGAAATTTCTGTAAAATCCCATCCTAGGCGCAGTTCCATGTTTTCCAGTAATCCATAGCGGACTAATGTTGTGTTAAATGTATAAGCTTCAGTTTTTATGTTTTTTTCATCAAAGGACTCGAAAAAACCTCCTGTTTCGACTTGAAGAAAACCTTTAGGCACAGCATTGGGAGATTCAGTAGCATCTGGTCTATCTGTGATTAAAGTTCCAAGAGGTTCAATATTATCTTGAGCTAAAATCGAAATAGGTAATACCATTAAGAAAAGAACCAGAATTCCGGATATAAACTTAGTTGTGTTCATTGACGTAAATAATATTTGTGAAATCTGAGTTTAATAAAAGCGTGTTGTTTTTTAAAGTTAATTGAGTCATTTTATTTGTACTAAATTGCTTCGAAACAATAAGTGTATTGCCGTATTTAAGTCCATGTTGTGCACAAAATTCAAAAAATTCTTTGTCATCACTCATTAAGCGGGAAATGATATATGTCTTACCTTCAAGAGCATTAGAAAGCGAGATGGAAGTATCACTCGTTGTTATTTTACCTTCAGCATTTGGAATTGGATCTCCGTGAGGGTCAAACTTTGGGTTACCTAGGTACTCGCTAATTTTATCAGCCAATAAATTGGAGGTTTGGTGTTCAAGAAGTTCAGCTTCACGATGAATATCATGCAAAGACATATCGAACAGTTTAAACAGCAAGGCTTCCCATAGACGATGTTTTCTTACGACATTAAGAGCCATTTTTTCTCCTTTTTCAGTAAGCTGAAGTTGTTGATATTTTTTGTAATGCAATAAATCTTTTATGGCAAGTTTTTTAGCCATATCGGTAGCTGCTGCATTAGAAATACCTAGATTTTTTGCAATATTGCCAGGTTTTGTATTGCTGTCTTTGTTGTTGTTTTTGTAAATGGCCTTTACAAAATTTTCAATGGCTATTGACATTTATAATCGCTTTAATAAATATTTAAGTAAGCTTAAATATATTTCAAATGTAACTAAAAATATTTTATTTTCGGAGAGAAACCATTTATTCTTAACTTTCCACATTAATAAATTATTTAATACTGATGAACAGATTCTATATTACAATCTTCACTTTTATTTTTATTCAATTTGCGATAGCCCAAAATCAAAAATCCCCCTTTCAACCTATGGATGTGTTTGATTTAGAATATGCATCTAATCCCCAAATTTCACCTGATGGTAATCAAGTGGTTTACAGAAGAATGGGATTTGACATTATGAAAGACAGGGAAAAAGGAAATTTATGGATAGTTAATGCTAATGGAACATCCCATCGAAAATTAACATCACGAGAAGTCAATGAGACTCAAGCAAGATGGTCACCAACTGGAGACAGAATTGCTTTTGTGAGTAGTACAAATGAAGGTTCAGAAATATATATGTATTGGATGGAGACTGGACAAATAGCAAAAATATCCCAGCTTGAAAAATCACCGGCATCATTAACTTGGTCTCCCGATGGTAAATCTTTGGCATTTACAATGAAAGTTGATACCAAACCACCAGTAATTATATCAATGCCAAGAAAACCAAAAGGGGCAGATTGGGCAAAACCAGCAAGGATTACAGATAGATTGAAACACGAGTCCGATGGCAGTGGGTATATAGCGCCAGGATTTATACATATTTTTATAATACCAGCTGAAGGCGGTGCTCCAAGGCAGCTAAGCAGTGAAAATTATAATCAAGGTGGGTCTTTGTCATTTTCCCCTGATAGCAAGGCGATTTATTTTTCTTCCAACAGGCATGAAAATTGGGAGTACGACTTTAGAAACAGTGAAATCTATAAGGTCAATATAGCTACAAAAATCATTAGTCAGCTTACAACACAACAAGGTCCAGATTATTCGCCTAAGGTTTCTCCAGATGGTAAAAAAATTGCATTTCTAGGTTATAAGGACAAAGTTCAAACTCATCAAAATACAGTTTTGTATGTAATGAATGCTGATGGAAGTAATCGAGAAATAATGTCTTCAAAACTGGATCGGGATGTTTCTAATATATCTTGGGAGAATTCAGGAAAAGGACTCTATTTTACTTATGATGATAAAGGAAATACAAAGGTTGCCCATATTTCTATGGGAGGTAAAATCACCAAAATTGCTGATAATATGGGAGGGACCACAATAGGGAGACCTTATGCATCTGGGTCCTACGCTGTATCTGATACCGGTGTAATTATTTATACTCATACACGGCCGGAATATCCATCAGAATTGGCCATTATTGACCAGAAGAAATCATTAAGGCTTATTACAAACTTAAATGAAGATATTCTTGCACATCGAGAAATGGGTAAAACAGAAGAAGTTTGGTATAAATCGACAATTGATGGTAGAAATATCCATGGATGGATTGTAAAACCTCCATTTTATGATCCTTCAAAGAAATATCCATTAATGGTTGAAAATCATGGTGGGCCAATTCTAAATTATGGAGATCGTTTTACTGCCGAAATTCAATTGTATGCTGCGGATGGTTACGTTGTGTTTTATCCTAACCCAAGAGGGAGTACAAGTTATGGGGAAGCATTTGGTAATTTGCTGTACCACAATTATCCTGGAGAAGATTACAACGATGTTATGGATGGTGTTGATTTTTTAATTAAAGAAGGTATAGTTGATAGCGAAAAGTTATTTGTTACAGGAGGCAGTGCGGGAGGTATAATGACTGCATGGATAATAGGGAAAAACAACCGTTTTAAAGCTGCTGTGGTAGCAAAACCAGTAATAAATTGGATTAGCAAAACTTTAGTTGCAGATAATTATTATGGTTATGCGAATTCGCGTTATCCTGGTCAACCTTGGGAAAGTTTTGATACCTATTGGAAGTTTTCTCCAATTTCGTTGGTTGGAAATGTCGAAACTCCAACAATGGTTATGGTTGGGATGGATGATTTACGAACACCACCAAGCGAGGCGAAGCAGCTATACCACGCCTTGAAATTACGTAAAGTTGAAACCGTTTTGGTTGAGATACAAGGTGCATCTCATGGGATTGCCAAAAAGCCCAGCAATTTAATTCGTAAAGTAGCACATACTTTGGCATGGTTTAGGAAGTACAATCTTTAAACAATACCTATGCATAAAAATCTACTTTATAGTTTTCTATTCATCACTGGATTTTTATTTTCTCAAAACTCAAATACGGTAATTTCCAAAATTAATTATGGAGACACTTTACATGTCGAGGATATCTCTGTAGAATTTATAAAAATAATTTCAGATTCAAGATGTCCTACAAACGTAACCTGTGTAAGAGCAGGAGAAGCCGTCATTCTTATAGCTATTTACCGTCATTGGAAATTAATTGAACAAAAAGCACTGGTTTTTCATGCTACTGGCGTTACAAATTCTAAACGAAATAGTGTTTATGTTTCAAAAGAAATAAAAATTACTGGGTTAGGATTATTTCCGTATCCACAGACGCCTAATAAGATTTTAAAAAAGATTACTGTTTAGAATTTCAAATTAATTAACAACCACAACCATCATTTCCACATGATTTTGAACTATTCTTTTTAGGCTTTAAAACATATTTCTTCACTAAAAAACCAATAGCAAAAGCTCCAATTATGATGACCAATATAGTTTGAAAATTAACACTCATCTATTATTTGTCGAATATTATTAAATAAACTTATTTTAAAAGCTGAAAAGCAATCAATGCAACTACATAAGCTATCGAGGACATTCCAAAAAGTTGAATTAATGGCCATTTCCAGCTATTGGTTTCCCGTTTAACTATTGCCAATGTACTCATACATTGCATTGCAAAAGCATAAAATAACAGAAGTGAAATTCCTGAGGATAGCGTAAATACTTTTTCTCCGTTATCATGAACTTCTGCTGCCATTCTACTTTTAATAGTATCGTCACCATCGACACTTGCACTTCCCACGCTGTAAATAGTAGCCAAAGTGCCTACAAAAACTTCTCTTGCAGCAAAGGAGGTCACCAAACCAATTCCGATTTTCCAGTCATAACCCAAGGGTCTAATTGCGGGCTCAATGGTTTTTCCAATAATACCAATAAAAGAATGTTCTAACTTATAAGCTGCAATTTTATCTTCTAATTCAGTTTCACTTATTTCTGTATACTGCTTGCTAACAATTTCATCGGCATTATTAAAGTTATCACCAGGGCCATAGGACGCTAAAATCCAGAGAACAATTGATATTGCTAATATTATTTTACCAGCTTCAAACACAAAAGTTCTTGTTTTCTCAAGTACTGTGATACCAACATTTTTTAGTAATGGTAATTTGTAACTAGGCATTTCTACTACAAAAAAGGTCTTACGGTTTGTCTTTAAAATTTTGTCCAAGATATAAGCCGCAAATACTGCCATACCAAAACCAATAAGATAAAGAAACATTAAAACCAGGGCTTGATAACTTAAACCAAGAAATCGTCCTTCTGGAATTACCAAAGCAATGATAATTAAATAAACAGGTAGTCTGGCCGAACATGTTGTAAATGGCGTTACTAAAATGGTGATTAAACGTTCTTTCCAATTTTCGATATTCCTAGTAGCCATAATCGCAGGGATTGCACATGCAGTACCAGAAATAAGAGGAACTACACTTTTTCCGCTTAACCCAAAACGTCTCATTATGCGGTCCATTAAAAACACAACACGACTCATATATCCGCTTTCTTCAAGTACAGAAATAAATAAAAACAAGAATGCTATTTGCGGTATAAATATAACAATGCCTCCAATTCCGGCGATGACGCCTTCAGCTAATAAATTTGTTAAATCTCCGGGAGGGAGTGTTGTTTTAATCCAATTGGCAAAGGATACGAATGTTTCATCAATGAAATCCATTGGGACGCTAGCCCAGTCATAAATTGCTTGAAAAATGGTGAGTAAGATTACAAAGAAAATGACATAGCCCCAAATTTTGTGGGTGAGCACGCGGTCAAATTTGGCGCGCAAACCAATAGCTTTTGAAGCATCAACTGTTTGCCCTTCTTTCAAAACATCATTAATGTATTTGTAACGTATAATGGTTTCTTTTTGCTGTAAACGTTTTAATTCACTTTTTGATTTTGTTTTAAACGCTGTAAAATCAAGCTCTTTTCTACTTATTTTTCCAAAATTTGCATCTTGGCTAATTACTACCCAAAGTTTGTACAAGTCTTGATTTGGAAAAGCTTTAGCTAAATTGTCAAAATAATCACTATCAATAGTTGAGGTGTCTAAACAAGATTCGGTTGAGAGCTCATTAAAATTACTTATTAAGTCTTTTAAAAGCTGAATACCTTCATTTTTTCGAGTACTTACAAGGGCTATTTTGGTTTTTAAATGGTCTTCTAGATATGGGATATCTAAAGAAATACCTTTATATTTCATTCTATCCGACATGTTAATTGCTAGAATGGTTGGGATTTTAAGATCCTTAATTTGTGTAAAGAGTAAAAGGTTTCTTTTTAAATTTTCTACATCACTGACGATGACAGCAACATCAGGAAAATCTTTGTCATTTTTGTTTAGAAGCA
>Ga0316189_10001235_pt1 | contig 25416 bp, 22 predicted proteins | sample LowCovwburrow_MG_FD_204930 | JGI IMG/M metagenome (GOLD analysis project Ga0316189, IMG submission 204930) | Coastal sediment microbial communities from Maine, United States - Lowes Cove worm burrow | ecosystem: Environmental > Aquatic > Marine > Coastal > Sediment | place: USA: Maine... | reverse complement strand
AGCCGCAGGGGGCAAGTGGGCAACAGTGTTCTCTGTCTTTATCGCCACATTATGAGCGATGGCAACATATACCAACCGAACTCTTGCCTCAGCATAACCGCCCGTTATTAGGCTTACCAATAAAACAGCGGTATCGCACTGGCTCGAAAGTCATGCTGTCCCGTCGCACGTATGCACGTCGCACGCTTGCGCGCCGCACCATTGCAATTGAGTAGTCACTATGTCAATTGCCTCTCCATATCAACGCTCGAATGCACGGTCATCGTCACCGTCCTCTCCACTATGGCTTTGCATACGCTTCTCAATGCTGTCGATGAACTGTTTAGGAGTTCGCTTTCATGGCGGCGATGCGGTTGCGGTGAATCATCGGCAGCAAGTATGGCAGGCCAATGAGGCGGCTGAAGAAGCGTCGGTGTCAGTAGGCCAAAGTGTTGATCGAGCGCTGATGTTGATACCGGATATTAGGTTTATTCAGCGTGATACCAATAAGGAAGCGCAGACGCTCTCATCACTGAATGAGTGGGCTTACCGTTTTACCTCGCACGTACATGTGTACAACGAGCATACTTTATTGCTTGAAATAGGCCGTAGCTTGGCTTTATTTAGTGGCCTTAAACACCTGCAACACCTAATTGTTCAGCAGCTGGATGATCTCGCGGTTGATGCTGACTATGGGCTAGCCAATACGCCCAAGGCGGCCCATCTTTTAAGTTATTGTCGACAGCGGAACTGGCAAGTCAATAATTACCAAGAAACACTGCGCTATGCACGACTCGAGCATTTAGCTATCGATACAAAGACCATAACTAAGCTGATGCATTGCGGTTTCAATTCACTAGGCGATATTTTAAACATACCGTTCTCTGACTTAGGCCAACGCTTTGGTAAACCGCTGGTTAATTATCTCGATCAACTATTGGGTAAGATCGCCGACCCAATTCATATCAATGTTCCAGCAGAGCATTTTGCCGCTAAAGTTAATTTTGCTGAACCTATTCGAAATAGAACTTGGATAAAACAACAAGTTCAGCGCTTATTAAACGATTTAGTGGTCTTTATTAACGACAGAAATCTGGTCTGCCGCTGTTTTACCTGGCGGTTTTATTCGGAAAAAAACCACTTACTGAAAACTATTGATATACGACTCAGTAGCTCTGCTAACGACGTTGATACTTTTGCCTTGCTAACAGAATTGCAGTTTGAAAGTGCGGAGATGCATTGGGAGTTCTCGGCGATTGAATTAGTTAGTGATTCTTTAATTGAGAAGCGGCAGTATATTAACGATCTGTTTCAAGCTGGCAGTGGCAGCGCTGACCAAGAAAGCATTAGCCAATTATTAGACAAGCTAGCAAGCCGCCTCGGCTACAACGCGCTTTATAAAGTCTCGGTACAAGCCGAACACTTACCTGAGTTAGTCAATCAACGTTGCAGAATCGAGCAAATTTCAAGCCCCAAAGAAACGCTCGTTTCTGATTTTAAAGATGAACCTTTATGGCTATTAGAGCATCCCAAGCGGCTGTTTCAGAAAAATAAAAAGCCTATTCACAAAGGGCCTTTAACGCTAATTCATGGTCCTCATCGTGTTATCAGCCATTGGTGGTCGAATCTGTATAGCCGTGATTACTACATCGCTCAACAAGTCAGCGGTCGGTTGTTATGGGTCTATTACGACCGCAAGCAAGAGCATTGGTATTGGCATGGCTTGTTTGCATAACTTTTTTTGAATAACCATTTAAATAACAGAGACCAATACGATGTACGCTGAGTTGCATGTCAAATCGCATTATACGTTTCTAACCGGTGCCTCAAGCCCCGATGAATTAGTCTATAAAGCAGCTGAGTTGGGTTATAGCGCAATCGCTATCACCGACGAATGCTCTTACTCAGGCATTGTTAAAGCCTACCAAGCTAGCAACGAGTGCGGTATAAAGCTGATCATTGGCAGCGAGTTTAATATTGAAACTGAGTACGGCTCACTAAAATTGTTGTTGCTGGCGCCCAGCCGCGCAGCCTACGCCGAAATATCAGCTCTGATCACCAAGAGCCGACGACGCACAGCCAAGGGCAGCTACTGCACTGGCATAGAAGACCTACAGTTTGGCTTGCAGCATTGTTTGGCTATCTGGATACCATCGTTTAATAAGCAAGACGCACAGCAAGGCCAAGCTCTAGCACGCCTGTTTAAACAACGCCTGTGGATTGGTGTTGAGTTGTTTCGGCAAAGTGATGATCAACAGCGTTATCTGCATTGTGAACAACTAAGCCGCACCCTTGAACTTAATATGCTGGCCTGCAACGACGTGCATATGCATTGCAAGTCGCGCAAGCCATTGCAAGATACGGTGACGGCGATTCGCCATGGCTGCACCGTGGAACAGCTGCAAAACCAGCGACAACTAAATGCTGAGCGATACCTAAAACCAATGGAAGTGCTGCTACAGCAATACCCGAGCTCACTATTAGAGGAGACCTTACACATTGCTGACTTGTGTGATTTTTCAATGAACCAACTGCGCTACCAATACCCACGTGAGGTAGTGCCTGACGATCAAACAGCAACCGCTTATTTACGCCAGCTAACTATCGCTGGTGCGCGTAAGCGTTTTCCAGAGGGTGTACCTAAAAAAGTGGTCGCGGCGATACGCTATGAGCTTAGAATTATTCGGCAATTGCATTACGAATATTACTTTTTAACCATTTATGACATCGTAGACTTTGCTCGTGGCTTAGGTATTTTATGCCAAGGGCGAGGCTCGGCGGCTAATTCGTGTGTCTGCTATTGCCTTTATATTACCGAGGTAAACCCTGATGAAAATGAGTTGCTCTTTGAACGCTTTATTTCTAAAGAGCGGGACGAGCCACCGGATATTGATGTCGATTTTGAAAGTGACCGCCGTGAACAAGTAATCCAATATATTTATGCAAAGTACACGCGTAAACGCACAGCTCTGCTGGCCACGGTGATTACCTATCGACGTAAGAGTGCTATCCGTGATGTTGGTAAGGCATTGGGCTTGCCACTTAGCTTAATCGAAGATCTAAACCGGTCGATGGCGTGGTGGGACAAACTCGATGTACTTGAACAACACATGCAAGCTCAGAAATTCAATATTAATACTCAACTAGGCCGCTACTTTTTCAGTTTGGTAAAACAGATTATTGGTACCCCACGCCACCTGTCGCAACATGTTGGAGGCTTTTTGATTACCGAGGCACCAACCAGTACGCTGGTACCAATTGAAAACGCATCAATGCCAAATAGAACCGTCATTCAGTGGGATAAATTCGATATCGAAATTCTAGGCTTAATCAAAGTAGATGTTCTCGGCTTGGGCATGCTTAGCGCGATTAAGCGAGCATTGGACATGATTAATGCGGCTGTGCCTACAAGCAAACTGCTAACAATACACGATATTCCACATGGCGACCCCAAGGTGTATGACCTGCTGTGCAGCGCTGACAGCATCGGCGTGTTTCAAGTTGAGTCACGGGCTCAAATGTCGATGCTGCCGCGTTTAAAGCCGCGTTGTTATTACGACCTTGTGATCGAGGTTGCGATTGTTCGCCCTGGCCCAATACAGGGCGACATGGTACACCCCTATCTTAGACGTCGGAATGGCGAAGAACCAATTGAATACTCCAGTAAGGAAATCGAAGCCGTGCTGAAACGAACCTTGGGCGTACCCATATTTCAAGAACAAGTGATAAAGCTAACCATGGTCGCCGCCGGTTTCAGCGGTGGTGAAGCGGACCAACTGCGGCGAGCAATGGCAAGTTGGGGCAAGCGAGGCGACATCGAACAATTTAGAGACAAACTGATTCAAGGTATGTTGCAACGAGGTTATACACAAAAATTTGCCGAGCAACTTTTTAGTCAAATAAAAGGTTTTGGCAGCTATGGTTTCCCTGAGTCGCATTCAGCCAGTTTTGCGATTTTAGTGTATCTCTCATCTTGGTTAAAACTTTATCACCCTATTGCCTTCTATGCCGGTATTTTAAACAGTCAGCCGATGGGCTTTTATAGCCCCTCACAACTGATTCAAGATGCGAAGCGGCATAATATTGTAGTGCTACCAATTTGTATTAATAATAGTGACTGGCATCATAAACTTGAATATCTTAATGCAACATCGGCGCTTAGATTGGGGCTCTGCCTGATAAAAGGCATTCGTGAGTCGGCGGCTATAGAGGCGGTTAAATCGAGGCAAAAGAGGCGCTTCAAAAGTATTAGCGATGTTAAACAACGCCAGCTTTTTAATAGCAACGAAACTCTTAAGTTGGTCGATGCTGATGCCTTTCATCAGTTTGAAGATAATAGACGACGCGCCTATTGGCATTCAATACAAAATGATGATGGCCTGAACACGCAGACACTTGGCGAAGCTGACTTTATCCCAGAACTGTCATCGCTCGATACTCTGCTTCTAGATTATCAGCACGCGCGAGGTGTTTCACTAAAGTATCACCCGATGCAATTGCTTCGTAATACACACCCGTTTCGGCGCTGTATCACTGCCGACAAACTCTTTACTCAAGCTAATAACAGCATGATCGAAGTCTCAGGTGTAGTGACCTGCCGACAGCGCCCAGGTACTGCCAGTGGGGTTCTGTTTATGACACTAGAAGATGAGACAGGCAATATTAATCTGGTTGTATGGCAAGGCATCCAAGCCCGCTTTCGTCAGGCAATTCTAAGTGGCAATATTCTTTATATAAAGGGCAAACTTGAATACCAACAAGGCATCGCCAATGTCATCGCCGGTTATATCGAAAAGCACGATCACGCGTTAACTGACTTAAAAACACACTCGCGAAATTTTCATTAATTGAGTTTCTCAGCGCCCAAACGTCAAGGTAGTAGTACAAGTCAATGCGCCGAACGGATGAGGTTGGCAGAAAACCGCTCCTGCAATTTCGAAATATGGCACACACCCCACAAGGGGGTACCGAGGTCCATGTGCATTCGCAGAAATTTGCTCCTGCAATTTCTGCATACCGTACATACCCCACGAGGGGGTACCGAGGTCCATGTACGTAAAAAGCCTCTGGCATTGCTGCGCAGAGGCTTTTATGTTTTTACTAAAGCTTGGCTTATGAAAGCTTTTCTTTAATACGTGCTTTACGGCCAGTAAGTTCACGCAAGTAGTACAACTTAGCGCGACGAACCGCACCACGGCGTTTAACCGTCACAGAATCGATTAACGGGCTGTGAGTTTGAAATACACGCTCAACGCCTTCACCGTATGAAATTTTACGTACCGTAAATGCTGAATGTAGGCCGCGATTACGCTTGGCAATTACCACACCTTCGTACGCTTGAAGACGCTCACGAGTGCCCTCTTTAATCTTTACTTGAACAACTACTGTATCACCTGGACCGAAGTCTGGGATATCGGCATTCAGTTGCTCGTTATTAATCTCATCAATCAAGTTAGTCATTTTAATCTCCAACTCTACTATTCAACGCATTATTGCTTGAAGGAAGTATCGTCTATCAAATTCATTCAGTTAATATTTAAATCTTTTCTATATTCATCTAGCAGACGTTGTTGCTCGTCTGTCAGCTCAATCTTATCCAGCAGTTCTGGGCGTCTCTCCCAGGTGCGGCCTAAGGCCTGCTGTTCACGCCATTTCTCAATGGCTTTATGGTTGCCACTAAGCAACACATCTGGCACTTTTTGACCAGCATACATCTCTGGTCGAGCATAGTGCGGGCAGTCTAAAATGCCATGCGCAAACGAATCTTGTTGTGCTGATTCGCTGTTACCTAAGCTGTCTGGCAATAGTCGCGCAATGGCATCGATCATCACCATCGCCGGTAATTCGCCGCCGGATAACACAAAGTCACCAATCGACCATTCTTCATCAACATGATGTTCGATCACTCGTTCATCAATGCCTTCATATCGCCCTGCTAGAAAAATCACTGAATCACGTTCAGCAAACTCTTTTGCAGCGGCGTGATCAAAGCGCTTACCTTGAGGGCTTAAGTAAATAACTTTAGCACCAGGCTTAGCTTGAGCTTTCGCTGCTTCGATCACTTTAACCATTGGCTCAGGCATCATAACCATGCCAGGGCCGCCACCAAAAGGCCTTCCGTCAACAGTTTTATGTTTGTCGTCGGCATAGCCCCTAGGGTTATATAGGGTTAGCGATAATACATTTTGCCTTATCGCTCGACCTATCACGCCATGTTCAGTTATCGCACTGAACATATCTGGGAAAATTGATATAACGTGTAGATCCATTTCCCCAGTTTTTACCTATTTAAAACCTACACCAATACTGATAGGCTATTTCTTAAAGAGCCTTCAGCTATTTCTTAAAGAGCCTTCAGCTATTTCTTAAAGAGCCTTCAGCTATTTCTTAAAGAGCCTTCAGCTATTTCTTAAAAAGCCATCAGCTATTTTTCTTAAAGAGCCTTCAGCAAATTTGCGAGTTCAGCAAATTCTTAAAAAGCTTAGTCTTCAAGCAAAAAGTCTGGGTCCCAGTCAACTAACAAAGTACCCTCTTCCAGCTCTACATCTAAAACAACTTCATCATTGTAAGGTATTAGCACATCGGCTTTGCCCTCAATAATGTTCTTACAAACCAAAACGTCGTTGGCACCAGTTTCAAGAATGGAACTGACTTTACCAATGGTAGCTGTCTCATTCTTAACCGTTAAGCCAATCAACTGCTGCCAATAAAACTCACCCTCAGGTAACTTTGGCAGATCGCTTTGCTTAACAAAGATAAGCTGACCACTCATGGCCATAGCTTGATCTCTGTCGTTGACATCGTCGAACTGAGCAACCATACCTTGCCCTTGTTCTCGACAATTCAACACCGCTATTGGCGTTGGATCACCTTTAGAACCAGGCTTTTGTAAATACCAAGTTTTATATTGACCTATGTCTGCGCGATTACGCGTGTAAGAATGGAGCTTAACCCAGCCTTTAACACCCCAAACGCCAACAAGTTTGCCGAGTTCTACGTACACCTTAATTTACAGCTATATAAGGTGTTATAGATTATTCAGCTGGCGCTTCTTCAGCAGCAGGAGCTTCTTCTTCCGCAGCAGCAGCCGTTGTCTTTGCTTCAGCTTCAGCAGCTTCATGCGCCTTTACTGATTCAGCTTCTGCTTTATCGGCAGCGGCTTTCTTAGCTTCGGTTGCAGCAACTAATTTAGCCGTTTCAGCCGCAAGTGCTTCTGGACCTTTAGCAAATTGCTTCAAAAGGCTAGCAACACGGTCAGAAGGTTGGGCACCTTTGCTGATCCAGTATTCAACACGGTCAGTATCAACACGCATACGTTCTTCACCACCAACAGCGCGCGGGTTAAAGAAACCTACACGCTCAATGAAACGACCGCGAGGTGAACGACGTGAATCTGCGACCATGATGCCGTAGAAAGGACGTTTTTTGGCGCCGCCACGGGCTAAACGAATTGTTACCATAATTAATACTCTGTTTTATTGTGCTCGCTAGCCTATAACTAGCCAGCATTGATTTAACTTTTCTCAAGCTCATCAATACGAATTGATTTAGAGCTTTTTTGCGTGCAGAGCTTAGCCCTCACGAGGCGCGCGATTTTATCCCTTAACTAAAGTAAATGAAAGGTTTTTGGCGCAAAATTGGCGGAAATCTGTTGGTTTGACAGTTTTCAACATAGTTCAACCGCAAATAGACCACCAAGGCGCGAGATTCTAACCACAAACTGTTTGATAAAGAAGTTAAAAACGGCCTTTAAATCAGAAACATTTTATTCCGAGGCCTGCACATAACTCAGGGGCTAAATATAAACAGTTCGAGGTTTCTTCAATTGAGACACAAACCTAGATATTGACGGTTTATTCGTCGAAAAAGAAGGCTAAAGGGGCTTCAACCTGGATAACCATAATTACGGGCATTTTTATCCGTTCGTCTTGTTATCTTGAGGTCTCTTCCACAAACCACACTATTTAACCCACCTGAGCTTGTTTTAATCGGCCGACACTTTTAGACTTCGCGCGCCTAGGTACGACTAATCATCCGTTTTGCCTTTAATATAAAATTACAACCCGAGCAACACTATGTTTGAGAATTTAGCAGCAAGCCGTAGCAGCGTAAAAAATGACGTGCTTTCTGGCTTAACCGTGGCCCTAGCCCTTGTGCCAGAAGCGGTTGCCTTTGCGTTAATCGCTGGTGTCGAACCGCTTGTTGGCTTGTACGCCGCATTTATGGTTGGTTTAATTACAGCCGTTACTGGTGGTCGACCAGGCATGATTTCGGGTGCAACGGGCGCTCTTGCCGTCGTTATGGTGGCGCTGGTAGCAGACCATGGCGTTGAATACTTGTTTGCAACGGTGGTATTAATGGGCCTAATACAAATGGCGGCTGGCGCGTTACGTATTGCACGTTTCATTAGATTAGTACCGCACCCAGTGATGCTTGGCTTTGTAAACGGTTTGGCGATCGTTATTTTCTTAGCGCAGCTAGGTCAATTCGGCGAGCCAGGTCAACCGGGTTGGGCTGCTGGCACCTTCTTAGAAGGCGGGATCCTGGATGTCGCCTGGTTACCCGCCGACCAACTTACTATTATGCTGGGCTTGATCGCGGTAACCATGGCGATTATCAAATTCTTGCCAATGCTGACTACTGCCATTCCCTCATCATTAGTCGCTATCGTAGCCGTAACGCTGGCTGTATTTGGATTAGACGTTGACACCAAGGTCGTTGGTGACGTTGCCTCAATTGCTGGTGGTCTGCCGAGTTTTAGCATCCCATCGGTGCCGTTTAACCTAGAAACGTTGGCAATCATCCTACCTTATGCATTCATTTTGGCTGCCATTGGCCTTATTGAATCGCTGCTGACATTGCGCTTGATCGATGAAATAACGGAAACGCGTGGTAACGGCAATCGCGAGTGCTTTGGTCAAGGCCTGGCAAATACCGCTACTGGCTTTTTCGGTGGCATGGGCGGTTGCGCGATGATCGGTCAAAGCATGATAAACGTAAACTCCGGTGGCCGAGGGCGGCTATCTGGCATTACCGCTGCTCTATCTCTATTAGCATTCATCCTATTTGCATCACCATTGATCGAACAAATTCCGATCGCGGCATTAATTGGAGTGATGTTTATCGTCGTGATTGGTACCTTTGAATGGAGTAGCTTTCGAATTATTGGGCGCGTACCAAAACAAGATGCATTTGTATTGATTACCGTATCAGCGGTAACCGTCGCCACAGACTTAGCCTTTGCTGTAGTCGTTGGAGTGATTATTTCGGCGCTTGTGTTTGCTTGGAATCATGCCAAACAAGTTACGGTTGAAAAACGTGAAAACCAATATGGTTCACACTACTATACCGTTCACGGACCACTTTTCTTTGGCTCTACCGCATCATTTACTGAAAATTTTACGCCTGCTGACGACAATAAAGATGTGATCATCGACTTTGCCGACTCACGCGTGGCCGACCACTCCGGAATTGAAGCCATCGATGCCTTGGCAATGCGCTATAAAAAGAACGATCGCACACTACACCTAATTCATCTTAGTGCCGAGTGTAAAAAGCTGCTTAAGAAAGCTGGCGACATGGTGGAGGTCAATGTAGTTGAAGACCCAAGCTATTTTGTTGCTATAGAAGATGCCGATTGGGGCGACGAACCAATGGTTAAATCGTGAGCGGTAAAACCTTAGATGGTTTACCACCAAAATCGTAGTCTTTCTTTACAAACGAGCTTCCATTATCATTAAGGAGCGTCTGATTAAGTCATAAATAATTATAATAATAAAGGAGGTCGCATGAATGCCAAAAAAGGTTTCATCTACGTTTTAATAGCGTATGTCATTTTCGTATTTGTTCAGTCACTATTTTTCAAGTTCACTGGCTCGGAAGAAACTGACATCATTTTCTCGACTATTGCGCAATGGATGAACGACGTAGGCCTTAGCGCAATAGCACCGACTTTCGAGTCGATTGGTGGCTACCTTATTGGCGGTGTTGAATTAATCGCTGCGCTGTTATTACTTATCCCCGCCACTCGTAAGTTTGGTGCCTTACTTGGCTTAGGCGTTATATCGGGAGCCATCTTCTTTCACCTTGCGACACCTCTGGGTGTCGATCGTGTGATTAACGCATCGGGAGAAACCGATGGTGGTGTACTTTTCTATATGGCCTGCGGTGTTTGGATTAGCTGCTTGCTGATTTTCATATTAAGCAAAAGCAACAAACGGCGTGCTTATCAACAATACTAGTCTTAGCAATTAGCTTAAAAGACACAGGTGACAATTATGAATAAACAAACCGAAATTGAAGCGGCGGCTTTTCGAAGATTGATTGAACATTTGGACAGTCGAAAAGACGTTCAAAACATCGATCTAATGAACCTCGCCAACTTTTGTCGTAACTGTTTGGCAAAATGGTATTCCGCTGCTGCAAGCGATTTAGGTGAAGATATTGATCTCGAGCAAGCTCGAGAGATCGTTTATAAAATGCCGTACGCGGAATGGAAAGACAGGCATCAAACCGAGGCCACGGCCGAGCAAATGGAAGCCTTTAACGCACGCAAGAAGTAAACGTCAAAGTCAAATATAGAAAAGCCGCTACTTGTATTCAAGTAGCGGCTTTTCTTTTGCTTAACTAGTTTTATTGCTTTACTAGTAACTAGCCTAACAAATGAGCAATAGCAGCACGCTCTTCACGCAACTCATTTTCAGTAACATCCATGCGTGAACGACTGAATTCGCTAATCTCTAATCCTTGCACGATTTCATACTTGCCATCTTTACAGGTGACTGGGTAAGAAAACATAATGCCTGGCTCGATATCGTAGCTGCCATCACTAGGGATACCCATACTAACCCAGTCGCCTTCTGCCGTGCCTAATGCCCAAGTGCGCATATGGTCAATCGCCGCAGCTGCAGCTGACGCCGCGCTGGATGCTCCGCGAGCTTTAATAATCGCTGCACCACGCTCTTGTACGGTTGGAATGAAATTTTCTTCTAACCAAGCTTGGTCAACTAAATCAGACGCAGCCTTGCCATTTACGGTAGCGTTAGTAATATCTGGGTACTGAGTGTTTGAGTGATTTCCCCATACCGTCATACGCTTGATCTCAGTCGTATGGGCACCGGTTTTCTCAGCTAATTGACTCAATGAACGGTTATGATCTAAACGCATCATAGCGGTAAACTGACCTGCGTCTATGTCGGGCGCATTGGCTGAGGCTATTAATGCATTAGTGTTCGCAGGGTTACCAACAACCAATACTTTAATGTCTCGGCTAGCAACTTTGTTCATAGCTTTGCCTTGAACAGAGAAAATCGCCGCATTGGCTTCAAGCAAGTCTTTACGTTCCATACCTGGGCCACGTGGTCGAGCGCCTACTAGTAATGCATAGTCGGCGTCTTTAAATGCCACTTCAGGTTGATCCGAAATCACCACGTCTTGCAACAACGGAAAAGCGCAATCGTTCAACTCCATTACCACGCCTTCTAATGCACCCATGGCTGGTGTTATTTCCAACAACTGCAAAATTACAGGTTGGTCCTGGCCTAACATCGCTCCTGAGGCGATGCGGAAAAGTAATGCGTAGCTAATTTGGCCGGCAGCACCAGTGACGGTAACGCGAACTGGTTTTTTCATAGTAGATCCTCTTAAATAAGTATTAGAAACCGATAAGGCTTCAACATTTCATCTCTCAATTCTCGACTGAAGATATTCAATCGAGTGCAATTTGGTTTAGCGCAGTTTACTAAAAATGCAGTCAGCTGGCTATAAATTGCCAATTAGTAGCCTAAATACCGCGTATTCAAGAGCATCTAAACTAAAGTTGCATAGGCGTCAACGATGGTTGGTAGCTATGATGCTCGAACAAACACTTAAGCACGGTAGGCGCAACTTTCATTATTTTGATCTTGATTGATACAAAGAAAGGCTAAGCTTGCCATTTTACCTTACGCCGAACAGGAGAGTAGCGGTTATGAATATGGATAATTCACGTTTTAGTAGCTTAATTTTTCGAATAATTGGTGAGCCAGGGCGATGGCTCCACGATTACAACGACATCATGAATCAGGTTTTAGACGAGACTGATACCATTGACGGCCCCGAAACTTTCTCCGAACTTGAGACCGGAGATCAAATTCTAAGCCGTATAAGTAATACTAATGAAGCGTTAATGGCCTTTAGCTCACTATTGGATAAAAGCCGCTTCAAAATGATCATTCTTGATGAAGCCTATAACATGATTTACCACAATCAAAATGCCAAAGCGTTATATGCCTATGTTCGGCAATCACCAAACTGCAATAGACTGAAACTTGGCATTCAAAACAAGGTTAGACTTGCCGCCGAGCACAACGAGCTGCTTTTCAATCAAAACCGACACGACGGCTTATGTGCGGTTAACTACACCGATCAAAACCACGAACAACTATACCTACGTACAATTCATAGCCAACATGAGATCGATGGCACCCTATCGACCTGTCATCTATTATTAGTGGTTGATCGGCAAGCTAACGGCAAGAAACTTAATCCAGAATTGGTTAATCGCTACCAGCTGACTGACAAAGAGCAGTCTGTTCTCGTCAACTTAATTCACGGTCACGGCATCAAGCAGATAGCTGCGAATCTGTTTGTCTCCGAAAACACCGTAAAGACTCACCTGAAGTCGTTATTTCGAAAAACCGAGACAAAGTCACAATCCGATATTGTGCGTCTAGTGTTGACCGATGAATCACAAATACTCGATACCTATTTTAGTAGCAATGATGTAGTGCTACAGACCCTTCGTTGTGAACCATCTAACGATAAATTTATCACCTTGGCAAACGGTCTAAACGTAGCCTATCGCGAATATGGCCCAGCAGACGGCTATCCAATTGTCGTATGCCATAGCGGCTTTGGATGCCGGGTAACTATTCCACATGATTATGAAGATATTTGTCATCGCCAAAACAAACGCATTATCATCCCAGATCGTCCAGGTTTTGGCCTCACTCCATTTGTTCAAGGGCACCCGAGCAACTGGAGTGGCATGTTAAGCGAATTCATCGATAAACTCGGCCTTCAACACTATGACATTCTGGGTACCGTGCTAGGCTCGATCATCGCCCTGGATTTTGCTGTGGAAGCCGACGACAGGCTTAAACGAGTAAGATTATCATCACCCGTTTTTATAAACACTAGAGCAGACACCGTCTATTTAAGCGGGGTTTTTGCTCCTAGCACTAGGCTGATTCGAGCTTCCAAGCGCTTAGCCCATGAGATGTATCAGTTATGGCTTAAAAGCGTGACGGTGAACTTGTCAGTACACTACCGAAGTATGTTAGAAAAAGGATTGGGTAGCGCCGAAGCTGAATTGGCGCTCGATGGTCAAACTATCGAGTTAATGATCGAAGGGTTTCGGCAAGGAAGCAGCAGAGGAATAGATGGTATGTCAAATGAACTGGTGCATTGCTTATCGCCAAGAAACCTCGATCTCAGTAAAATCACCATCCCGGTAGATTTATGGTGGGGTACTGAAGATAATCGTATTACGATTGAAGGTGTTAAGCATCTAGCATCTCAGTTAGGCGATGCTACGATACATGTGCGAGAGGGGTATAGCGAATATATTTATTATGCTCTTTTTGAAGATATCATTGCTTAGATGATTCAGGCTTAAGCGACTTTTCCCCTGAGTACTTCAGTGAAAGTACTCAGGGGCACTAACTTAGGGCAGCTAAAAGAGTTTAATTTAAACCTTACGCTTAACTGCTAATACATTAGGTAAGTGGTCGAGCTTTGCCAGTAATCGACTCATAGCCTCAAAGCTGGTGACTTCCACAACAGACTCCATTTGTACTGTCTGACTCCTGCCGTCGGTATTGGTGCTCATATTCAGTACATTTATTTTTTCATCCGCGAATACGGTTGATACGTCTCGCAATAAGCCTTTTCGGTCGAATGCGGTAATCAACACCGTCATTGGATACACGCGTTCTTGATCGCGGCCCCAATTTACCTCTACCACGCGTTCGCCAGCCTCATGCTGCTGATACAAAATGTTAGGGCATAATTCACGATGAATGGTGATGCCCGCGCCGCGTGTAACAAAGCCTAGCACTCGATCCCCCGGCACCGGCTGACAACACTTGGCTAGGGTTGTCATTAAATCACTGACCCCGTGTATCGTCATGTCGTTAGGTTTGAGATCATCGTTGGCCGCTCGACCAGCCTTAAAGCTTATCTCAAGCTGTTCGTCATCATCGAGATCGACCGGTTTAAGCATTCGTTGTGCGATTGCCGCCGCGCGACCCGGTTTAATAGACCCGTCAACCATTTTAAAGAATAGCTCTTCAGCATCTTCTAGGTTTAGTTTTTTAGCCAGCAACTCACGGCTTACGTCGCTGACGTTCATGCGATCAAGTTCGCGGTCCAAAATGGTTCGCCCATGAGCAATCGTTTCGTCTCGATTCTCATGACGAAACCAATGTTGAATTCCGGCACGGGCTCGGCGAGTGCGAACGTAACCCTTGTGCGGATCTAGCCAATCGAGACTTGGGCCGCCAGTCTTTGAGGTCACAATGCTGACTTGTTCACCGGTTTTTAAACGATAGGTTAACGGCACCATCTTGCCATTAACCTTAGCGCCACGACAGCGATGCCCTACTTCGGTATGTATCGAGTAGGCAAAGTCGATCGGTGTACTGCCGAATGATAAGTCTACGACTTTTCCTTTCGGGCTGAAAACATAGACTCGATCCTCGAATACTTCGTCTTTAACTCGATCAACAAATTCGCTGGCATTGGCAACTTCGTCTTTCCACTCAAGCAGTTGGCGCAACCAAAGAATTTTATTATTCACCGCTTGGTCGTTATCAGTTTTACCTTCTTTGTAACGCCAGTGTGCGGCAATACCGAGCTCATTATATTCATGCATTTGGTGCGTACGTATTTGCACTTCAACAATTTTACCGGTGGGCCCAATTACCGCAGTATGTATTGATCGATAATTATTTTCTTTTGGGGTCGCAATATAGTCGTCAAATTCGCCGGGAATAAACTTCCAATTAGTATGAATCGAGCCTAATGCGGTGTAACAGTCTTTAACCGAGTTAACCAAGATACGAACCGCTCGCACGTCAAATAGTTGCTCAAACTCTAAGCCTTTTTTTTGCATCTTGCTCCAGATGCTATAGATGTGCTTAGCTCGGCCACGAATCTCGGCGTCTACACCTTCGTCAGCCAGCTGGGCAGCGACACGGTCGATAAATTCATCAATAAATGATTGTCGGTCTATGCGGCGCTCAGCTAATTTTTTGGCAATGCCTTTATAGATATCAGGCTCAATATAGCGGAAACTTAAATCCTCAAGCTCCCACTTTATCTGCCATACGCCTAAACGATTCGCTAATGGCGAAAATATTTCCAAGGTCTCAGTCGCTACACGCTTTTGCTTCTCAGCCTTAACCGCACCAAGAGTTCGCATGTTATGTAAGCGATCACACAATTTGATTAGCACTACGCGCACGTCGTCGACCATCGCCAACATCATTTTACGCAGGCTTTCAGCTTTTGCCTCTTGTTTGGATTTTCCTCGTCCGGACTCAGTGTCAGTGAAACCTTGAATCACTTCCATTTTTGTTACGCCGTCGACTAAACTCGCCACGTCGCTACCGAACTTATCGCTTATCTGAGGTAGAGTGACATCGGTGTCTTCAACGGTATCGTGCAATAGCGCGGCAATTATCACATCAGAATCCAGACCAAGTTCATGCACAATAGCTGCCACTGCAAAGGTATGATTAACGTAGTCCTCACCTGATGCTCGTTTCTGGCCGTTGTGAGCTTGTATCGCAAAAATAGCCGCTGCCTCTATACGCTCAATCTCTTTTTCAGTGCGGCCGACCGCAATCCCCGACAACCAATTGGGCACATCGTTAGCGGGTAACTCCATTTCAGAGAGTAATTTTATTGCAGCAAGAACCATAGGCTAAATGGATTATTCGTCCATTAAAAAAATAGTGTTTGATTAAATATGATTAATGTCTATTTTTACGTCTTACTGCTTCTATTTTCAATAGCGTAGAGTTGAATAATTGTAAACTTGTTGTGGCTAACGAATAAATGTTTCTAGTTATAGAGCAATAGCGCTTAATTATTAGCGGGGCGCTTATTCTTGAACAATGCTTCGGTCATCATGCTGGCTTTATCAAGCAGCTCTTGATACTCGTCTTCAACCTCAGAATCAATTACTAAGCCGCCGCCTGCCGAGTATCTGGCCACGCCATCCTTCACCACGATAGTTCGAATCGCAATACTTGTTTCTAAGCTCCCGTCGACACCAATATAACCGATACTACCGCAATATAACCCCCGTCGCGTGGGCTCTAACTCTTCGATAATTTCCATTGCTCTAATCTTTGGTGCTCCGGTAATCGAGCCACCTGGAAAACATGCTCGAAACAAATCAATCGCATGCAATTCCTTTTTCAACGTGCCAGTAACGGTACTTATTAAGTGATGCACGTTAGCAAAGCTGTGCATTTGAAATAACTTAGGCACCTTTACGCTCCCCAATTCGCAACAGCGGCTTAAATCATTTCGCATCAAATCAACAATCATCAAGTTTTCAGCTCTGTCTTTTGCGCTATTCATTAATGCCAGAGCCTCGGCTTTATCGATCGCATCATCATGATGCGCTCGTGGGCGTGTGCCTTTAATCGGGCTGGTCACGACTAGGCGATCACGACATTGAATAAAACTCTCAGGCGAATTAGACAATATCTGAGCGAACGGTAGATTCATATAACAACCGTAGGGTGCAGGGCTCTGAGACCTCAAGTATCGATAGGTCAACCAAGCGTCACCCGCGACCTGAGCCGAAAATTGCTTAGTCAAATTAACTTGATAGCAGTCTCCAGCGATGGTGTAGTCTCGTATAGTCTTGAAGTTTTTTCGATAGACATCACGGTTCATATTTTCCTTCAGTAGACCACTTAATAAACCGCCAGTTTGAAACGGCAATTTAGAGCGCGACTCACTGCCACAAACCTCATCCAACTCTTTTAAGCCTTGTTCAAACTCAGCGGTCCAGGCTATTAGGTCCGACCACTCGTCTACAATAGCTTGCACTTCCTGAGAATCACCAAGTTGTATGAGGCGACAGACTTTTTTACGATGGTCGATAAGCAAAATCACAAAGTAAATACCAATAGCCATCATTGGTAACTGCTCTGGGTCTTCAGCATGAACCGGAACGTCTTCGTACTGTCGAGCAAGATCGTATGAAAAATAACCTAATGCTCCAGGCAGATAAGCTTCGTCAATTTGATCTTGGTTCTCCGCTAACGGTATCGCTGACTTCAAGATGGCCAATGGTTCGCCATAGAGGCTGTCTTCTATGGTTCCATGACGAAAATTTGTGAACTGTCCGTCAAAAACCAATGTCGACTGAGGCTTAATCGCCATGACATCGAAATTAGCGTGATTACCCTGCTCCACTAGGTATTTTGTGTTACCAGAATCGAGGAAAATTGCCCATGGCTGATCAGCCACTTTGTCAAAGAGGTCTGCGCTATCGACATACGGAAGCTCAGTTACCGCGATTTTCATGAGGTCTGCTCCACTACCCTTGACTTACTAGCTCTCGCAGAACAGACGTAGCAAACTGGCCTCGCTGGAGTTCAAATGAAAGGCATAAATCACCATTATCGTACTCCCAAACAAGGTCGATAGGAAGCAAGCGCAACGCTCGACGTTGGTAGTCAACTCGTGCGTTTTCAAGTCCGCGTTGCAGCAAAGTGTAGTCTGACATAGCAATCTTCTCTAATTCAACCAATTCGGTCGCAACTTGGTGATCTCGGCTAGCGTTATCTGTTTTTTTTGCTGCATTTTGTTCGCCCCACATTGGCGCAGTCGGGTGTATATCCGAGGCGTTCAGGCGCACGGTCTCGGCCTCTAAGTCAACGACTGAAAATGTACTATTGCTGCCATTCAAATTCACTGTTTCACCAAGATACAGAGACAGCCAGGTAGCGGCCTTCACCCGCGCAGAAACCACACTATTAAAGAGCCAAGACCGTGCTGAAGACAATAAAATACCACGTAAGTTTCGGTCTTTAACACGTTTGCTCCCGGCGAACATTGCCAGTGCCTGAGGTAGGTTATTCGCTCCTCGTCCAAAACGCTGTGCTCCGAAGTAATTGGGAACACCTGACTTTCGAATTTTATTAAGCCTTTTATTGAGTAGCCTTATAACATCTTCAGTCGCCTCTTTTTTAGTCTCTATATTCTCACCCCCTAAATTTTCAAGCACAGCGTTCTCTTTTATAGCGAGCCCAAGCACACGAATCTGAAAATGATTGGTTTTATGAGTGCCGCGTTTAATTTTACGATTATGCTTTACTACTTGGTTTACTTGAACGCCATCGAACTGATATGTCGACCATTCCAAGGCGTCTCCCTTTGGCCTCCAAACACTAAACCACTGACGCGTTACTGCATGAAAATCTTTCATGCCCGAGTAACCCACGTCTCGATTGGCAACACCACTAAAGCGAGCCAAAGACTTGGCTACAGCATCGGTATTCAATCGCGTTTTAGTAATATCTAGCCAGTAATGTTCGCCCTCCCCCGAAGGCTCAACATCCATCATTTCAGTGACAATAAAGTGCTCTGGCGCTTGTTTAACAAGCCCTAATACCTCTGGCTCACCATAGGCATACGCCCATGAGTCCATTGCTGATAACCAGTCAAACTGAGTTAAATCTTGTCCGTTGGAACTTGCTTGTCCGGTGGAACTTGCTTGTCCGGTGGAACTTGCTTGTCCTGTGGAACTTGCTTGTCCTGTGGAACTTGCGATCTGTGACATTAATAAACCTTATATTCACCTAAACGTATGAGCATCAAAATACCGACAACGGCCAAAAAATGGTACCTTAGTCCGCCAGACAATGATTCTGAGCCGCTGTGTATAGCGTAAGTATACGACCTACAACTCAAACTGACACACTAAAACCGTGGCAGATGCTAAAAATCAATCATAGCCGAGAATTTACTCATCAAAAACACTCACCACGGCTCAAAAATAACATCAAGTCAGCTATAATCGGTTGGCTTTATATTATTGCTCAATAGGCCCAATTATGCTTCCGCTTCAGTCAACGCAAAAAACACCTTCAGGTAGTAAATCGTATTTTCTTTTTATTATGGTAGCCGTTATTGCAATCGGCTCGGGTCTGTTGGTGCAAAGCTCAAAAACACCTCCAGCCGATCTCCCTGAATTTAAAAAGACAATTCTTTTACCCAATACGAAACCATTGGTAGGCGTAGATTTCATTGACCATAACGGCAATCAGTTTGGGATAGAACAGTTCCAAGGAAAGTGGAGTATCTTGTTTTTCGGGTTCACTAACTGCCCCGACATTTGCCCAACAACAATGCAAACCTTAAAGCAGGTTAAAGCAGACCTTAATCAGGCAGGTGTTTGGCACAACTATCAGGTAATTATGGTATCGGTCGATCCCGAGCGCGACACAACTGAACGACTAGCCGCCTATGTTCCTTACTTTGACCCTGAATTTATCGGTATTTCTGGGCCATTAGAATCGACCATGTCGTTTTCCAAAAATGTCGGCATTCTATTCTTCAAACGCGAAGAAACGGCTAATGGTGGTTACGACGTTGATCATGGTGCCGCTATTATTCTAGTCAACCCCGAAGGCCAATACGCGGGAGTCATTACCGCGCCACATATTCAGTCAACTATTAGCCAAGATTTAATTGCTTTAGCCGACTACGCAGGCGTCGATCTAGCAGAAGCAGCGCTAGCAAAAAGTGTGGCAATAGACACGTCGCTTAACTCTCAGCCTATCTCTGGCAACAAGGCTATGAATAAGGCTCAAGCACTCGTCATAGAAAATGCATGGATTCGCCCTGCGCCCCCTGGATCGCAAAGTATGGCCGCCTACTTCGATCTGCTGAACAATAGCGATCAGGACATCGTTGTTGTTGAAAGTAATAGTTCGGCATTTTCAATGGCTATGATCCATACAACCGAAATAAAAGATGGTGTCGCTAGTATGAACCATCTTGATGAACTGCTTATTCCAGCTAATAGCAAGGTTAGCCTCTCGCCATTGGCAACACATATGATGCTTATGGGTCCAAAGCAAATGCTAGAATTAGGTGATAGCGCTGAAATCGAGTTAACTACCAATGACGGCCGTAAATATCAGCATACCATGAGCGTTAGACCTCAGTTCAGCAAGTAAAAATCAACCAGCATTAAAGTTATGGCTCTAGAGTTTAAAATCGTTCCGGTTACGCCCTTCGCACAAAATTGCAGCGTCGTGTGGTGCACGGAAACTAACTTAGCCGCCGTGATAGACCCCGGTGGCGACCTCGAAAAGATAACAGGCATCATCCAAGCACAAGGCGTAGAGCTGGATAAAATACTGATAACACACGCCCACCTTGACCATGCTGGTGGCACCGCCGAACTGGCTCGCTTTACTGGCGTGCCGATTATTGGTCCACACCGCGATGACCAGTTTTGGATTGATTTACTACCAGATCAGTGTCGCCAATTCGGCTTTGATGGTGATTCATTTACACCTGACCAATGGCTAAATCACGGTGATCTCGTGCATCTTGGAAATTTACGCTTCGACGTAGTCCATTGTCCTGGTCACACGCCTGGACACGTGGTATTTATTGAAAAAAAACAGCAGTTTGCGGCGGTAGGTGATGTTATCTTCCAAGGATCGATCGGTCGCACAGACTTCCCTAAAAGTAATCCGCAAGATTTACTCAATTCAATTCGTCAACGTTTATTGCCACTCGGCGATGACATTCGGTTTATCCCAGGTCACGGCCCCATGTCCACTTTCGGCCAAGAGCGACAAACAAACCCATTTGTCGCTGACTCTCGATTCGGCTGAGGTGTAATCAATGTTGAGGTGCTATCAACGCTAAGCCGCCTATAGGCGTAACGATAAATGTATTCGGAGAATAATTAGACTGCCGCAGGCGGCCCTAAGGGTGAGTATCAGGGATGATACAAATAAATCACCATAACGCTATGTCTCTTACCTCGGGTGATAACTATTAGCTATCACTGGAGACTCGCTCAAGAAACAAACTAAATATCCCAGTGCATAGCCTCTTCAAGTTGAGTATCGGCTTCTTGTAGGCTCTTGTTAGTGCGACTCATGATGACTAAATTCCCCCCTCTAACAGGCTTAATTCGACTTATGTAACCTTCGTAACCCGCATCTAGTAAATGACTAACCGAGCTACCTTTAATATAGGCAAAGGTAACTTGCCCATCAGCGGTCTCAAGGGTAGCGTGTAAGCCCTTATATTGGCCCATTGGACATATACTACTAAACTGTAAGTTATCCAAAAAATTTAGCTTTATGTTTGGGTCATAGCCTTCTAATAGTTCAGTCGCTTTTGCATTAGCTAACTTAGCATTCCAAACGGGAGTCATTGCCTGCTCATTCATGTGCTCGACAACCCCTGATAGTAGAGCCTGATAATCTTGGCCAATACTACTATTGCGACCCAATTGGTTGCTCGCCATAAAGCCTGCTACAAATAAGGCTAATGCCAGACTCGCCGCCATCGCATAACGACGTATCGGTGGTGGCGACTTAAGTTCCGACTTAATAGCGCCATATTCAGCCTCCTCATTCAGCTCTTGATTGAGCTGCAAACGCGCCATTAGATCAGCTGGCATCGCAACCTCGACACTATTCGCAAGGTCAGCATCCATTTGACGTACACCGCCAACATATTTCAAGCATTGCGGGCAATTTACACTGTGTTCGACAAAACCGTGATCACTGGAATTCGGGTCCGATAAGGCTAGTCGTTTAAACTCTAAACATTTCATTTCTTTATAAACTAAATTCATTTCTTTAATAAGCTATTAGATCTACTTGATTTGACTACTACTACATATAGACATAAATCAAGCACTTTAACTAATCTCCAACCACACCTAAATGAGGCGCTGTTTCTTGACCTAATATCACACGCATTTTCTTGCGCGCTCTAAATAATCTGGTCATCACAGCACTTGAACTAATATTCAATATTTGAGCAATCTCGTCGCATGAAAAACCACCCAGTACTTGCATCTCTAAAGGGTCACGATACACCTCCGGCAAGCGCTTTAAAGCATTTCTCAGTGCAAAAGCCTCCGGCCGGTCGTCATAACCCATATGTTTGTTGTCTTCAATGGAATCCATTGATTCAACATCAGAGTATTTAAACTGCTTTCTCTCAAATTGACGCGCATGTTCTCGGCGAAAAATGGTAAATAACCATCCTTTTGCCGCTTTTGCTTCGCGCAGACCATCTAATGATTTCCAAGCTCTCAAGAAAGCCTCTTGCATCACATCTTCAGCCATATTCTTGTCTTTACACAGCCACAGCGCGTATTTATATAAGTCTGTCGAGTGCGCTTCAATTAAAAGCGCATATTTTCGTTTTTTATCCATTACGCTGTAATTGACCTGTTGTAGGTCGGTTTCATTACTTAAATCAGTCATTATCCTTACCAATTTGCAAAAAATTCAATACGCTATCTAACACGGCTTGAGGCTGATCGGCATGTAACCAATGTCCCGCCTTAGAAATAGCTGTAAAATGAGCCTTAGGGAAAAACTCACGTATTTGATTATGATGGTGTTCTAGCAGGTAGTCAGAGTTCTCACCTGAGACAAATAGGGTCTCACCAGTATGGCTAAGACCGTCAAGTTGGGAAAACGGGAAGCTGAGAATTTTCGGCATATCCCTTAACAAAACGGGCAAATTTAGTCGCCAATGGAATTTACCCGATGTGCCCGCCAAGCTCTGGAGTAAAAAAAGGCGAATCGAAGTCTCCGGAATTGCGTGTTTGAGTAACTGGTCAGCGGCACTGCGAGACGGCAACCGATCTAGATCCAACTCAATCATTTTTTCTAGATAAGGCGCATGGGTATGACTATATTCAACCGGCGCAATATCAAGCACAGCTAAACGGTTAACTCGCTCAGGGTGCATCAAAGCGAATGCCATAGCGACCTTGCCCCCCATACTGTGGCCACATAGATTTATCTGCCCTAAGCCTATGTTATCAATGAAATCAAGTAAATCGCTAACCATGTCCATATAGCTATGTGATTCGGCATGTGGCGAGCGACCGTGATTACGCTGATCAATCACAATCACCGGACAATGCTCACCGAGCTGTTTGGCAAAACCCCGCCAATTAGCGGTCGAACCAAAGAGACCAGGAATGATAAGTACGGGTATCGACGAGTCACGTGAAGGCAAATATGATTGCGGATAAGTTTGACTAAACAATTGCATTGGGAGGTTTCAGCCTGTCTCTAGGTCGTAAGGGAAATAGGTAGTGACATTTCACAGACTAATACCTTTGAATAAGCTAATGGCTCTAAAAAAGCTAATGGCTCTTCAATTAAGGTGTCGAGCACAGTTGATAGTACGCTATTAGTTAGCTTTTCGCGCACAATATGGAGTATTTGTCCCATCTTTATCCGAAAGTCCTATTCTTCTGAATTCTCATAGTCAAAGTTTAACAAATTATTTGTCACTAAAGGGCCACTTATCATACTGCTTTCGTTACAATTGCGCGATGCTCGAACTGATCCTACTTGTAATCACCGGCGTCGCCACAGGCTTTCTAAATGTAATGGCTGGTGGTGGCTCAATGCTATCTGTGCCGATTATGATTTTTCTTGGCGTGCCAGGAACAGTGGCCAACGGCACTAATCGCATTGCGATTCTTCCGCAAAATATTTCAGCTGTGTGGGCATTTTATCGAAAGGGCTTTTCAAATTTCAAGCTGAGTCTTAGCCTTGGGGCATGCACCATACCTGGCACCCTAATCGGCGCCAGTCTAGCCGCACGAGTACCCAACGACCAATTCAACAATTTACTCGCCATTATTATGGTTGTGGTACTGATTGTGATGTCTCTGCCTCAAGCAAAGACCATTGAGGCTAATCAAGCACCCTCAAAAAACCGCCTCATAGCTGGCCACGCACTCATGGTGTTGATCGGATTCTGGGGTGGTTTTATTCACATCGGCGTTGGTTTTTTACTCATGCCCGTGCTCAATAGAGTTATGCAGTTCGACCTAGTTACGACCAATGCACATAAAGTATTCATTGTTCTTTGCTATACCGCAGTGGCGCTGACGGTGTTCGCCTCGCAGCTTGAATTGGTTTGGAAATATGGTATAGCGCTTGGTATTGGCACCTGGATCGGCGCTTGGATCGCGGCTAACGTGCAAATTCAACGTGGTATTGGAGCGATTAAGATAACACTGAACATTGTCATCATTGCTTTCATTATTAAGTTACTGTTTTTCTAAATATAGTTACTGTTTTTCTAAACACCCGGCCCTTAGCAACTCAACTGGTACGCAGATGAATTACCCCGACGATAAGGCGGTGTTAGCCTTTGATAGCAAGCACATTTGGCATCCCTACACGTCTGCGACGCAACCGCTTCCAACACAATTAGTCGAAAGCGCCGACGGTGTGCGCTTAACACTAAGCGACGGCCGCACACTAATCGATGGCATGGCCTCTTGGTGGTGCGCCATTCACGGCTATAACCACCCACGCTTGAACCAAGCAGCAAAAGAGCAAATAGACAAGATGGCCCACGTCATGTTTGGCGGCATTACGCATCGGCCAGCGGTGCAGCTTTGCCAGTCGTTAATCGAAATGACACCAGAGAGCCTACAACACGTATTCTTAGCCGACTCAGGCTCAATCAGTGTTGAAGTCGCTATGAAAATGGCAATTCAATACTGGCAAGCCAAAGGCAAACCACAGAAAAACAAAATGCTCTCATTGAGAGGCGGCTACCACGGGGATACCTTTGCCGCGATGTCTGTTTGTGACCCAGAGACAGGCATGCACCACTTATTCAGCGACGCTGTTGTTCAACAACAATTTACCGAGCGCCCGACCTGTCGTTTTGACCGCGACTTTGACCCAAAAAGCACCGCTGACCTGCAACAAACAATTGAGCAACATCACCAACAACTCGCCGCGATTATCCTAGAACCGATTGTGCAAGGCGCTGGCGGAATGTGGTTTTATCACCCCGATTATTTAAAACGCGTACGACAACTCTGCGATGAGTTCGATGTATTACTCATAGCCGATGAAATCGCCACAGGCTTTGGCCGAACCGGCAAACTATTCGCCTGCGAATGGGCTGGTATTGAACCCGATATTTTATGCCTCGGCAAAGCACTCACAGGTGGATACATGAGCTTAGCCGCAACGCTAACCAGCTCAGAAGTCGCCAAAGGCATCTCAGAAAATGGCGGCGTATTCATGCACGGCCCCACCTTTATGGGCAACCCACTGGCCTGCGCCGTCGCCAACGAAAGCCTAGCCTTACTCAACGAAGGAAACTGGAAAGCAGATA